>Ga0099791_10000451_pt1 | contig 15313 bp, 13 predicted proteins | sample Rivendell_Oct201_7_FD_77318 | JGI IMG/M metagenome (GOLD analysis project Ga0099791, IMG submission 77318) | Vadose zone soil and rhizosphere microbial communities from the Eel River Critical Zone Observatory, Northern California to study diel... | ecosystem: Environmental > Terrestrial > Soil... | reverse complement strand
CCCAGCTCGACCATCCGGGTATCGTCGCGGTGCACGAGCTCGCCCGTCGCGCCGATGGGACTCTTTTCTGCGCCCAGAAGCTAATCCGAGGCGAGACGCTAAAGGCGAGATTCGCGCGCTGCGAATCACTTCGGCAGCGCCTCGAGCTTCTGCCCCACCTGATTGACGCGTGCGATGCAGTCGCGTACGCGCACTCGCGCGGCGTCATTCATCGCGACCTCAAGCCTTCGAACATCATGATCGGCGCCTTTGGCGAGACGGTCGTGGTGGATTGGGGACTGGCCAAGAGGCGTGGCGAGGCCGAGGAGGCGGATACCTGCGTGCCGAGCTCCGAGTCGGATCTCTCGGTGTACGGGGCCGCCCTAGGGACGCCGGCCTACATGAGCCCGGAACAGGCGCGTGGAGCGCTCAGCGAAATCGACGAGCGCAGCGACGTCTTCAGCCTGGGGGTGATCCTGTACGAACTGCTTACCGCTCGCGTTCCGTTCGAAGGAGCCTCATCCCAGCAGATGATCGAAAACGTCCTTTCCGGACGGTTCCCGCGGGTCCGAGCCGTTTGTCCAGACGCTCCGGCCGAGCTAGCCGCCGTATGCGAGCGCGCTCTGTCTAACGTTCCGCAGGACAGATACCGGAGCGCAGAACTGCTCTCGAAGGAGCTCTCCGAGTATCGAGCTGGCGGACGAGTTGCTGCCTACCAATATGGGGCGTGGGAATTGGTGCAGAGATTCGTCACCGGTCACCGCGCGCTCGCGGCGGCCACCGCGGCCGCTCTGTTCGTCCTTGCTGCGTCTTCGATCGCGATCGCATACCAGCTTTACGTCGCGCGGTTGAATCTTGCGGCCTCGTTTCTGGAACGGGCGCGAGCAGCGGAACAGAGCTCCGATTGGGGTCGGGCTGCCGGATACTACGCCGCTTCGCGAATTGAGCACGACTCGCGGGAGTCCCGCTGGGGTTACGCCTTGGCACGGGAGCGGATCCCTCGCCGGCTGTTCGCCCGTCGTGGCCCCGATCAGTCCGCGGTTGACGTGGGCTTTCTAAAGGACGGGCGAGCGTTGGCGCTGGCAATCGAAACTCCCTTTGTGATCGGACGAGAACTGGAAACCGGGCGCGAGCTGTGGCGCTTCCAGCCGAGCGCGGCAGCAGAAATGCCGGACTTTCTCCCGACCGGTCAAATTCGCCTCGCCAGCCGTGACCAAAGAGTTTACCTCGACGCTGCGACTGGACGTTTGGTCGGCTCGTTCTTACCGGGCGAAGCCCTTCCATGCTGGTCAGGACCCGTGCCGCCACCCGTTGTATTGACGGCCGAGGGTCTAGTCACTAGCGGGGGACACACCGAGCCTCTCGTGCTTGCCCCGAAGCTCGACTCGAGAGCTCTTTGCTCCGTTTCCGACGACGGCCATCGGGTCGCCTTTCAAGACGGCAACGGCGTCGTACATTTCTGGGACCTCACCCGAAGGGAAGAGCTCGCGAGCCGCCCGATTCCAGACGCCGGTGAGTTGATTTTTACTGCGCACGGGCTGGCTGCCATCCGCGCGCGGGCGATCCAGGTCTTCGGTGGATCGGAGGGTGACTTCGCCGTCGCAATTCCTGGACGAGGCGACAATGGCCTAATCCACCTCCGGGGGAGGGGAAACAACGTCTCGCCCGATGGCCACCTGCTGGTCACGGCAAGGCTTACGTCGAATCACGCGGACCTCGTAGACTTGCGGACGCGGACCGTCGTCTCGTCGTTCAGCTACTCTCCGGGAGTGCCGAACTTTACTTTCTCCCCCTCCAGCGACCGGCTCATCGTCTCCGGGCTGCTCAACGGCTCGACTCTAGCGGCCTGGGATATTCACCCTCTCACACCGGCGCATTCCGCTGCGGGAAGTCCTGTGATGGCCTTCCAAGTAGCCCGCGATGGCGGCCGCTTCAATGTCTTGCACTCTGGTTTCTATTCATCCCGGTACGAGGTCTGGGATGAGAACGGCTCGCGGCTGCGTTCCGGAGATCTGGGCGCCCGCGCGAGCGTCGCTATCTCGGCCGATGGCCGGCGGATCGCCGTAACCGACTCAAGCGGTGTGGGCGTCCTCGACGTGAGCACCGGTGAGAACCTTTGGCACCTCGATTGCGAGAAGTGTTTCATCCTCAGACTCTCTGCGGACGGGGGGCGTCTTCTCACCTGGAAGGAGAAGCGTCTCGAGCTGTGGGACGTCGCGCAGAAAAGGTCTATTTGGAGCGAGTCGTCGCGCGTGGGCACGGGCACGGACGACCTTGACGTCTCTGGTGATGGCCAGCGGGTGCTGTGGACACGAGGCTCATCTGTCTTTGTTCATCGGGTTGGCGAGAGCAGCGATGCCGAGCTCCGGCAGGACAACGCGGTCGAGTCCGCCAGCTTCAGTCATGACGGCATGCGCGTCGCCGTTGTGAGCTTCTCGACGATCAGTGTCTGGGCCATTGGTCGATCGCGGCCACTCTGGCAGACACCTAATTTCTCCTCGGTTTTTCAAGAAGTGAACTGGTCGAGCGATGATTCGGCGCTGGTGGTTCTTTACGTCTCTCTGGGCGCGTCGTTGTTGGACAGCGAGACTGGCGAGCGGTTCGCGAATTTGACGGTAACGAAGTCCGCGGTCTTCTCGACACAAGAGATCGTCCTGCCAAGTCTTCGCCACCGAATCTCCCTGGGTGACAGCGCATGGGAAATGTGGCCGCTGCCTACTCCCGACGCTGGCCCTCCACGCGAAAGCCTGACGCGGGTGCTCTCGGAAGCGGGACTCGAGATGCGCGGAGTTGAGTTGGTGGACGCTGCTCCTAGCTCGGGTACGGTGGCGTTATCCCAGATCAAGAACTAAGCGAGTGTGCAAACGGTTGGCCCGCGGGTGTGTCGACACAGCGAAGGTGTGTCAACGGTGTGTGTCGACCGCCAACTGTCTAGCGGGATACCTCGGCGGGGAAGACCAGAGGTGATTTCGCAACGCTCGCTGGAGCCCGGATCGCGCCCGGTGCAGTAGCACTCGCTGGTTGGTCCCGGTGATTCGAAGACGCCTAGAGACCTCCTCCTGTCCAAGGCCTTCGATCAACCGCAAATTCACCACCGCACGCTGCTTGGGCGACAATCGCTCTAGCGCTCGCTGCAGGTAGCCCATCGTCTCCTTCTGCAGGAGCAGCCTTTCGGGGGTGGATGCGTTCTGCGGCGGATCGAGCGCGCGCTCGTCAGTCTCGGAGTTCGTCAGCGGGGAAATGGAGACCAACCGCTTGCCGCGGAGCAAGCGCGTCTTGGCGCGGTTGGCCAGGATTCGAAAGATCCATGTCTTGAGAGTCGATCGGCCCTCAAAATTGGCCAGACCCTGGACCACCGCCGCCCAGGTCTCCTGAACCACCTCTTCCGCCAAATCTCGGCTACGCAGCAGAATGACGGCCTGGCGGAGCATGGGGCCGTGATATCGCCGAACGACTTCGTCCAGAGCAGCCTCGTCTGTGCCACGCGGTCGGGCTAGGAGGCTTAGTGCTGTGCTTGTTTTCATGCGCAAAAACCAGTTCTCGCTGGGCCCATTCGTGGGCCCAGTTGTGTTTTGGATTTCATATTTTTCTCTTTTGATCGGGCAATTCCCGATCGCCCACGCAGTCGGTGTGCAACGGTTGTGCCAGAAAGTAAGTGGGCGCAGCGATCGATAAAAGAGATTTGCAAGCAGGCAACAGGACCCATTGCATCGTGCATTGGGCTCATCCTGAACCTTGCAATTAGCAAAAGGCGGTTCGTAGGGGATTCGATGCCTGGCGGCGCTTTAGAGGTCTCGCCTACTGAATAGGCGAAGCGCGAGGACGAGGCTCACGGCCGTGTAACAGACGGCGTAACCGACCATCGCCGCGCTGGGAGTGGCCCCACTACCAAACGGCGAGAAGCCAGTCGCACTAAGCACTGGCGACTGGATCTCAGACGCGGCCCTCCGCCAAAGAGCCTCGCTCGGCATGACGATACTCGCGAGCACGCCGATGTTTGCGACGGGCTGGCTATTGGTGAGCATGCCGAATTGTTCAATCCAGCCCCCGAGAAAAGCGACTCCGTGCAGCCCCAGAGCCAGCACACCATTGGTGAGCGTGGACAATGACGTTCCAAAGAGGAAGGTGAGGTTGAGCAGCAGGACGCTCTCAAGCCACATCAGAGCCATTCCCCGGAAGAGATGATGGGTTTGGGCATGAGTTATCCAATGGTGCGCTCCCGCCAACCCGCTGACAATCAACGTGAGAAAGAGCGTCATCATGCCCACAAATCCCAGCCACTTCCCGAGCAGCAACTCGTAACGGCGTATGGGCTTGGTGGCTAAAGCGTGGATGGTCCCGGAGGCAATCTCGCCCGAAAGCGTATCTACCGAGGTCAAAACCGTCATCGCCAGGAGTAGAAAATTGAGCGAGTACAATCCAACCACGAATTGAGCATTGATGATCTGCCGCCGCACCAAGGGGGTCACACGTGGGCCGAAGCTCTGGTAGTGCTCTGCGAGAGCAAACAAGACGAGAAAACCCAGGCCGACCACCAGCGCTGTCCAGAGGATTTTCTTCCTTGCCGCTTCTTTGAAGGTCAGCCGGGCCACCACCCAGATCCCCATCAGAGCCCTCCGTCGTCGCCCACGACCTGTAGAAACCGCTCCTCGAGAGAGAGCCGCTGCGGAGTCACTTCGTAGACATCGACGCCACGCCCGAGCAGGTACCTCAGTAGCTCGGGAACCACGTCCATGCTCGCGACGTTGAGCGTGAAGCACTCGCCTTCCGCGCGAGTGCAGGAAGCCCAACGAGCGAGACCAGAAATCGTTTCCGGCCCAAGGTTCTGCGCTCGCAACAAGAGAGTGGTCTCGCGCTCGACCCACGCTTGAATGGATCGCGTCTCCAAGACCTCCCCGCGCTTGATGAAAGCGACTCGATCGCAGGTGATCTCCACCTCACTCAACAGATGCGAATTGAGGAACACTGTCGCACCGCGCTCGCGTTGTGTCTTGATGATGTCGCGCACCAGGCGCCGGCCGATTGGATCGAGGCCGGAAGTCGGCTCGTCGAGGAAGATTAATTCCGGATCATTGAGCAAGGCTTGTGCAAGCCCGATGCGTTGCAGCATACCCTTGGAGAAGTCGCGCAAAGGCTTGTCGCGGTGCGCCGCGAGCCCCACCAGCTCAAGAAGCGCAGCGGCTCGCTCGCGCAAGCGAGCGGTAGGAATGCGGTACAGTCGCCCATGCAGATCAAGAAGCTCGGAGGCGGTCAGCCACTCATGAAATCGAAAGTGCTCGGGTAGAAACCCGATCTTCCGGCGTGTTTCGACATCTCCCACGGGGCGGCCGAGGACCTGAGCCTTGCCGCCGCTTGGAGCGACCAGGCTGAGTAGCATCTTGATCGACGTGCTCTTTCCGGCTCCATTGGGGCCAAGAAAACCAAAGACCTCGCCTCGATGCACCTCAAGCGTCAGGCCCTCGACGGCCACTTTGTTGCCGAAGGTTTTCCTAAGCCCTCGCGTATGGATCGCGAGGTCCTCGATGGGCGTCAAACGGTTTCGTCTAGTTCAGCGATTCCGCCAGGGTCAAGACGTCGGCTGAGTCTCCCCAAACGAAGAGCGCATAAATGGTCCCGTTTTTGACCCAGAACAGCTTGTGAACGGACGGGCGTCGATCTCCCCACCGGGAATCCTCGATCAGCGTACCTTGCACGCCGTCCACCTCGACCGTTCGAGCCGACGTACCCTGAGGGATGCCCAGCACGAGCGTGGTGGTCCAATCGACGGATCGACTGAATTGTTGCGCGGCCTCCGGCTTCATCCCGCCGAGCTGCAGCACCACCTCCGCAAGCTCCGCCATGTTCAGCTCGGGAGGAACACTCACCGTCGGACTGGGAGCCTGTACGAAACGGATACAGTCTATTTGCGCGACTGCTTCTGGGTTGCGGCGCGAGCAATGGCCATACTGAACGAATGCCAATTTGGGAATGCGCGCGGTGATGGTCGCTCCGTCCAGATCGAAGGGAAGCTGCAGATCGGATCGTCCCGCCTCGTCGAGAATCGTCTGCAATCGGTCCCGGTCGATTGTCAGATGGAACGCCTGCTCGCCCAGAACCTTTAATTCCGGCGCGCGGCCCGCCTGGGTGAGCAGCCGAACCTTGAATCCAACCTTCCGTTCCGCTTCCTCGGGGCTCCCGACCAACTCGGGCTCACTGGGTTTGATGGTGAATACGACATCGTCCGAGATCAACTGTGAAATCGTTTTTCCCAGCCGAGCGCGATTGCTCGAGTCGTCGAGCGCCCCGAAGTCTATAGGTACCACGGTGATCTTCTGCACTCGCAGCAGCCCCAGAATTCGCTGGGCCCAACTGCGTGCGGGAGCGAAGGCGAGCGCGCCCGCAATCAGGCACACTACCGCGAGCGACACCCAGGCCGGCGCCAGTCGCTTTGCAAACAGCGAAGCCATCAGCGACGGGCCTTCGCGCTCGAAAGCTGCCCGACTCGCTTGGAACCGCAGGAATCCGGCTCGAGCATCCGAAGGCGTTTCCTGCTCCACAGGAGAGAGGCTCGAAAGAACGCCCCGGACGCGCTCGGCGGAACGCGCGATTGCCTCGGCCCGCCTTCGGCACTCGGCACACGAGTCATAGTGCCTTTTCACTTCCAACTGCTCCGCTTCGCTCAATTCACCGTCAAACTGAGCGCGCAACGTTCCGTCCGTGATGCAAGCCATGGTCACTCCTCTGGTCCATGCGTTCGAAAATATCGTTTATGGAACTCCCTTTCCGCCCGCGCGAGCATGGTTCCCACGGAGCTTCTCTTCATGCCGAGGGCAGAAGCCAGCTCCTCGTAGGATAGCCCGCTCGAGCGCAGAATCAGGATTTGGGCCTGCCACTTCTTCATTGAATAAAGCACAGCCTGTACCTGAATCCGTTTTTCCTTCTTCAAAAGCCCATCTAGCGGCGTGAGCGAAGCACCCTCGTCGCGGATGTCAGGCCCGGCGATCCGCTCGTACCGCTTGCGACGCGCGGTCAAGCGAAGATCATCAATGCCCAGGTTGGTCGCAGTGCGGTAGAGCCAACCACCGGGGTTGCCGTTGACCGCGCGCGAGGACCATTGACGATGGGCTCTCCAGAATACTTCGTTGGTGAGCTCCTCGGCGCGAGTGCGATCGCCCACCACGCGGTACAAGACGCTCACGATTCGGGGGTAGTACGTCAGGAAAACCCGCTCGAAGCCCAGCCCAGGTCCTATCGAGTTGAATGCCATGGTGTACGGCAGAGCTTCTACACCTTCGGTGGTCAGTAGAACGTCGCCGGGACGGTTCAGCATGGACGTTAAACGTCAGCCGAGCGGAGAATGTGACAGTGGTTCTTGCGCATCCCTTCGAAACTGGCCGTCAGCGCATGGATGGGAATGCGAAGCGCACGTGGGTGGTTCGCGAGTCGGAAGGGGACCCGGTGCGATACTCGACTGCTGCTTTCACGCTGTTTGCGTCGGTTGTTCTCTCGGTAGATCCAGCCGAGCCACCTCGGACGTTACTCGAATGGGTGCGCGATACGCGCGCAGCGCGGTTGAAGGGGGATCACCGAGCGTGGCTGGAGGCAGGGCTGCACGCCCTCGCGCTGGCGCCGGACCATCCGGATCTACTGATCAGCGTGGCGCGCGCAAGGGCCGCACTCGGACAGGCGAAGGAGTCGATAGCTCTTGTGCGCCAAGCTGTCGATCGCGGAGCGGGCATCGACGTCGCTCCGGAGCTCCAGCGTCTTCCGCCTTCGCCAGAGCTCGAAGCGCTCATTGACGATGCCCGAAGAAATCTGGGCTCGGTTCCGCGAGCCCAGATTTTCGCGCTCATCTCCGATTCGGCGGCGCCGGAGGGAATCACATACGATCCGGTGTCGCGCCGCGTTTTTGTCGGCACGATTCACGGCGAAATCCTTCAGGTCGATGAACGCGGTCAGGTCAGCGTCTTCGTTCCTCGCGACTCGGGGCTGCTTCAGGTACTCGGCCTGAAGGTCGACCCCGATCGCAAGCTGCTCTGGGCAGTGAACGGCATCTTTCCGGAGCTCCTGATCAGCGAAGCGCCTAAGCCCGAGGTTGGCGTCGGCGGCATCCACGCTTTTCGTCTGGCGGACGGCAAGGTTGCCGGCAAGTATTGGCTCGACGAACGGCCATTGCTCCACGGATTCAATGACTTGGCACTGGCGCGCAACGGCGATGTCTATGTGACCGACAGCGCGCAAGCGGCCGTGTACCGAGTGCACGCCGGCAAGCTCGAGCTGTTTGTCCGCGATGAGCACCTAACCTTCGCCAACGGCACTGTCCTCGCTTCGGACCAGAAGCGCCTCTACGTCGCCAGCGTGGAAGGCATCAGCTTGGTCGATGTGCCGACCCGGAAGGTGCGGCGCCTGGCCGTTCCGGCGAACGCGAGCGTGCACAGCATCGATGGGTTGGCCTATCACCGCGGTGACCTCATCGGCGTGCAGAGCTCGCCGTATCTGGGGCGGGTGGTGCGAATTTCACTCGGCATCGATGGGCGATCTGTGAGGCGAGTGAGCACGCTCAGCTCTCGCTCGCCAGTGGAATACAACCAGACAACGGCTGTGGTCGCGGGTGATCAGCTTTATGTCGTCGCTGGCACACCAGCGGTCGATACGGCGGGCGCGCCACTCGCCAAGGAACCCAAACCGCAGATCGTGAAGATTCCGCTCCGCTAGGTGATCGTATGCAATCCATGATGGTGGTTTGGTTCGCCGTCAGTCTGCTGGTCGCGACCGCACCAATGCCTCGACAAATCACGCGAGTGTCTCAGGACGAGGCGTCGTTTTCGCCAGACGGCGCGCGGATCGTCTTCATCAGCGCGGCGGATGGGCCGGCCAACATCTTTGTCATGGACACCTCCGGCCGCCACATCGTGCGGCTGACGCGGTCTTCGCTCTAGACGGCACACGCCTGCGTAAGCTCCCGCTTTTGATTTGAAACGCATTGCGGCGAGGTGGTCAGTGAAGCGCCTGAAAGACGCGCGCGGCCTGCTCCCCCATGACTTCATGTCCCTGCACACTGGGATGAATTCCGTCTTCACCTAATCCCGGAAGGAAATGATCGGGATCCGCTTCCGAGCGGAGGACTTGTTCAAAATCGATGATCCGTCCGTGCCTACGAATCCAAACATTGACCTCCCCACGGCGAGTCCTCACCACTTCGTAATCACCACCCGTGGTCCGCTCCTTCGGAACCAGCGTGCTCAACCAGACACGGCAATAAGCGCTAAGGCTGTCGATCAGCGTGTTCATCCGTGAAGTGATTTCATTGGTGTTCATCGCCCACAGGTCGTTGGTGCCGATCAGAACGAAGCAGTCGGTTACTCCGTGCAGTGGAAATACGTCCTGCGACAAGTGGTCAAGGACATCCTGGACGCCTTGACCAGAGATTCCCGAATTCACCACCGGGATCCCAAGAATCCGGGCTGCAATCGCCGGCCAGGCATTTCTCTGGTTGTCACTGGGTACGAGAAAGCCATCCGAGACCGCTGATCCGGAGGCAACTTGGCTCGAGACGTAGCCCTCAGTGATGCTGTCACCAATCGCGACGCCCGCGAGTCCAGGTTCGCCTTCCACCTCAATCGTCGTCAGGCCAGCCGCCCTGGGGTGTTCGCCCCCACCAAAGGGTTGTATGCTCTGAGAATAACTTCCTTCGCGAGCGTAACTTTCCGGGAACTCACCAATCGTGCTGGCGGCCAAAGTTCCGTCGACCTCGAAGGAGACATAGAGCTGAGCTCCGCGAGCCACTCCAAACTCTAGGGGATCGCTCCAGACCCGTTGATTTGAAGAGATCGAAACGCCCTCCGAACGAGAGAACGTAATAGGCATTGGGGTGGATGCGAGTGCGCCATGAGCCCCCGCCCGCGCCACGTTTGCCCGAAATAGAATTAGACCTTCCTGCCCGGCGAGAAACGCGAAGCGAACTCGCGTTCCCGATCGGTCCACCGGCACCTTGAAGCGAAACGTGGTGAGTTCCGAGGTCTGCACCCGGCTACGAAGTGCTTGATGGAAACCGGGCTGAAAGATGCGTGGGACGCCGGCGTCGGGAGGATGACCTGCGTCAGGCGTTCCGGCGTCGGCCGCGCTCAGGTCCGGCGTGAGGGGCTGTACGGGCGGCAAATCTTTGTCGCTGGCGAGGGGAATTTTTTCACCATCCGAGTGATGGTTTAAGCCCTTGCCGCAGGCCCAGACGATGCCGGCCCCCGCAACGACAAGGGCGATGCCCCCTCGAGCCCCCATGGGCCACGAAGCAAAGCAAACCCGATGCCACAGCCTCGGCGGGCGGTCAGGTACGGACGCGTCTCGTCCTCGTACACGGCTGCTAGCTGAGGAAGCCAGCTGGTGAAACAAAATGGCCGTTCAAGAGTCTGAAGAAACTAAAGAAGAATCGGAGAACAGAAACAATGAAGACAATCAAAAATAAGTTGGGTGCCGCCATTGTATTCTTGGGCTTAGCAGGGGGCCTTCCCGCTGCAGCCGCGGATGGCTCGGCAGGGACGGATAGGGATGTGGAAAAGAAGGTCTACGAGAAGGTATCAGAAGATGAAAATGTATCAGCGGATTTCGCCGTGGACCGTAGCCTTGGGCGCGCGTGGGTCGAGGTGGCAGCCGCGCCGTGGCTCGACCAACGGCAGTGGGCTGTCATCGCCCGGAAAGACCTCAAAGGGCTTTACTATGATCCGGACCGGAAAGCTCTCATCTACCAGAATGGGGCGAACGAGGCGATCTGCGCCGAGGACTGGAATTTCTTGCTCTCAACCTCGCTCAAGAGCACCGGAAATTGTGATCTCCTAGTCAGCTCCGCAACCCGCAACCTTGATGATGGGTTTACTGTCAACAAAGAGCCGGTGACTACGGTTACGTTCGTGGCGCACAACGCAATGCCCGCGCGGACCGCTAGCGTCTCGATGGGCGAGGTGGACATCATCGTCGTCACCCCGGAGAAATAGTAGAGTCTAGCGATCCACTCGCGCTTTTACCGGTCGAGGAGCTCGTCGAGCTTCTCGGCCGCCATCACCACCTTGAAGTCCTTTGCGCCGTGCGAGGTCACTTGTTTTTGCCAGGAGTCCAGGCGCGCTCGGTAGGCTGCGGGATTGGCATTGTCTGCGTTGAGCCGTTTCACATTCATCGCCAAGACGCGCATTCCATTGAACTCATCCGCCGCAAGGGTGCGTTTCACGCCCTTCGGCAGATCCTCCTCTAGATCGCTGAACACCACGATCGTCCGCACCCCGGCGCCCGTCTCTTTGAGGTATTCCGCTCCGAGCATCATTGCCCCGCGGATGTCGGTGTGCCTAGTGCGTTCATGCTTTCGGGCAAATGCATCCAGCTGATTCGCGAAGGCCAGCTTCTGCGCATTGGCCTTCGAGGGACGAACGTCAAGGGTAACGGAGCCCTCCAGGTTACCCCTCCGATAGCTCTCGTCGTCGATCCGGATCACGAACAGGCTGTCGCCCGGGTTCAGCTTGGGAAGGATGCCCTTCTTGATCAAGTTGATCACCTCAGGCTTCTGGTCCACATAAGTCCCGGAGACGTCGACCAGCGCGGCGATCGCCTGCGCGTAGTTGCGACCGCTGGAGCACGCGCTGAGAACAACGGCCGCGGTGAGGATCAGCCTTTTCATCGGCGTCCCCGCTCCTCGGCCGGCTCGCGCACCGTCAGCCCACCACGGACACCGGTAACCAGCCGTTCGAGTTGCAACGGCACGATGATGTAGATGTCGTAGACGTGCCGGACTGCATCAATCAGGTACTGCCCGCCGTGCGCCAGCACGCGCGCGATGGCCGAGCCAAGCGCGAGAATGCCTGCCGTCACGGTGAGGGCAATGTGCCCGCCCGTCGAGATCAACGTCTCCAGCGGCACCGCCACCATCGCCAGGATCCAGGGCAGGATGAAACCGAGCACCGCCTGGCCCACCACTGGGATCTGCGAAAACGCCGGGTCCGCAACCGCCCGGTCCGAGACACCCGCTAGCGACTGCTTCAGGGCCGAAGCGGACTCGACGATCTGCTCGCGCAATATTGCCAGCGAGCACTCGATACAGGCGAGCAGGAAGAGGCCGCCGAGGGAAACGAAGAGGATGATCCGCCGACGCGAGACCGGCAAGAGGTCCATCTTGGGGAAGAAGCCGGTGATGCCCAGCATCTCCAGCACGAAGATGCCCGCCGCAACTTCCATCAGCACCACCACCAGCGCGGCAACCGTGGACACCGGCATCCCGCCGATCCGGCTACCGGAGGGCACCAGCTCGGACATTGGGAGCGCGATCAGATTGAAGTTCACGAACGCCCCGCCGATCGCAATCGCGAGCACCAAGAGCGAGACCACGAAAAGCTGGGTGGATTGCCAGCCCATCGCGCGAACCGCCTTCTCGTCGCCCTTGCGGAGCTTCTCGTAGTTCGCCATGTACGTGTCGACCTGCTTGGCGGATTCGAGCGCCGCTGCTACCGACTTCGACGCCTCGTCGGCGTGCTCTTTCAGCTCCTTCCAGAGCGGAGCCATCGCGCCCAGGATCTTGTGCCGCTTGGCGGTCGACTCCCGGAACTCCTCCAGGGCTTTCTTTTCGCTGTCCTGCGCCGCTTTGTGCATTTCTTCGAGGAGCTTGCGAACTACGTTGTCCCCGCTCTGCGGCATCTTCGCCACTGCGGCGGTGGCTTCGGTCCAGCCCGGCGGCGAAGGCGGCGCGTTTCCGCAATCCCGGTAGTCGGCGTCGAGCCGGGACACGAGGTCGTCCATCTTCCGATGGAGGGCGGGGTAGCGGCCCAGCTCCTTGGCCAAGCTGATCTCGACCCGGCGAAACTCCCGCGCGAGCTTGCCCTGCGCACTGCTGGTTCCCATTTCCAGCATCATCTCGCGGTCGCGCGTTGCCACCGAGGCGGATACCGACTTGCACCACCGCGCGGCCACACGCAGGGCGCCAGAGAGCACGCGCCCGATGCTGCGGAACGCGCGGTGTACCGGCCCGCGCGCTGCCCAGAGGATGAGCTGGCTGAAAACCCACAGTACCAGGAGTGAAGCAAGCGGGTTGTCCGGCCAAAGATACAGGGCGTCCATGGCGCTCCTTTGCGCGGCCGCGAGCGGCCTTAGAAGACGGAACGCTAGCGTTTTGACCCTGTATGCCGACTAGCTGATGGCGTGCGTGCGGCTCCTATCACACCCACATTTCGCGACTTGGCAGATGGCTACAATTGCCAGCCCCGGAGTAGAGGGGACTCGCGAAGGCGACGCCAGTGGTCATCCCCTCGAGCACCCGGACCGAGGCAGGGCACCGGCGGAGGCGCCGCCGGACGAGGCAGATCCGGCACCTCGGTCTGTGGATTGTCAAAGTCGAGCGCATCGACCAGATTGCCCACGTCGTCAGAGGCGTCGCGCAGTGTGAGCGGGGGAAGGTTCCAGCGCCACTCGATCAACTTCAACACAGAAGTGTGGTCAAAGATTGTGCTCTGAACTCGGGGATCATCTGGATTGCCGCGGCTGAACGGCGAGGCAACTAGAGTGGGAACGCGGAAGCCCAACAGGGCTCTTCCATCCACGAGATCCGGATCGACGTTGTTGGGCGCGGTGGCCCGGATCGGCGCGACGTGATCGAAGAACCCTCCCCATTCGTCGAAATTGACGACAAACACGGTGTTGGGCCATCCGGGACCTTCCGCTAGCGCGTGAAACACCTCCGATACCAAGGCGTCTCCCCTACGGATGTCGGCGTGCGGATGGTCATCGTTGCCGGTTCCATCATCGAGAACGGTGTAGATCGGATCGACAAATGAGACCGCCGGGAGCGTTCCTGCCGCCGCGTCGCGCAGAAACTGACTGTAAGGCAGCGAGATGTCCAGATAGCGAGCTCCCCACAACCCGGTGAACGGAAGGTTTCCAAAGTAGTACCTTCCACTCACTCCGGCAGCGGCAAGCTGGTCCCAGATCGTCGGCAGCTGCGAGATGTCCGGCGTATTGCTCAAGCGATCCGTTTGAGCCGAGTGCATGAAGAAACGATTGGGAAAAGTAGGCCCTAGTATCGAGCAGAAGTAACGATCGAGCGCGGTGTAATTGCGCGCCAGCGCGCTGTAAAACGGGCGGTCTGCTTCCACATAGTAGCCGATCGTGAAAGTATCGTTCCGTCCGGATCGCAGGAACCCATCCATCGCGCCGCCGTTGTATTGGACACGGCCTCCGCCGTAAGAGTGATCCGGGTCGGGATGCCCGCATCCGGTCCAGTCCGGCGCCCAGCGAGTCGTGCTGTGAGGCACTCCGTTGGAATCGAAGTAGGTGAGACCTGCCTGCATGCCGTCGGCATTGGGAAGCCAACCCAGGTAGTGATCGAAGCTTCGATTTTCCATCATCAGCACGACTACGTGCTCAATCCTGCAGTCCCCTGGCGACTTCGCCCTTCCGAGCTTCGGGGCGAGCAGCGCGGTCCCCGATACCGCCGCTGCGCCCTGGAGAAACCGTCGACGAGTGATCTTCATCTGCGTCCCCTTTGTTCTTGGCGAGGCCACGCCTACCACGCCTTTCGCAGCTCATCTGTGACGATTGGTTAAACCAATTCGGAGTTCTTTATAGAACACTGAGGTGGCGACCGGGACTCCGTCCGGGAACAGCGCATATCCGGGAATCTCGCCAACCTTCACGCAGCCGCACCGAACATACATTCGCTCAGCTGGGCCGCCGGTCACCGTGTCGAAGGTAAGAAGGGTTTTTCCCCGGGCGATCGCCTCGCGTTCCACTTCATCGAAGAGCGCGCGGCCAAGTCCGGATCGCCGCGCGCGACGGTGCACCAGCATCTTCGCCAGTTCTACGCGGTGCGGCTGGTTCGGCGGCACGTCCAGGAAAAGCTGGGCCGTACCGTCCAGTCGCTGATCGTTGAACGCCGCGACCAGCGCGCGCCTGCCAGATCCGACGTCGGCCGCGACGCGTACGAAGAACTGCCGTGCCTGGTCGACTTGCAGATCCCCCATGAAGCTGACCGACGCTCCACCAGCGACGCAGTCGAGGAGGACCGCCGCAAGCGCATCGGCATTTGTTTGAATCTCGGCATCACTCAGCCACTTGAGTTGGCGCATTGTCTGATCACCTTCGAAATGCGTCACCGTGCCGACTTGCAGGACCCGTCGGTCGACCACCGCTCGCTGCCGACACAGTGGTGGCAAAAGAACAAATCGTCGGGATCATATTTTCGCTTTATTTCAGAGAGCCGCGGGTAATTCTCGCCCCAAAACTCCTGCTGCCAGTTCGGCTCGAAGTAGTCCGTTTCATTCACATAAGTTCCGGTGCCAGGTGTGGCGTCGCGAATGAACTTCATCGCCGCCGATACCCCAGACCT
>Ga0099791_10000450_pt1 | contig 15326 bp, 12 predicted proteins | sample Rivendell_Oct201_7_FD_77318 | JGI IMG/M metagenome (GOLD analysis project Ga0099791, IMG submission 77318) | Vadose zone soil and rhizosphere microbial communities from the Eel River Critical Zone Observatory, Northern California to study diel... | ecosystem: Environmental > Terrestrial > Soil... | reverse complement strand
GGACAAGCACTCGCAGCAGGAGGACGAGTACTCCTACAACGCAACACCGGATACATGAGATGCTGCAGCAACCTAATTGTACCCGAGAACGGGCTAAAGACAACCAGTCTACAAGCGCTAGAATGGTCTGACTTCGACAAGAACGGCAAAGTGGACATTAGCGACATTGCTAATGCAGCGTCAGTATTCGGCCAATCCGCCTCTGCTAGCAACATCGCCGCATACTTTGCTCATCCACTCTACGCCGCCAACCCAAGCACAGCTTCCGTTGACATCGGTGACATAGCAACTGTAGCCACCTACTTCGACCACGGAATAACATCACCATTCCTAGGAACGAACACTGGCTTCCTCACCTCAAACCCGCCAGCTGGACTCACCCAGTATACACCAGTAGTCGACCCGTATGGAAGCGGTTCAGTTTACATCCAGGGATTCGGCGACATCCTACATGCGATACCCAAGTCAGGACTGGCAACCGCCACGGGATGGACGTGCGGCCTTGATAGCACGACAGGGACAATTATGTACGAACCTAGAATATCAGGCCAAACTCCAGACAGCCCCAATGGATTGGCAGCACATCAGTTATTGGCGACTAATCAACCGCTGACTGCCACCTCTTGCCCCGGGTATACCAGTGGTCACCTCGACATCTGGATATTGTACTCCGACGGCACCCAAACGTTCCAGGAATTCCAGACCGGAAACTAACCCAAAGATCTACAAGCTCCCCTCCCCTCTTCTTCTTTTTTCATGCATTAGCGGGCTCGCTAAATTAATGAGAATCTAAATGCGACACAGGTCTTCGGACAGTTGGTCTTGTTCACAGCCGCCAAGAAAACCGGCGCTCCCAAGAGCCGCCGGAGGGTTAGAACCCTAACTGGCAAGATCACTTTTCTAAGGATTCATTCTCTTTCTGTCCCGAATGGGCTTTGCGATCTTTTCATTCGCTAGAATGACTGTATCGTGCTCCGTGGAGTTCACAGTTTATCAACTTCCCATGACCGGTCAAAGTCTACTGACTTTGCGTCCGATCTGATCCTGTCAATTCTCGGTGCATGTTTGTCGTTGATATGGGCAGGGGCAAAGCTAAAAAACCACAAGGTTTGTTTTGTGAGGTGAGCTAGTTTGGGTCTTCGTGCTTACCTTCTGAAGAGACTTCTGAATACCGTCATACTGGTGCTGTTCGTTATTACTCTGAACTTCATAATTTTCGAGCTGATGCCGGGCCTCCAGGGCGCCATTGTTAACCTGATCTCCAATCCCAAAGTGAACCAGAACCCTGCACAAAAAGAGGCCTTGTTGAAGCTCTACGGTCTCTGCCAGAGCTTTGTCAACGGCGTCTGCGTTCCAAACCCGATCCAGAACCGTTTCGCTACATACTTCGTTAACATGCTGACCTTCCGGTTCGGCGACTCCTTCCAGACCGGTCAGCCGGTTCTCCATGACATGATTACTACAGGGAAACTTGAGAATACGATGGTGCTCCTGGGAACGGCAACCGCATTATCCCTGCTCATCGGCACCCTCCTCGGAGTTTTGGTAGCTTCAAAGCGGGGCTCGCTGTTTGACAGTGGTTGGGTGACCACATCACTCGTTACCTACTCGCTTCCCACGTTCTACATGGGTCTCATATTCATCCTGGTTTTCGCCCAGCAGCTGAAATGGTTCCCTCCCGGAGGCGTCACACCTGCTGAATGGGCAATAAGCCTACCCCCACTTCCTACCCAGATACTCGTCAGAATCGAGCACCTATTCCTACCCGCATTGACCTTGACACTTTTCTTCTACGGAGGCAATCTGCTCCTAACTAGGGCAACGATGGTGGAGGCGTTGAGCGAGGACTACATAACGACCGCTCGGGCAAAAGGTGTCTCACAAAGGTCGATCCTGTTCAAGCATGCTCTGAAAAACGCATCTCTTCCCCTCGTGACGAACGCGGCCCTGAGTTTCGGGGGTATCCTCTCCGGTGCCATCATAACGGAAACCGTCTTCAACTGGGATGGTCTCGGCTTGTGGATCTGGCAGTCCATCGGATGGAAGGACTTTCCAGTCATGCAGGCGATATTCTACATAGTGGCCCTCTGCGTGATCGCGGCCAACTTTCTCTCCGACATTCTTTACGGTGTTCTCGACCCTCGGATAAAGTACCAGTGAGCATGGAGCTGGGGCGGTAGCATACGGAGCAGCGGAGACAAGTTCCGTTCAGGCTTGTCCGTTTCAAGAAATTTATGCTCCAGATTCTAAAGAATAAAATGTCCCTCGCCGGAGTAATAACAATCATCTTCTTCTCTTTTCTAGCTCTCGCAGCTCCCGTCCTCACCCCCTACACCCCCCAGGGCTCGATTGTTTCGGGCCAGATCGATCCTCCAAGCTGGTACCCCGCCTTGGCGGGCAGCACTACATGGAGCCAAAACGCACAGTTCTCGGGTCTCACAGTGGTAGGCTCGGGAGTTCAAGTAACCGTTCTCGACCAGACAGCAGATGGGGTCAAGTTCAACATCGTCAGCATTCCCTCGACGGGAGGTTATGTCACAGTCATGAAGACCCTCTCCTACCCGTACAGCGGTCCACCTCAGAGTTTCTCGGGCAAGGTCGAAGTAATTCCCTCAGGGCTCGACGGTACCGCCGGCGCGCCTGCGACAGTGTACCTCCAACAGGGGTCTTCGTTCGACTCCGATCACGTTTGGCCACTCTGGGAGAAAACGTTCGTTTCAGGAGACTATAACCCTCCCACAGACCTCACGTACCCCACAAATTATGGGGTACAACAATTCACCCCTGCGCAGCGTATCTTCTCCCAGAAAACCCAGTATACCTATGCGATGAGAATCGACCTACCCGGATACCTATCTTCCGCGAGAAACGTATCGTTCTCTGTTAAACCGTTTTCACTGTTCCTCTGGGGAACCACATGGGGGCTCCTGGGAACAGATAACAATGGCAACGATATCTTCACTCAGTTCGTTTACGGGACGCGTGTTTCCCTAATAGTGGGGCTGCTCGCGACGTTCATCGGGATTGGCGTAGGATTAGTAGTCGGCCTGTTAGCGGGCTATCTAGGCAGATTAGTAGACGAGGTCTTGATGAGGTTCACGGATATGATGCTCGTGATCCCGGGCCTCCCGCTCCTCATAGTGCTCGTTGCAGTACTAGGTCCATCCCTGTGGAACATTATCCTCGTTCTAGGATTCCTTGGCTGGCCAGGCTTTGCGAGGGTTATACGTTCCCAAGTCCTGAGCCTGCGAGAGAGGCCGTTCATAGAAGCCGCGAAGGCATCTGGAGCCGGGACCGGATACATAACGATGAAGCATATTTTCCCCAACATAGTTTCCCTTACATACGTCAACCTCGCCCTCTCAGTCCCCGCCGCCATAGTCAGTGAGGCGGCCCTCAGCTTTCTAGGCCTGGGGCCGCAAACGATCATCAGTTGGGGGCAGATGCTGGAACTGGCGCACGGAGCAGCAACTACTGCCGGTCTGCTATGGTGGTGGGTCATACCACCGGGAATAGGCATTGCCCTTCTGTCACTCTCTTTCATCCTCATAGGATACGCACTGGATGAAATGTTCAACCCAAGGCTTAGGAGACGCCAATAGAAACCTCTTTTCACTAGAATGTTCTGTGTGATTTCACACTTTTCGATATCTGATTCCCAAAGCTTATTTCCAACGGGCGATCATTTCGATGAAACATCATAGTTGAAGATAGCAAATGGCAATACTACAGCTTGACAATCTTACCACGAACTACAAAACATTGAGGGGTTGGGTTAGGGCCGCAGAAGGTGTAAATTTCGAACTTGAAAAGGGCAAGGCGCTGGGCCTGGTCGGCGAGTCAGGCTGCGGCAAGACGACGGTCGCCTTATCCATCCTCAAGATTCTGCCGGCCGGGGGAAGAATAAGGAGCGGGAAGATACTCTTCGACGGAAAAGATCTCGTCCCCCTCAGCGACAACGAGATGCGGAAAATAAGATGGAAGGGAATATCCATTGTCTTCCAAGGCTCGATGAACGCGCTGAACCCTGTTTTCAAAATTGGGTCTCAGATCGTTGAGGCCATAAGGCTCCACGAGCCAGATGTATCAAAGTCAGACGCTTACAGGCGAGCTGAAGCTCTGCTGGAAATGGTCGGGGTCGAACCGTCCAGGGTCAACAACTACCCCCACGAGTTCAGCGGCGGGATGAGGCAGAGGGCACTGATCGCAATGGCTCTAGCCGCAAATCCAAAGGTCTTGGTAGCTGACGAACCTGGCACAGCTCTTGATGTCATAGTTCAAGCCCAAGTTCTTCAACTGATGCGTTCCCTGAAAGAGAAGCTCGGCCTATCAATGCTAATGATCAGCCACGACCTCTCCATAGTCGCAGAAGTTTGCGAGAGAGTCGCAATAATGTACGCAGGCCATGTGGTTGAGTACGGAGACATCGAGACCATTTTCAAAGAGCCCCTCCACCCATACACCCAGGGATTGTTGGGCGCGTTTCCAAGCATTGGAGAGAAGCGAAAGAAGCTCTTGTCGATACCGGGACAACCACCCGACCTGCTGAATCCACCTAAAGGGTGCAGGTTCAACCCGAGATGTCCCTATGCCATGGATGTTTGTAAAGAGAAGGACCCACAGCTGGAGAGAGTGGGCTCAGGCGACCACTACGTCTCCTGCTTCCTATACTAAACCATCTAGGCGAGAAGAAAATGAGCGAAGGAACAATAATTGAAGTTGAGGGCCTAAAGAAGTACTTCCCGATAAAACGCGGCTTCTTCACTACCGTGATCTCGGGGGAGAGCGTTAGTGTCAAGGCAGTTGACGGCATCAATTTTTTCGTAAAGAAGGGCGAAGTACTTGGCCTGGTCGGAGAGAGTGGTAGCGGGAAGACCACAACTGGCAGGTTGGTGCTCAGGCTTGCCGACCCCACTGCGGGAAAGATCCTCTACAAAGGCAAGGATATTTCCAAACTGTCCTCCAAGCAGATGAAACCGTTGCGAAGGGAGATGCAGATCGTCTTCCAAGACCCCTTTGAGTCCCTAGACCCGCGCATGCTGATCAAGGACATTGTTGCTGAACCTGTCCGTATTCAGAAAGTGGCCAGGACGGAGGACGAGGTCAATGAAAGAGTGAAGCAGATTCTCCGGGAGGTAGAGCTCGTTCCTCCGGAAGAGTTTATGCTCAGATTTCCCCACGAGTTGAGCGGTGGGCAGAGGCAGCGAGTTGCAATCGCCCGTGCCTTCATTCTTGACCCGGAATTCATAGTCGCCGATGAGCCCGTTTCGATGCTGGACGTCTCAATCAGAGCTGAGATTCTGAACTTGATGCTCGCCCTGGTTCAGAAGAGGGGTTCATCATTCCTCTACATCACGCACGATCTTGCCTTGTCAAGGCACATATGTGACAGAATCGCGGTTATGTACCTCGGGAAACTGGTTGAACTCGGTGATACGGAAGCCATCATCACGAGGCCTGTGCACCCCTACACCCAGGCCTTAATCGCGGCCGTTCCAGTTCCAGACCCGTCCGCCAAGCGACTCGGAGGAGTGATCAGCGGTGAAATTCCGAGCCCCATAAACCCGCCATCAGGCTGCAGATTCCACACCCGTTGTCCCTATGCTCACATGAGATGTGTCATTGATGACCCTCCGCTGATCGAGGTCGAAAAGGATCACTGGGCAGCATGCCATTTGGTCGACATCCCGCAAGCTAACTAAGACCACCGGGTTTTTTCGTTCAGAATTTGTAAGTATTACAATTCATAGCCAGGGTCATCAGCAACCCTTGACGGTGCCGGTCTCGGCTATTCCTGAGTTTATGATTATTACCCAGTCTTTATCTCTGTCTGTGGGAGGAACACTGTACGCCAGGCAGTACTCGTTAGCACCATTCGATGCGACAGGCAGCTTGACTGCATCGCAATAGGTTCCGGAACCAAATCCAACACAGGTCTTGTTGTATATCTGGCCCCATATCGAAAAGAAGTCGCTGAGAACAAAGAGCCGAGGCGATACTGCCTGGACATATATTGTTCCACTGGTATCTCGGGTACTCAGCGGGGCGTAGCCAGGCGGGCCGAATCCGTCCAGAGTATGGTTCAGCCAGATTCCTCCCGCCACGCCTATATCTGCAGGAATCGTGAGATTCTTTCCCGTACTCGCATCAAATATAGCAAAATGGAAACGCCAATCGAAAACCAAATGCGCCGGAGGGTTTGCGTCCAAATAGAAGAGGTATAGAAATGCGCCGATTATGATGAGGCTGCAGACCGAAATCACAAGAGCAGTCCTCTTGGACCGTCTCTTCCCGCTTCTTCGCCAGCGTGGTCTTAGTGCCGTCAGCCTCTCCCTCCTTAACCATGGTCTCGTTCGTCTGCTTTAAGAACAGCGTTTATGTTCTAGATCCCAACAATTCCGAGAATTGGATGGCTCGTGCGGAAGACCTACGAAATTGTGATCGCCATTCTATTCCTGATGCTGGTCTACGTTCCAATCGCTGGAGCGTCCTCGTCGCCCGCGCAGTATGTTGTCGGTATCACGGATGGAGCGGTAGCGGTGTCTCTCAACCTGAACATGGTCCAAAACATCACGTACCTATCCTTCGAGAAATCCTTCATTCTATCGCCGCTTCACGTTTTAGCTACAGGTGCAAACTCTACAGGTTTGGCACGGCTGGTGCAGGGTGCTCTTAACCTCACGAATCCCAAGGCCCAGGTTAACAATCTCAATCTTCAGATTGCATCATCGCCCTGGTCCAACGCAACCAATACACAGTGGCTGAACATATCTCTCAGCTTCAGCGTGAACGGAGTCACAGTTTCTCAACGCGACGTTGCGACGACAGATCTCTCATGGAAATCTTTTCGAGTTTCATCTGGGTACATGTTGGGCGGTGTTGAGGTAAACAGGATTGGGGACGAATACTTCTCGGGAGTTGCAGCTGATCTAGCCTTGCATAGTGGGGGCAGCTCGTTTATACAGATTTTCTACCATGTTAATGGTCGACCTCTCGACCCGTCTCAGTTTCCGGATGCTGTAAGAAACATGACTGTCCTGGACTTCTCGGGCTTTGCGACTCCCGTTTCAAGCTGGAAAGAATCACATGTCGCTCCTACCAGCGAAAGCTGGTCCGTCGTAGTTGGCCAAGGTCTAGGAATGGTTTACACTCAACAGATAAATGAGGCAGGTTCACTGTCGACCGCCAAGTACGGCCTCTTCTACGATCTGAGTGGAACCGTCACGGGTCCCTTCGGCGCCCGGGCAAACGGTGATACGGTTACCTTGGCGGTGGGTGCGGTGTCCGGGGCCATTATGGCCGGGATAATACTTTCCACAGTTGGGCTGTGGTCTGGCTCCTATCTGTTCGAGAGGCGCATACAGAGCAAGACGGCCAGGAAAAAGGTCAAGCGCTGAACTCCCCTTATAGCTCTCGGTCTGGGGACACATCTTATCGCCTTGGAGAGACGAACTCGTGGTCCGTTGGCTTCCAATGTCCACCTCTAGGTATCCCCAGCCTTCTCCGGGAGGGGCATTCTTTAAAAACTCGGGGTGTCGATTAGTGTGTTCGAAGAGTATTGCGTGGTAAAACACTACCAGTAGTCGTGACTCTGTGTCTCACAGTCTTAGCAGTTCTCCCATCAACGATACTTCCTGCCCACGCCGTCACGTCAAACGGAAATAATTACTGGTCGGCCAACGGCCCTCGTACTGACAATCTCCTTTACAAAACATACGCGGACTTTTCCACGATGTTCACAGACTTTGTCTCTGGGGGGCTCGATATTTCTGACTGGCCTATTCAACCGGGCGACCTCTCTGGCTTCATCACTAACCCTGACTTCTTCGTCACTCCAAAGTTAGGAGACTTTGGCATCTTCCAGCTGGACCTGAACCACCAAGATCCCTTCCTGGGCGTAGGCTGGCAAGTGTCCAGGAGCACAACGGGTGGCACGACCCCCGCTACGACCGGTTCACCAGGCTTCGCAACCGGCACTCCATCATTAACGGTCACTAACGCATGCACGATACCTTGTAACGGATTCTCTTTGAAAAGTGATTCGCACATCAAGTTTGTCGACTCTCCCCCCGCGGCCACCCCTAACGCCCCCGGCACATGGGCGCCGGGCAAAGCGGTGGTCTATGATATAGACGGTGATGGTGTCTACAATGCTGAGGGGACTCCTACGGATCCCGTCATAAGCGGTGTCGGCATACCGAGCGGGGTAAACTTGAGTATCGATTCCAAGCTGAGGTTCGTTGATGACTTCCCAGCGAACAGTATATGGAACTCAGGTGAAGCTGTAGTCTACGATGCGAACAACAACAACATCTTCGATTCCGGCGACACGGTCATAGCGGGACCGGTGGGCCACCTCGACTTGGTAGTGCATCTCAAGAACATAGAAGAGGGAGGGGCTCTTATCAAAGATGCGAACAACCTCGTTACGATAACCATTACGAGCACGGCTCAACCAACCGCCATCAGATCAGACGACGGGAATCCCAACCCGTCAGGAACCTACAGTGGTATCGGACTCCTATCGATTCCGCCATCATATAATATTTCAACTACGATCTACAGCGGCTCGGCCTTATTGTCTACTGCGGGATCAACGCCGCCAGTCTGCTCAACCGGCCAGCAGTGCAACGTCGATCTTCTCGTGAACTATAACAGCCCCAGCGACCAGAAACCCTCAGTCGCTGGCATCGAAATCGCACGGTCCCTCAGCCATCTAGTGGACAAGCCCCCCTACCTCACAGGGCCCTATCTAACACCACCCGGGGGCACCCCTCTGGCTACCTGTGATGATGTCCAAGCTCCTCCCACCCAGAGCCTCATGACCTCCATCGGAGCAGGTGCATGCGACCACAGCAGTTCAGTTAGCGCTGCGACGCTGCAGGCAGATTGTGTTGAGCATGCTGACCTTTTTGGAACATCGGGACAGATAGGAGGGACCACGTGTTCCCCAGTTTCTCTATACAACCTCAAGTCCGACGGTGTCGGAGGCTCTTCGAGTTGCGCTCCCGGCACCGTCGGCGTCAGCTGCTTTCCAAGCCAATCCGCCAGTCCCCCACCAGCGGGCTACTCTGGGACGCTAGACCTATCGGCCGCATGTGAGAGCCTTGTTAGTGCAGGCTTCAACATCACTGGAGCAACAGGCACCACAATAGGGCAGCGATGCACCAGCGTTGCACAGGGAACTGGACATGTCGCCAACCCGTCAGGAAGTTGCATCGCCTCCACGGGCGTTGGCTGTATAATATTCTACATCCGGACCCATGACCCTAGGAAGGCCTTTGGTACTATCGTCGCTGACGAGCTGAACTATCTCTTCGGAACACCAGCGCCAGGCGGTGGAACGATTTGTTATGGCGGTCCGCCGAGCCTCGCCTGCTCTCAAACACCGGTCTACTTTACAATCGCACAGGTCGGAAATATCGTCTTCGACGTCACCCCCGCAGCGGACTGGAACTTATACACGGGAGGCTTCACCTTGACATCGACACCTGACCATCTATACTCCCTGTACCACAGCCTGTTTGGCAGTGATCTCTGCAGCTCAGCCGGGAAGAAGAATGCTCAGCCCAACAATTATCCGCTCTGGTGCGACCCGATCTATGACACGCAGGCAAACGCAGGTGAGAATGTTCCCGGCATCACGCTGTCAGGTTTTCTGCAAGCTGCAGTTCTGGGAGCCACTAGGGGCGCGACGATTCCGATATACACCGGTCTGAACCAGTTCGTGGCCCTTAATGCTTGGAACTGGCAGCAAGTGGGGGGCGGAACAGGGAGTAGTCTTGTGACTGTGAAGGGTCACGGGTTTCTAGCCTCGTCCGGCTTCCTCTTGAACATGCGGCCTGTTCCTGGCTACACGCCATCTAACTCTCTCTACTACGCGTCAGGCTGTAACCCGTCTAGTGGGTGCCTACAGAACGTCATACGCCGTGGTATGTCCCAGACAACTCTGCATCTGAGCCCCTACACGTTCACCACCGCCTGGGAAGCAGAACCTCTAGTTCAGATCTACGACACGATGCTTGCTGTTGACCCCAACACTGGTGGTCTCTGTCAGACCCAGCCCAGTGGAACGGCGCACTGCATCGACTGGATGACCACGACGCACTCAACCAGCTTTGACTCTGGCACAGGTCTGACGACCCAGCAGTGGAATCTCAGGAACGACATTAACTTCCACGATGGGCAGGCGGTGACGGCTCACGATGTTTGCTTCAGCCTTCAGAGCTATAGAGACGCTCCATCAGCCAACTTCTTCCCCAGCGTGTCCAACCTTGTGAGTTGCACCGCGGTCACCAATAAGATCGCCCAGGTGGTCCTGACTGGTCAGAGCCCGTTCAATGAGCTGAACATTGGAGGAGTATTCATACTACCGGAACACGTTTGGGGCCCACTATGCGGCTACTCGCCGGCCACCGATAAGTGCTCCACCGGTCCGGCACCCAACGCGGCGTCTCTAGCCAGCACTTCTTTTGACCCAGTGGCTGTTGGAGACATGGTCGGAAGTGGATCCTGGGTTTGCAACCCCGCGCAAGGAGTCAGCACGATCGCTGGACAAGCGTCCTGCACTCAGAACGCCAACGGTAGTGCGGGGGGACAGGCCGTAGCCGCAGGCGGAAGAATCCTTCTCAAGAGAGACCTGGGATACATGCGCTGTTGCGGAGACATTCAGATTTCCGAAAACGGGCTAGCCGCAACTAACCTGCAAACTTTTGAGTGGGCAGATTTCAACAAGGACGGCAAGGTGACAATCTTGGACATAGCTGCAGCAGCGAGTCGCTTCGGCGCGTTTGACCCCTATTTTGCCAGTCCGTTGTATGGGGCAAATGTCTTCAATGCCACTAAGACTAATGGTGGTCTGTCAGATGACATCGGAGATATAGCGACTATTGCTTTCTTCTTCGACCACGGGCTCTCTGCGCCATTCCTAGGGACGCCTAACGGTTACCTTTCAGCTGGTCCTTCCGGTCTCAACCAGCAGGATCCACAGGTAGACCCCTACGATCTCACCGTGCAAGGATTGTCCAATCAAGCATACGGGAATGGCGCCCCTAGCAACTGGGGTAAGGGTATGTCTGGAGCCGTGCCAGTGAGCGGGCTCGCATTCATGCTTCAATCCAACGGGGCTATTCCCGCGGGAGGCTCATACACTGCAACAATTGTTTCAGCCCCCATCGGGGCACCGCTAAACCCGTGTACATTGACAGGCGGAGGAACATCCTCTGACGGAACCCTAGGACCTCTGACGCGTTCTTTCGCCACAGGAACGACAGGTCCAACCGCGCTCCAGCTCAGCTTTGGACACTGCTTCCCCTCGGGAACCTACGTAATAAGCGTCTCCTACACGCCGCCAGGTGGTTCCGCAGGCACATTCTGGACAATAACAGTCGTGAAACCATAGGAACTATAGGCAACATCAAGCTTCTTCTCTCTTTCTTGAACATCCAATAGGATCCCTTGGCTCAAGCTACCATTCGACCCTAGTGGGTTTACAGTTGCAGCCGTCCGACTTTCCCGTTGCCAGCCTCGAGGAGGCTGGAATCAGCTCTTTTTTTTCCGAGAAACAAGCTCCGGAGAAGGTTGGTTCCATGTAACCCCACAGCGCGTGAGAAGAGAAAGTCCGACACTGGCTCTCTACGAGAATAATCTTGGCAAGGGCCGCAATTGTCTCGAGCATCCCGTTTCTGATTGCTTCTTCCGTTTCGATGTCAGAATGCGCTCGTCTTATTCGTTGGTGCGGGGGGTGGGATTCGAACCCACGAAGGCCTGCGCCACAGGGTCCTAAGCCCGGGGCGGGCCTCTTCAGGCCCACTGCCCATTTGACCTGGCTATGGTACCCCCGCATATGTTGTGGTGCTCCGGGCGGGATTTTCCGCGGCCGGGCCGCTTTTGAACCCGCGATCAACGGCTCTGGATGTTCTCGATTCTCCGCCGCCAAACCGGTTGGAGCTCGATTGGCCGCCCGCTCGTCGCCGCTGGGCTAAGGCCGCTATGCTAAACCGGGCTACACCACCGGAGCATCGCCTGCTCTTCTATATCACAGCCTTTTACCTTTTTGTCAGAGCGATCCGAATCTGGTTTATGCCGGACTTGAGTTCTCCCAGAGAAATTCGAAGTAGCTCTTCCCGAACTTAACTAGACCCACGTGTTCTGAGGAAATGGCAAGGGTAAGTCCCTTCTCGGGTTCCTCGCCAAGCAAAATGATTATTTCGTTGCTGTCCGAGATCAATCCTCCACCGAACATCTGTTCACGGGTTCTTATCTCCACCAGCCCCTTCAGTTTCCTCATTGCTTCCTTGTTGGTCCCCGCTGGGACCATTACTGATACCTTGATACCCCTACTAGCCATAAGCGTCAGCAACGGTGCGGCGACGGAAACAACCGCCTCAGGCACTGTCGGCATCGCCACAAGGAGTTCTCTTCTCGTTCTACCGAGTGTCTCCTTGATCCGATCTAGAATATTGTTCTGGCCCCTAACTATCCAGATGTCAGGCCTCTCTTGGACTCCTTTCTTCTCGTAGAGAGGCTGCAGCTCCGACAACGCGTCCATCTGGCTGGACTTCAATATGTTCTCCGTTCTAACCCTCGAAGATTCGAGCGCGGTGGCAGGGGGCTTTGGAAAGTATTTGCTCGGCCTACCCTGCTCTGTTTCCACCCAACCCTTTCGCTCCAAGTTGCCTAGTATCTCGTATATCTTCGAGTAAGGAATCGTCGCCGTAGTGCTAAGCTGGCTCGCCGGCATTGGTCCGGACTCGACCAAGGCTACGTATGCCTTGACCTCGTATTCCGTAAGCCCGAAGTCCTTCAACGCCCTTCGAGTTCTCTCGGAGACTGACAAATCACTCAGCGGTCTATCTAGCTAGGACGAGAGTTTAGCTCGGCCTTTTGAGAAGGAGCAGGGTGTAAATAGCCAGTAAGGGACAACTATCATGGTTTTCGAACCGAGGTCCATCCTTTGGTTGATAAGAACTTAGTCATCGAGAGGTTGAAGGGCGTCCTAGCCCCCGAGATAGGCCGGAATATTGTCGATCTGAATATGGTACGGGACATTGTCGTCGTCGACGGAAATGTCGTGGTGAAGATCGCGCTGACCGTGGCACACTGTCCGCTCGCTAAAACTCTTCAAACAGATGTCGAAAACGCAGTGCGGAAGTTAGGGGACGTAAGATCGGTCAAGGTCGATACGACAACCATGACTCGAAGAGAATTGGAAGAATTGAAGCTCAAGCTTCAAGCACCGAGTCCATCTTCTAGCCCAAGAACCAGTTCACCGGTGGGTCCAGGGATTGAGCGCCTCGGCAAGCGGGGGGTACGCAGCATAATCGCCATAATTTCCGGAAAAGGGGGCGTTGGCAAATCGTTCGTCACGAGCGTGCTCGCCTCTGAGCTAAGGCGACGCGGATACGAAGTGGGAGTGCTCGACGCTGACCTGACCGGGCCCAGCATCGCCAAAGTCCTAGGTGTAGCTGGGAAACCCTTCAAGGGTCCCGACGGTAGCATTGTCCCGGTCAAGACGAAAACGGGGATCAAGGTCATGTCGATCAATCTTGTCCTTGATGACCCTAGCATGCCCGTAATATGGCGGGGACCGATCGTCAACAGTGTCATTCGCCAGCTATACTGGGACGTTAATTGGGGGGACCTTCACTATCTCCTCATAGACCTTCCGCCAGGGACCAGCGATGCTCCTCTGACAGTGTTCCAGTCCCTTCCGTTGGACGGTGTCATCGTAGTCTCTTCTCCGCAAGACCTCGCGTCGATGATCGTATCCAAAGCCGTGAATATGGCCAAGAAAATGGACGCGCCTATACTCGGACTCGTAGAGAACATGAGCTATCTCAAATGTCCTAGCTGCGGCGAGAGGGTTAATCTCTTCGGGGAGTCCAAGGGAGAAAAATTAGCATCAAGCCTCGAGCTGCCGTTTTTAGGAGCTATCCCCTTGGACCCGAGTATCGCCCAGCTTTCGGATGAAGGAAGAATTGAGGACTACTCCAACCCAATCATTGTGGACATTGCGGACGGGCTCCGGACCCGAGCCGCCAAACGGGTTGAACAGCTTACCCACGAGCTCCCAATCGCTTGGTCCATGGATCCCGCACATTAGCGGGACTCCAGAGCTAATCTCAGGAGATCGATAACAGTCCGCGAATCTTTTAACGCAAGTACAGCCATATACAGGAAGATTTGAGGAACGTTCGCATAGTCTCAAAAAGAAGAGGTGGCGCTTCAAAGGCGAAGAAGAGCAAGGAGAAGAGAGCCAAACACGCCAAACCAGCCAGATCCACCAAAACTCCGAAAGGGGCCGGAACCAAGCAGCCGGCAACACCCGCGCCCCTTGTTCGACAGCCTCTCTCGGTGGAACCATCTGCCAAAGAGCATTACAGGATAACCATCGAAAACATTCGTGGCGACACCGCTATAGGTGATCTCCTAGTTGCTTTCCCGCGAACGCGAGAGGTGCTGGTTAAGAAAGGCCTCAGACTAGAGGCAGAGGATGCTGGAGACATCTACATGAACCTGGATGCTTTCTCTGCGATGAACGGGTTAAAGACGGAAAGCCTCGTTCAGGAGCTCGTAGAGATCGCCAAGGAGCCTCCATTTCAGCCACCTCTAGTACAGCTCGCCGCGCCGCCCGCTGCGTAATACAGTTAATGTTTCGCCATTGGTTCTCGGCGCTTCCAAAGAAACCGGCGAGCTAGAATATTACTTCGTGTCTAGATTTTGTATTCTCGCGCGCGAATAATGATTAGCGGCACGGTGCAGGGTGTATTATTTCGGCGGGAAATAGCAAACCTGGCAAGGCGGCTAGAAGTCACTGGTTGGGTTAGAAACCTTCCTGATGGCAGGGTCGAAGTTATCGCCGAGGGAGATAAAGAAAAGCTTGATGAACTTGTCCAGTTTTGCTGGATTGGTCCTTCCCGGGCCAGAGTAAAGAATATTGAAGTCGACTGGTCGGACTTCGAGGGAAAGTTCAGTCGGTTTAGGATAACACATTGAGGCTAGGGCTTGAAACCTTCGCCCTAAGCTTGGGTTGCTACGGGATTGAATTCCTCGTAGTATTTCCTCGCCACGGCAACTGCTTCGCTACTCCGTTTGAGAATGTTCTGGTATTCGGGATGAGAATCGTTTGCGAATGAAGCTGCCTTCGAGAAATACTTATTCACGCCGTCAAGATCGCCCCTATACAGAGAGATTCCTCCCGCTATCCTGTAACCCACTTCCGCTCTCAGTTTGTTGCCTTGGGCTTCGTATTCCTGAGCTTCGCTTAGCACTCGGTCTAGTGGTACCATGATCTTTTTGGGGTCGAGGAACATGAGGCGGGACAT
>Ga0099791_10000447_pt1 | contig 15352 bp, 15 predicted proteins | sample Rivendell_Oct201_7_FD_77318 | JGI IMG/M metagenome (GOLD analysis project Ga0099791, IMG submission 77318) | Vadose zone soil and rhizosphere microbial communities from the Eel River Critical Zone Observatory, Northern California to study diel... | ecosystem: Environmental > Terrestrial > Soil... | reverse complement strand
TCGTGGAAGATCTCGCGCAGCCACGTCATCCGCGCAACGTCGTGCGGCGTTAGATCCAACCGAGCTGCTGCATCCAGCAGGCGACCCACGGCCGACGGCTCTCCCAGCTGAAATGCAATCTCGGCCGCCGCCAGCAGGCGGCGCGCCCGGACCGACCCGTCCGGGGTGAGCGATGCCGCCAGCTCGAGAGCGCGAAGGGCAATTGTGGGCGCGCCGCGCTCTTGTGCGCGAGCTGCCGTTCCCTCTAGGTCGGCCGCGGCGTCTTCGTCTGTGCCCACGACTGACGCCGCACGATGCCGGGGACGGCGGTCTGGATCCGCGACCACCTGAGCCAGTGCGCCGTGGGCGGCCCGTCGCTGTGCGGGAGTGGCCGCCTGGTCCATCGCGGATCTGATCAGCGGATGCCGAAAATGAACCTTGGCACCGGCGATCGAGACCAAGCCTGAGTCCAGCGCCGGCGCCAGAACATCGACAGTGACTTCCTCGCCTGACTGGATGCGAGCCGCAGCCAGTACCTCGCCGAGGCTGGGTTCGTCGTCAAGGGCGGCCAGCAGCAGGACGGATTGAGTGTTCTCGGGCAGACGCTTGGCTTGAGCGGAGAACGTGCGCTCCAGTCGGTCGGTCAACGGCAATCCGTCATGGTCGGTCTGTTGAACGGTCTCCTCCCTCAACGCCCGGGGGAGTTCGACCAGCGCCAGTGGGTTGCCGAGCGCCTGAGCGAGAATTCGGCGACGTGTCGGATGCTCGAGGTCTGGAGCGACCGCGTCGACCAACTCTCTGGCGGCGATATCGCTCAGAGGCTCCACACGAATCTCTGGCAGCTGCGCGGATCGAAGGGGGGTGTCGAACCCACCGCGCAAGCCGATCAGCAGCAGAATCCGGGTCGACTCAAGGCGAACGGCGATAAAGGTGAGTACTGACGAGGTTGGGTCGTCGAGCCATTGAACGTCGTCTGCGATCAGGACGACCGGCTGATCGGCCGCGACATCGTCGATCAGATTGAGGGTCGCCAGGGCGACCAGGAACATTTCGGGCGCCGAGGAGGCGGACTGGATGCCCAATGCCGTCAACAACGCAGCCTTTTGTGGATCGGGCAGCGTGCTGGCTGATGCCATGACGGTTTGCAGAAGCAGCTGCAGGCCGGCGTATGGAAGCTGAGCCTCGCATTCAAGACCGGTTACCGCGATCACTTTGTAGCCAAGCCCTCGAGCATCGGCGGCGGCGGCGTTGAGAAGCGAGGTCTTTCCGATGCCAGGTGCGCCGCTGACCAGTACGGCGCCTCCGCGCTCCGGCGATTCCCGCAGCGCGGTTGCGAGCTGACTCAGCTCGAGTTCGCGCCCAATGAGCCGCGACCCTTCCATCCCCGCACTGATTCTGCGCTCCTCGAGCAGATTGGGTAAGCGCCCTACAGGGCTCGCTGGTGAGATGACTTAGTGCCGACTGAGTCATTTCGGCTATCTCGTTAGATCATCGGCCAAAAAAGGGCAGTCGTGAGACAGAAGCGATAGAGAGGCTCCGGAACCTAACTTGATCGCATGAGCAGCGGCGGACAGGCAGTCCAGCAACAACTAATGGTCCGCATCGACCAGATCCTTATGACAAGGGTCCTGCCCGATCTGATCGAGTCAGATGTCAGGCGGGGCGACCGAAGGATGCTGGATGCGGCTCTCGGACAGCTCGCACAGCACGTGGAAGTGATCAAGACACCGCTTGCCACTGCGCTGCTCGCACGATCCGAGGCCATGGCTGCGACCGGCCCCGAAGCTGAAGCCGGGTTCATCCGAGCGATCGAGCTGCTGTCGAACCCGAAGATGAACTTCGAGCTCGCCAAGACGCAGCTCTTGTTCGGCGAATGGTTGCGTCGTCAGGGCCGGCGGCGTGATGCGCGCCCTCTGCTACAGGCCGCTTACGAACAGCTCGACGCGCTGGGGGTCGACCACCTCACGGAGCGGGCGAAGATCGAGCTCGCGGCCACGGGGGAGCATGCGCGCAAGCGAACTTATGACACCCAGGACGACCTGACCCCGCAGGAAGCCCAGGTCGCGGGGATGGCGGCGCAAGGAGCCCGCAACACAGAGATCGCGCATCGTCTTTTCGTCAGTCCGGCAACAGTCGAGTACCACCTCTCGAAGGTGTATCGCAAGCTCGGCATCGACTCGAGAGCCAAGCTCGTCAGGTCGATGCTGCTGGCCGATTTCCGTGAGGAGCAGGAGGCACACGCGCTGACATTTCAGTGAGCACATTCGAGTGGCTCCTCGTCGCATGGGCCGCAGTCTTCACGCTGAATGTCGTTCCTTACTTCATGCCGCCCACGTGGGCGGTGGTGGCGTTCTTCTTGATCGCATTTCAGCTGCCGGTGTGGCCATTGGCAATCGGTTGTGCGTTCGTCTCGACGGCGGGACGGTGCGGGCTCTATTACGTGAGCGCGAGGTTGGGACGCCGGCTTCTTTCCGATCGAAGGCAGCGAAATGTCGCCGCGCTCGGCAACTGGCTGAATCAACGTCCGGGCTGGCGTGGCGTCCTCGACGTCCTCATCTATTCGCTGGGGCCGATTCCTTCCAACGATCTATTCATTGCCGCCGGCTTGAGCGGCGCAAAGCTGTGGCCGGTCGCCTTGGGATTTCTGCCTGGGCGAATGGTCAGCTATCCGCTGCTGGCTCTGGCGGCCAAAGGCGCCAACGACCAGCTGGGTGGGATCCTCACGCGCCACTGGCACGATCCGAAATGGCTCGCTCTCGAGCTGCTGTCGATCGCGGGCATCTGGCTGTTCTCACGAATCGATTGGGCGCGGGTTATTCACCTGCCCGTGCCGCCACGAACCGCCCCCGTAAACAACTAGGGCTTCCCCGGATTCGACCTACACAGGTCCACTCCTAACGTGTGGTGAGGTCGTCAAGAGGCGGCCGTAAATCATGGTCGATCACTGCCAGAAAAGTGGTCTAGGAGGTCTTTTGTGTTGGAGAGAGCAATGTCTCGCAGCGCCGTCTATCTTGGGGTCGCCGGCGTGGCGTCGATCGCCTTTGGCGCGATCACGCTGTTTTGGCCGGGTATTTCGCTCGTTGCGCTGACCGCGCTGTTCGGCGCGTTCACGCTCGTCTACGGGGCGTTTGCGCTAGCGGCTGGTCTCAACCTGCTCGCACACCGCAGCACCGACTGGGTCCCGTACGTTCTTGGCGGCCTGGCCGGAGTCGTCGTTGGTGTCGTCACGTTCTTCGCCCCTGGTCTCACCGACCTGACGCTGATCTACGTCATCGCGGCCTGGGCCATCATCGTCGGTGTTTTCGAAATCATCGCTTCGCTCGACCTTCGCGACGTGGTCAAGGGCGCTGGATGGCTGACCGCGTCCGGCGTTTTGTCGATCGCCTTCGGAGTGCTGGTCGCGGCCCGGCCCGGCACGGGTGCGCTGGCCATCCTCTGGCTGATCGGCGCCTACGCCATCATCGGCGGCGCCACTCGGCTTTACGCCGCCTACCGCATACACGGTGTCCAAAGCGACGTCAAGCGGGCGGTCGCCTCGACCATGCAGCCGCAATCGTAACCGGAGATCCGAACCTTCTCAAATGACGCGCCCGTTCCCCCACGGGCGCGTCGCCTTTCAGATGAGGATGAACACCCAACTCAACCGGCTGACAAGAACGGAGGTTGCCAACTTCGTGCTAGCAATCTGGTTCGCGGCTCGCGAACTCGGGGCCGCCATCAAAGCCACGCGGCGAGGCGCGATATTCCAATGAGCGCATCCAGGCTGTCGCGGCTTGTGCTGGTGGTGTTGCTCACCACGCTGCTTCTTGCCCTTGCGCTCTGGTTGATCTACCAGCTGCAGACGATCGTCGTCTGGACCATCTTGGCGCTGTTCCTGGCGATTGGGCTCAGCCGGTCAGTGGACTGGCTGCATCGTCACCATTTGCCGCGAGCACTCGCAATCCTGCTCGTGTACCTGGTGCTGATCTTCGTACTCGCCGGCATCGGGGCGGTTGTCGAGCCCGCGCTGGCCGAGCAGGTCCGTCAACTCCTGCTGGTCTTGCAGCAGCCAGGCGGCCTCAGCGAGGCCCTCGACAGGATCGCTGGGCCGCTCGGCCTGGGCGGTTTCGTCGTCAGCGTTCGCCCCGAACTCGACGCAATTCCTGGAGAGCTGGCCGGCTCGCTTGGCTCGGTCACCTCGGTGACGGCCGCCACCATCGGCTCGATAACGGCCGCGGTCAGCGTCGCTGTGATGGGCTTCTTCTTTCTTCACGACGGCCGGGATATGGTCGGCCATGCGACCGAGCTCATTCCCGCACGGCATCAACCAGTTGCCCGCCGTGTGCTCGAACATTCAGCCGGGGCGATCGACGGCTACATCCGGGGCAATCTGGCGATCAGCGTAATCGCCGGCGTGAGCGTCTACGTCGGCATGCGGATCCTCGGGATCCCCTACGCGTTACCCCTCGCGATTCTGCTCGCGATCCTCGACCTGATCCCGATGGTCGGCGCCCAGCTCGGTGCGGTTCCAATCGTCCTGGCCGCCCTGATGATCTCGCCCACCAAAGCTGTGATCATCCTCGCGTACATCATCGTCTACTCCCAGATCGAGAGCAACGTGCTCAACCCGTTGATCTATGGGCGCGGCGATCAGCTGCCGGGACTGGTGGTGTTTCTTGCCTTCCTGGCGGGAAGTCTACTCTTCGGCATTCTGGGTGCCTTGATCGCGATTCCGGCCGCCAACATCATCCGGGTCGTCGTGCGGGAGTCGATGGCTAACCGACAGGCAAGAGGAACTATGGATTTGCTGGATGCGAAGAGTGTGCCGACGCACCTACCTTGGAGTCGTGATCAGATTGATGCGTTGGATTGACCCGCCCAAGCCTCTCGACGGCCAGCTCGCTGAGCTGATCGAGACGGTCTGGGCCGCCGAATCGATGTGGCGTCTGGAGGACCTAATCGAGGCGGCCATTAGCTATGGCCGCAAGTCAACCGTGCAGCTGAATTTCCAGTCGAGGAGAACGCAAACAGGAGGAGAACGCAAATAGATGGATAGGACAATCAGTGAGGACGTCGGACGGGCCGTCAAGGTCGGCCTCGCCGTCTTCGACGGCAACGGCTCAAGAATCGGCTACGTCGACGAGACGGACAGGACCCATGGCTGGATGGTGGTGAGGACCGGAGCGTTCGATCAGAAAAGACTCTGGGTTCCTTATCGGTTGGTGAGAAGTGTCGATGACCGCGAAATCTTCCTCACGATGCTCAAAGGCGCTGTGGAAGCCGAGTTCAAAAGTCCTCCTGCGCGAAACACCAAAGTGGCCGAGAAGGAAGGACGGACGGTCGCCACGACAACCGAGCCAAGCGGCTTCGACCGCGAGCCCGTCGTCACGTCCGAGGTTGATCTCGGCCAAATCAAGACTCGCCTCGCGGTTGGACAGGAGGTCTGGACGGCGGACGACGTGGCCGTCGGAAGGATCGAGGATTTCGACAGGGAGGGTCGGTACATCGTTCTGGAGGCGGGCCACCTCTCGACCAAGCACGACTTGCTGGTTCCGATCTCCCTGATCGCGGACGTTGACCGCGAGGCAGCTGAAGCGACACTGGCAGTGTCGAATGCCGACCTCGAGGGCATGAAGCGCCACGAACCAGGCGGGTCTGTCATCGAGCTTCAGGCTCCGGCTGATTACCTGTCCTTTGAGGCGCAGTCAGAATGATTCCCTACCGCGCGGACGACGTAGCTGACCCGACCGACCACCTGCCGGTCGTCACCATCGGCCTGATCGTTGTCAACTTCGGCGTGTTCTTCTATGAGCTGGCACTCGGAGGGCAGGGGTCAGAACTCAACTCCTTCATCAACGCCTACTCGCTCGTTCCGTGCGAGTACACGCACCGGTGTGCCATGTTCGCGGGCACCCCCGACCCGTTCTGGCTGACCCTGTTCAGCTCGATGTTTCTGCACGCGGGGTGGGCGCACATCCTGGGCAACATGCTGTTCCTGTTCGTTTTCGGGATCCACGTCGAGCGCTCGATGGGGGGTGCTCGCTACCTCGCCTTCTACCTTATATGTGGCCTGGGCGCGAACGCCCTCGAGATCGCCACCTCCGTGGGGTCGAACCTGCCCGGTCTTGGCGCGAGCGGTGCCATCTCCGGAGTGCTCGCCGCATACCTGCTGATGTATCCGTCAAGCCACGTGCGGACGCTAGTGCCACTCGGGTTCCTCTTCTGGACCGCCCGGATTCCGGCCTGGGTCTTCATCGGTTTGTGGTTCCTGCTGCAGCTCTTCAGCGGTCTCGCTTCGATTAGCGATGCGACCTCGGGCGGCGTCGCCTACTCGGCCCACGTCGGCGGCTTTGTCACTGGCCTGCTGCTGGTCCACCTCTTTGCGCAGTCGGATCGGGTCAACCAGCTGCGGGTTTATCACCAGACATGACGACCGCAACCGCGACTGTCTTCATCACCACGTTCCTGGCCTCGACGGTCGAGGCCATCGAGATGGTCGCCATCGTCGTCGGCGTCGGTGCCACGCGTGGTTGGCGATCGACGTGGTTCGGGGTCACCGCTGGCTTTGCGCTGCTGGTTGCGGTAGTAGTCGTGTTCGGCCTGGCCCTCGGCTCGGTCCCGATCGGTCCGCTGCGGCTGGTCATCGGCGTGCTGCTGCTGGTCTTCGGCCTCCAGTGGCTGCGCAAAGGTATCAAGCGGGTGGCCGCGCGCAGCCTCACCGGGATGGGAATTCCAGAAGTTACCGACTCAGAGTTCTGGGTTGGTCGGGGCGTGGACTGGACTGCGTTCGTTCTGGCCCTGAAAGGAGTGCTTCTCGAAGGGGTCGAGATAGCGTTCATCGTGATCTCGGTCGGTCTCGCCGCACGCGAGATGACCGCAGCCATCGTTGGCGCTGCGTCAGCGCTCGTCCTGACCGCCGCAGCCGGGACAGCCTTCGCGGCAGTGTTCAACCGGATCCCTCGCAGCTTCCTGCAGTTGGTCGTCGGCATCCTACTCACAACCTTCGGCACCTTCTGGTCCCTCGAAGGTCTGGGCGTCGAATGGCCTTCTGGCGACTTGTCAATCCTTCCTCTGCTCGCGTTCTATGCGGTCATCGCGCTGAGCTATACCCGGATCGAGCGCAGGCGGGTGGTCGCTGGATGAGCACTGCCCTGTCACGCGTCGCCGCCGGTGTCGGTGCCTTCTTTTGGTTCTGGTACGGATTCATCGTCGGCGACGACTGGACCGTTGCAGCGGCGGTCGGGGTGGCACTTTTGATCACAGCGGCGCTGAATCAGCGAGGAATCATCGCGTGGTGGTTGCTGCCGCTGACTGTAGCCGTAGCAACGGCCGCAAGCCTACGAAGGACGGTGGCTCCTCGACCCGGTTGTTGATCGGCGATTTCGATCTGCTCCGTGGCGCCGCCGGATCGCAGCCGGATGACAGATTTTCCGGGGACTCGACTCGCGTCTCATCGGTCAGATCCCAGCCACTGCTGTGATCCTTTTGTCCTTGACTGCTTTCTGGAAGGCCGCGTAGTCCTGCTCGTTCTGGTCGGCGTAGGCCTCGGCGAACGACACCATGGCGCGATCGAAGCTGTCGCTCTGGCCGAGGTAGGCGCTAATCGCGATGCAGTCGCCCGAGCGTGCGTGACCCCGAGCCAGAGTCCAACCGCAAAGCCGTCCCCATACCTTCAGGGCGGCCACCGAAAGAACGGTGAAGTCGGGAGACCACTTCCAGTCGCGGAGCTGACGGACGTAATAGTCGCGTTCCTTGCCGTCCGGCTCACGTATTCGGTTCCAGCCTAGAAAGATGTCACTTGTCGCCTGCATCAGTCGCTGGCCGCTGACAACGCGCTCGCCGTGATACCGGAATTCGCTCGGACCGACGAACTGCTCCAAGACGGACCGTTCGGTCTCTTTCGCCTGCAGGACCAGGTGATCGGTGTCGTCTTTCCCGACCAGCAGCATGACCCAGGTCCGCGTCCCGACGCTTCCAATTCCCACGACCTTGCGGGCTCCTTCGGTGAGCTGGTACCCAGCGAGCAGTTGCCGGCGATCGTTGGAGAGCGTCGCCAGGTACCCGCGCTTCACTTCGGCCAGGATGCGCAAGACCCGATCGGCTTCGAGCTTCGTGTAAAGCTCGGATAACGGCACTACCAGCGGCGGATCACTGACGATGCGCGGAGCGCCGTCCACGATGTGCGTCAACTTCGAAAAGGTGTGCTCGTTGTCGCGATTGCGCGCCTGGGCCAGGTCCTGGGTGAGCCTTTTGTACTCAGCTGGTTGCAGCTGGCGCTTAACTTGAGACAGAAGGTCGTCGAGATCGATATGGGAATACCAGACGTCAATCGTCGGCATCGCCGCGAATCGGTTCATCGCCATCCGGTACTCGGCGACGGCAGCTGTCGTGATGGACTGTCGGACGGCAGCCGAGTGGTTGTTGATGCGCCCCGCGACGGCAAGGCTGGCGACCAGTCGCTTGATGTCCCACTCCCATGGGCCAGGCAGCGTTTCGTCAAAGTCGTTGACGTCGAACACCATTCGTCGCTCAGGAGATGCGTACGCGCCGAAGTTGGCAAGGTGCGCGTCGCCGCAACTCTGCGCCCGGATCCCAGAGTCAGGCATCGACGCCAGGTCGGCTGCCATCACAAGCGCCGCGCCCCGAAAGAACGTGATGGGCGATGCGAGCATCCGCCCGTGCCGGATGGCGACCAATTCCGGAACTCTAGACGCCGCCTGCTTCTCGAGCAACGCAACCGGATCGGGACGGCGCGAAGATGGGGAAAACGCCGCGTGACTGGAGCGGGGAACCCTGGCGCGTGCTGCTCGCCCGCGAGCGATCCTTTCCTGGACGCTGAGCCGTGGTGTTGGCTGCGTAGCGGTCATCGTGTGGCCCCGATCTTATTGTGGCCAGTCGAAACTAGTGCGGGTCGACTAGACGCAGGACGAGCAGTAGACTGAGGCGGCCGGCGCGAGAAGGTTGCGCGACATGTGGTTTTCAAGCCGTGGTAGTTGGGCCGCCCCAGGGGACCACGTCGAATACCAATCGGCCGCGGCTGTCTGTAAAACCATTGGAACCCGTCGTAGCGATGTCTCTGAAACCGGGTCGGCCCGTTCATTGGGGGGCAATGGGAGATGGCATTTACCGCCTGTTGGTCAGCGGCGACACCGCGCGACGAGACTCGCCCAATAGTAGTTCGTACAGCAACGCCGGCGATAAACCGTGGCAAATGGCGGCACTCGGTGGCACTCAGCGAATTCGAGGCGCCATTTCTGAACGGGGTGCAGCGGTCTGTTAACCGCAAGGTTCAGGGTTCGAATCCCTGGTCCGGAGCCAAATCGCGAGTTCAAAACCCGCTCAGAAGTCGGCCAAGCACCTGCGCATTACCCGTGCTTACGGCGATCGTACGGCGATTCATTGCCGTAAGGGACTCCGCCTTGGCGGTCGGGCATAAAACAGGTGAGTCCTGTAACCGCTGCTGAGGCTCAAGATCACGACCTAGCGGGCTAGGAAGCCGCGAATGGCATTGCACCACGCGACCGGCTGCTCAAGATGAACATCGTGACCGGCATTAGCAATGACATCTACGCGACTGTGCGGAAGCGCAACCATCATGTCTGCTATCCGACCAGCCGACATACTATGCTCCCCACGTACAAGTAGGACCGGGCACTGGATACGCGACCACTCAGCCCAGTGCGACGAATGCGACTCGCGGAGCGACGCAAGCATGACAGCCGGATCGAAGCGGGGCCAAAGTCCACCGCCTCGTCGGTCAAGGCCACGCGCCCACGTCCGGGCTGATGTCGAGCCGCCAAAAAATTCGATCGCGGCGATTTCGCTCGGGAATGGGATCTTCCATTTACTTAGCCAACTAGATACCTTCGATGCGGCTTCCGGATCGGATTCGGGCGACGCTTCGGCGACCACCAGGCTTGCGACCAAGTCTGGCCGACGCGCCGCCAATAGAAAAGCGGTATGACCTCCTAGCGACTGTCCGATCACGTTGGCCCGCCCTCCGACTAACTCTTCAATCCACATAGCGGCATCGAGGACATAGCTGTCGCGGGACACGTCATCAGGGTTACGCTCGCTGTCGCCGTGACCGCGTTGGTCTGGTGCCAGAACGCGGTGCTCGTGTCTCAGACATGCGGCCGTCTCGGACCACTCACCTGCGTAGCCAGCCAGACCATGAAGGAGCAGGACTGGATCTCCAGTCCCGCCGAACTCGCTGCAGACGAGCCGGACGTCGCCGCGGGTTCGCTCGTGCCGCGTCACCTGGGTTTCCATCTTCAACGCACTCGCTTCAATGCGAGGCCGAAATCCAGACTAGCGCTCCGCCAGTAAGTCTTGCATACGATCAGCGGCATCCCGACATAGATCGGGTATGACGTGGCTGTATGGCGTCGCGCCACTCATGCCAGCAAACCGCCACGTATGGGTATCCGTCCGGCATGACACACGCAAGGTACATGTTGACTCCCAGCGAGAGGAAATCCGCAACTTCACTGGCCGTCATCCCGCGCACTTTGCCACGCCAAGTCTCATTGCTCCTTGTCAATTTCCCACCTCCCTTTTGGGACTCTGTCATCTCCCGTGGCAAAGGTCAAGCGACTCGTCCGGTACGGCATGTTCACACAATCCGTTCGGTGCCGGCGATGTTGATGACGCGAGCCGCCAAGGGCGAAGGTGTGACCAGCTAGTCGCCGCTGCCACCGCCAGGGGAAGCCTGGGCTTGATTTTTCTTCTGAACGGTTTTAGAGTTTGTCACACTCATGATGTGCGTTCATGTATGTGAACAATGACCAGGATCGTCTCGCTTCACGGGCATCCAGTTGATCCAGCCGCCTTCGATCGCTATTACCGTGAGGTCCACACGCCTCTGGTTCAGCGGATCCCCGGTGTTCGGAACATCCGATTCGGACGCGTCGTGCGCATGGAGGATGGATCCCCGCCGCCCTTCTATCTCGTGTCAGACGTGTACTTCGACAACCGGCAGGCGCTCGATGCGGCGCAGGCGACTCCAGAGATGGCGGCAGCGCTCGCCGACGTTCCACGGTTCGCAACTGGGGGAGTGACGATCATGATCTGCGAGTACGAAGACTTTCCTCCAATGCCGAACCTGGGGCCGGACGAGCCTACATCGCGATAACACGCCGTGGCACGCAAACCATCGGACGCCTCACCGGTCAAGTCTGCGGACAGGACCCTCGACATCCTCGAGCTACTCGCGGGTGAGCCACGCGGTTTGACGATCTCGGAGATCAGCAGCCGGCTGAGCTTCGCACGCAGCAGCACCCATGGCCTGGTCCACACTCTCGAGTCCCGGGGCTATGTATCGCAGGATGGCGGGCGACGGTATGAGCTCGGAGCCCGGCTGGTCCAGCTGGGGCTAAATGCAGGCGATCGCCTCGAGCTGCGGTCCGTGGCGCGCCGGTCCCTCGAGAGACTCGTCGCTGCAACTCACGACACCGCCATGCTGGCGGTCCCTGCGCATGGCGAGCTTCTATATATCGACAAGGTCCTTAGCGACGCGCGGGATGTGCGAACCGATCCAAGAGTCACTTCTCGCGTGCCGCTGCACTGTTCCAGCCTAGGCAAGGCGCTTCTCGCGGCCGTTGACGACGCGTCTGTGACCAGGGTTCTCGGCACGACCGGGCTCCTACGCGTCACGCCGTTCACGATTCCCGACCTGCGTCACCTCCACACCGATCTTGCACAGACCCGTAAACGCGGTTATTCGGTCGATCAGCAGGAGTCGATCGTTGGCGTGTTCTGCGTCGGGGCGCCCGTACGCGACCACACTGGCCGCTCCGTTGCTGCGATCAGCCTGTCGACCATTAAGGACTTCTTCACGCCGGCAAGAACGGGACCCCTCATCGCCGCCGCTGCTGTCGAAGTTTCGCGCGCCATGGGCTGGAAGGGCGACGGCTCAACTCTGTTCGCTCCTGTCGCTGGCTCCGAGCGTCTCCTGATCGATTCGCCGAATCGCCTGGGGGTGCGTCGCCGGTGAAAGCACTGGATCGGCTCGCCGCGGACTTTCGCCTCGCGTCGTTCGGCAGCGCGCCGAAGCACACCGGGCCTGACCATGCTGTGTCGGATCCTGCCCCTTCGGCTCCGCACCCTGCGCGACGTCTTTCCTCGGTCCGTTCGCCGACCGCGTTGATAGCCTTGATCTCGTCAGTTCTTCCGCCGCCCGTTCGCACATACGGCTTGCCAATCGGCGCGACCGTAGTAGTGGCAGCCGTGGTAGCGGTCGTCGGACCTGGCTTCTACCGCCCGGCGAACCTGCACGTCGTAATGCAGCAGTACGCGGTTCTCGGGCTCGTTACGATCGGCCAGGTACTGGTCCTGCTCGTCAGTGGAATCGACTTGTCGGTAGGTGCGGTGATGAATGCGGCGCTGATCATCATCGCGCTCATGAACCACTACAACGAGAACTTGCTTCTCGTCTCGCTTGGGCTTTGCATTCTCATGGGCGCCGGCGTTGGGATTACCAACGGGTTGCTTGTGTCGCTTCGTGACGTTCCACCGTTTGCCGCAACGCTTGGCATGACCGCATGCGTGCAAGGCGCGATTCTTGTCTACACAAAGGGTATTCCTGCAGGCAACATCCCGGCTGCCCTTCGCCCGGTCGCGCTTGACGGATTCGGCATCGTGCCGTTCTCGCTGTTGATCTGCCTCGGGATCGGACTGGTGGTCATCGTCTTCCTCTCTAGAGGCACCTACGGCCGGATGATCTATGCGGTTGGTCGCTCACCCGAAGTTGCCCGGCGCGTCGGCATCTCCGTCACAGCTGTGCGAGTCTCCGCTTACGCGCTGTGTGGCGTCTTGGCGGCGCTTGCGGGAATCATCCTCAGCGCCTACGTCGGGTACGTCGACCCGGCCATCGGCGGCACCTACAACCTGCAGTCCATTGCGGCCTGCGTAGTTGGCGGAGTTTCTTTTGTGGGAGGTGAGGGCAAGCCCGCCGGCGCCCTGATCGGCGCGCTTTTCCTGCTGACCGTGCTCAACGTCACCACGCTTTCTTCGCTCAATCCATTCACCCAGTTGATCGTTCAGGGAGTGGTGATGTTGGTGGCGGTATCGCTCTTTCAACTCGTCAAGAGAGGTTCATTCCCATAGGGGAAAGGAGGAATCAATGTCAATTGGATTGGTCCGTTTCTGGTCGCGTCGCACTCTCGCAGGCGTTGCGGTTGCCGCCTCCGCTGTGCTCACGTTGGTAGCGTGCGGCGGCTCGTCTGGCTCATCTGGCACAAAGACATACACGATCGCGTTCATCTCGCAGGGAACTTCCAACAGCTGGGCGGCGCAGTTGGACGCGGTTGCGCGCAAAACGGCTAAGGCGGATGGCGTGAACCTCGTCTATTTCAACGGTCAGGGTGACGGGACAAAGCAGCTGCCTGAAATCGACGCTGCAATTGCTCAGAAGCCGGACGCAATTGTGCTCGTGCCGCTCGGTGGAGCTGCGGACACCGGCCCCGTCGAGCGGGCGATGGGGCAAGGCATCAAGGTCATCCTCTGCGACAGCACTATCACCTCGGACAACTACACGACATTGGTCACGCCGCACGCTGAGACAGCCGCCGTGCCGCTTGCGCAGTGGCTGGCGGACAAGATGAACCATCAAGGGAACCTGCTCTACATCGGTGGATTGCCGGGCAACACGACCACGACCACCTATGACCAGGGATTCAACTCCGTGATGAAGAACTACCCAAACATCCACATCATCAATGGCGGCAATGCGAACTACTCGATCAGCACCGCCAAGCAGTTGGCGGCGACCGCCATCGCCTCGGGCAAGAAGTTCGACGGTGCTTGGGGCGTGGGCGGTGAAGCCGTCACGGGAATGATGCAAGCGTACCTCGATGCCCATGTCAGCCCGGTACCGCCGATCGGTGGGGCAGCTGCCACCAATGGCATTCTGCGGTTGGCTATCGAGAACAAGATCGATGTAGCGTCGCTGCAATTCCCCCCCACGAGCTCACAGGTCTGCATCGATACGGCTGTCAAAGCGGTTAAGGGCCAGTCTGTTCCTCACAGCATCAACATTTCAGAGCTGCCGCAGTACGGCCCGATCTTGCCGCCTCTGGACAAGTACTACAAACCTCAATACAGCGACGATATGTACGTGGGGACTGACTCCGTTCTAACCCTCGACGAGCTCAAAGCCATAAACCTTGTGAAGTAAGGAGCGGAGGACTCAAACATGGACCCTGGGCGGGCGCTCGTTTCCGCGCGCGGCATTTATAAGCACTACGGCGGAATTCGGGCGCTCGCCGACGTCTCGCTCGAGATCGGCTCGGAGGAGATCCACGCTTTGGTCGGTGAGAATGGCGCTGGCAAGTCGACCCTGGTGAAGATCATGACCGGGGCTGAGAAGCAGGATGCCGGCCAAGTCTTGATCGACGGGGCAGAGGTCGTATTGACCAGCCCCGAGAAGGCGCGCGAGCTCGGAATCGGCGCTGTATACCAGGAGCCGAGCCTTATCCCATCGCTGACTGTGCTGGAAAACGTCTTTCTCGGCCGGGAACGACGAGTTGGAGTTGGGTTGCTCGACCAGCGGCGGATGAAACGCGAGGCAGCGGCAGCACTCGACAAGATTGGCGCGCGGATTGATCTCGAAACTGAGGTTGCCGACTTAAGCGTGGCGGATCGCCAACTCGTCGAGATTGCGCGTGCACTGGTTCTCCACGCGCGCGTGCTCATCTTTGACGAACCATCTGCGGTTCTGTCAGGAACGGAGCTCGATCGGGTCTTTCGCGTCATCAAAGAGCTGCGCTCTCAAGGCCTCGGCATCCTCTACATCTCGCACCGATTGGCCGAGATCTTCGAGCTCGCTGACCGCGCAACCGTGCTCAAAGACGGTCGAGTCGGGGCGACCAGCCCCGTCAGTGAACTGACGATGGCCGACCTGATTCGTTCGATGGTGGGTCGTGAGATCGGAGAACGGCCTCCGAGACCGAAACGGTCAAACCAGAAGTTCGTCCTTGCCGTTGAGAATCTCGTTCTCGGTCACGATCGCGAGCCGATGAACTTCCAGCTCCGCTCCGGCGAGGTGCTCGGTGTTGCGGGCCTGGTCGGGTCGGGCCGCAGCCGCCTCGCAAACGCGCTGGGCGGAATCCGGCCCGCGAGAGCAGGGTCGGTATGGCGGAATGGCCGCGCAGTGCGGCTGAAGAATCCGCGCGACGCGGTCCGAAGCGGGATTGTCGTGATTCCGGAGGACCGCAAGCGAGAAGGACTGATCCTGGCACATTCGGTCCGTGAGAACCTCGCGCTGCCGTGGTTGAGCGAGCTAGCGGCGATGGGAATGGTGAGGTCACGGGCTGAATACCGTCTGGCCTCAGAGGCGGTCACGGTCTTCGGTGTTCGCCCTCCGGCAGTGGACGCAGGGGCCGGAACACTGAGC
>Ga0099791_10000443_pt1 | contig 15392 bp, 16 predicted proteins | sample Rivendell_Oct201_7_FD_77318 | JGI IMG/M metagenome (GOLD analysis project Ga0099791, IMG submission 77318) | Vadose zone soil and rhizosphere microbial communities from the Eel River Critical Zone Observatory, Northern California to study diel... | ecosystem: Environmental > Terrestrial > Soil... | reverse complement strand
CCTCGCGGCCCCGTCCGATGGAATCGCCTCTCTTGCCTGATTAACCGCCCCTTGGAAGTTGAGGATCTTGTCAAGCGCGCTGAACGGCAGAAACAGCATGACCAGCAGATAGCGGAGCGCCAGGGTGACCGCGAAGCTCAAGGTCACGAGCCTCTCCCGAGCCGTTGCAGGAGATGATCGCCGACGCGCAGCGCATTGGCGACGATGGTGAGCGACGGATTCACGGCGCCGATCGAGACGAAGAAACTGCCATCGACCACATAGAGGTTATCGAGGTCGTGAGCCTTGCAATTAAGATCGAGCGCCGACGTCCTGGGGTCGCGGCCGAAGCGGATGGTCCCGGCCTGATGCGCCGTGCCGCCGATCGGGATGTTCTTGCCCAGATAGAGCGAGCGCGGCAGCAGATGAGGATGGAGGTCGAGCTTGTCCAGCAAGCCTTTGAGCTTGGCTTGAAGCCGCCCGTGACCCTCCATGTTGTTCTCGGTGAGGTCGAGGATGATCCTGCCGTCGCGGCCGTAGCTGAACCGGTTGTTGGGATCCGGGAGATCTTCCGAGGTCAGCCAGAAATCCACCGCATGGTGGGCCATGGCGTCGAAGGGCATTTCAGGCATCAATCGGGCCCAGGCACCGGCTTCGGCCGCGATCGTCGGGCCATGCGATTTGCCGAGCATCTGGATGTGGCCCAACGGGTAGGGAAAGCCGCCGTCGCCGAAATAGAAGTCGTTCAGGGCCAGCGTCTTTTGAAATTTCGTCGGATTGCGCCGGCGCGAGATCGCCATGAACGCCGTATTGTTGTGCCGCATATAGTGCCGGCCGACGACGCCCGAGCTGTTGGCGAGCCCGTCCGGATGCCTGTCGCAAGCGGAGCGCAGCAGCAGAAGCGCCGAGTTTATAGCTCCGCAAGCGACAACGACGATATCGGCCGCGTACACCTCCTTGGCGCCTTCGCGCTGGACACAAACCGCGCTCACGCTGCGGCCGGTGGGCGCAGTCTCCAGACGCTCGACGAACGCATTGGTGAGGAGCGTGACATTAGCGTGCTTGAGCGCCGGCTCGACGCAGATGATCTGCGCATCCGCCTTGCCGTTGACCAGGCACGGATAGCCGTCGAAGGCATCGCAGCGGATGCAGGTGCTGGTGCGCCGCGGCTTGCCGTTGTTTTCGTCGAGCAGCACGCCGAGCGGCAGCGGGAACGGCTGATGGCCCTCCCGCTCCAAGGCATCATGGAGTTCCTGGATGCGCGGCTCGTGCGAGACCGGCGGGTAGGGATAAGGCCGGCTTGCCGGCGGGTCGGTCGGGTCGACCCCGTGCTGGCCATGCACGCGGTAGAGGTGCTCGGCTTCGCAATAGTAGGGCTCGAAATCCTCATAGGCGAGCGGCCAAGCCGGGGATCTCCCGCCATGATGTTCGATCTCGCCGAAATCTTGCTTGCGCAGGCGAAACAGTGCCGCGCCGTACATCTTGGTATTGCCGCCCACCCAATAGTGGATCCCGGGATGGAACGCGCGGCCATCCTTGCCGTACCAGGTCTCATCCGCCTGATACTTTGCATCGAGGAAGACGGCGGCGGAATCCCAATTTTCCCGTTCACGAGGCAGAAAGTCGCCGCGTTCAAGGAGCAGGACGCGCTTGCCGCTCGGCGCCAGCCGATGCGCGAGGGTGCCTCCCCCCGCACCCGTGCCGATGATGATGACGTCAAAACGCTCGCTGGCCATGGTGGAGCCGCTCTGCCTCGCCGATCATCCGCCGGTCGAGAATCCCGGAAACAGCGTCATCCCGCCATCGACGAACAACGTCGCGCCGACCACGTAGTCGGCCTGATCGGAGGCGAGCCAAACAGCCGCTCTGCCGATATCATCGGGCTCGCCGATGCGGCGGTAGGGCACCAGCGTCATCAGTGCATCGTAGGCCGCTTTGGTGTCCCAGGCCGCGCTGTTGATGGGGGTGCGGATCGCTCCGGGCGCGATGCTGTTGATGCGGATCCGATGCGGTGCGAATTCCTGGGCAATGCTTTTCATGAGCATCATGATGCCGCCCTTCGATGCCGCATAGTTGCAATGACCGGCCCAGGGAATCTCCTGATGCACGGAACTCATGCAGATGATCTTGCCAGCGCTGGACGACACTTGGGGACGTATCCCCCGGCGCAGGAACTCGATGATCGCGGCGCGCGCACAGAGGAATTGACCCGTCAAATTTACCGAAATGACCGTGTTCCATTGCGCGAGCGTCATCTCCGCAAACGGCGCATCACGTTGCAGTCCGGCATTGTTGACGAGGATGTCGATCGTCCCCAGCCGCTGCACCATCGTGCTGAACATGTCCCGGACCTGAGTTTCGTCGGATACGTCCGCGAGATGCGCGTAAGCCTTGACACCGTGCTGCGCGATGGCACCGACCACCTCCTGCGCACGATCCTTGCCAGTAACATAATTGACCACCACATCGGCGCCGGCCTGACCGAGCGCAATCGCTACGGCCTGGCCGATGCCGGAGTTTGCCCCGGTGACCAGAGCCTTCTGTCCGGTGAGCAGTCGGGGGATCGGATTCATCGATAAGACCGGCGGCGGAAGCCGCCATTCATGTCTTGCGCCGCCCGGGTTCAACCGGCGACACGTTCGAAGGTTCCGGAAACAGCCGGCACGCCATGGACAGCGCAGACCGCTTCAGCCAACGGCTGCTTTGACGCAGGACTTGTTCGAACTCCTGCCTTCTAACGTGTCGACGTGCGGCGACACTGGAACAAAATTTGCCGGAATGTCGTTTTGCGGCTGCTTACTTCGTCACGTGAGAAACTGTAACGCTTGCCGGCCCGTCATCGATGTATTGGTCGACAGTCTTCCTGCCCTCGAAGCGGCGAGCGCTGTCCCCAAGAATGGCCGGCGCGCTGATGCTGCTCGTTTTCCTTGCCGGTTGTTCCGGCGGCGTTCTCGAACCGCAGGGGCCGATTGGCGCGGCGAATACCAAGATCATCTACAACGCGCTGGCGATCATGCTGGTCGTCGTGCTGCCGACGATCGTCGCTACGCTCGCCTTCGCCTGGTGGTTCCGAGGCGCAAACCCGCGGGCGCAATATCGGCCCGACTGGGTCTATTCCGGGCGGATTGAGCTTCTGGTGTGGGCGATCCCTCTTCTCGTCATCATGTTTCTCGGCGGCGTGATCTGGATCGGCTCACACCAGCTCGACCCCTATAAGCCGATCGCATCGCAGAGCAAGCCGACCGAGGTGCAGGTCGTCTCTCTCGATTGGAAATGGCTTTTCATCTACCCCGATCATGGGATCGCGAGCGTCAATGAGCTCGTCGTTCCGGCCGGGGTGCCGGTGCATTTTTCGCTGACCTCGGCGACGGTAATGAACTCATTTTTTGTGCCGCAGCTCGGCAGCATGATCGCCACCATGAATGGAATGGTCACGCAGCTTTATCTGCAGGCTGACCACCCCGGCGACTATTACGGCCAATCGGCGCAGTTCAGCGGCGACGGATTTTCGGGAATGCATTTCACCGTACACGCCGTACCGGAGGACAAGTTCGCGCAATGGCTCGAGCGCGCGCGCAACGCCCCATCCGCCTTGGACCGGAACGGCTACGTCGCCCTGTCGCAGGAGAGCCAGAACGTTCGCCCCTTCGCCTACCGGGCCGTCGAGCCGGGCCTGTTTGCGGCCATTGCCACCCAGCAGATCCCGCCGGGGCCGGGTCCATCCGGCGGAAGCGGCGGCGTGTCGGTTCGTCCCTCAGGAGCCAAGTGATCAGGAACCAAGTGACATGCTCGGCAAGCTCACATGGAACGCAATCCCCTGGGACCAGCCGATCCCGCTGGTCGCCGGCGCGGCCGTGTTCTCGATCGCCATCGCGGTGGTCGCCTGGGTCGTGCTCAAGGGCCACCTGCCGTATCTGTGGCGCGAATGGATCACCAGCGTCGACCACAAGCGCATCGGCATCATGTACATGATGCTCGGCCTGGTGATGCTGGTGCGCGGCTTCGTCGATGCGATCATGATGCGGTCGCAGCAGGCATTGGCGTTTCATGCGCCCGGCTACCTTCCGCCCGAGCATTACAATCAGATCTTTTCGGCGCACGGCACCATCATGATCTTCTTCGCTGCCATGCCGCTGATGATCGGCCTGATGAACTTCGCGGTGCCGTTGCAGCTCGGGGTGCGCGACGTCGCCTTCCCAACCTTGAACTCGACAAGCTTCTGGCTAACGGCGACCGGCGCGCTGTTGGTCAATCTCTCGCTGGTGATCGGCGAGTTCGCGCGGACCGGCTGGCTGCCCTATCCGCCGTTGTCGGAAACCACCTACACGCCTGGTGTCGGGGTCGACTATTACCTGTGGGCGCTGCTCATCTCGGGCGTGGGCACGCTGATGACCGGCATCAATTTCGTCACCACCATTCTCAAGATACGCGCACCTGGCATGAGCTATCTGCGCATGTCCATGTTCTCTTGGACGGCGCTTGCCGCCAACCTGCTGATCGTGGCGGCGTTCCCGATCCTCACCGCCACCCTCGGGATGCTGACGCTTGATCGCTACCTCGGCTTTCACTTCTTCACCAACGAGGCCGGGGGCAACATGATGATGTTTATCAACCTGATCTGGGCCTGGGGCCATCCGGAAGTCTACATCCTGGTGCTGCCGGCTTTCGGCGTCTTTTCCGAGGTGATCTCCACCTTCTCGCGCCGGCCGCTGTTCAACTACCGCTCGATGGTGATGGCGACCATGGCGATCTGCCTCATCTCCTTTGTGGTCTGGCTGCACCACTTCTTCACCATGGGGGCGGGCGCCGACGTCAATGCCATGTTTGGCATCACCACGACGATCATTGCGGTGGCGACCGGCGTGAAGATCTTCAATTGGCTGTTCACGATGTACGGTGGCCGCATCCATTTTGCGACACCGATGCTGTGGTCGCTGGGATTCCTGGTGACTTTCGTGATCGGCGGCATGACCGGCGTGCTGCTCGCGGTGCCGCCGGCCGATTTCCAGCTGCATAACAGCCTGTTCCTCGTCGCCCACTTTCACAATGTCATCATCGGCGGCGTGCTGTTCGCCGCCTTTGCGGGAGCGACCTACTGGTTTCCCAAGGCATTTGGTTTCCGGTTGCATGAGGGCTGGGGCAAGGCCGCGTTCTGGCTCACGCTTGCGGGCTTCTACGTGGTGTTCATGCCGCTCTATGTCACGGGCCTGCTCGGCATGACCCGGCGTTTGCAGCACTACGACGTGGCGCTTTGGTATCCCTGGCTACTGGCGGCATCCTTGGGGATCGTGATCATGGCCGGCGCCGCCGCCTGCCAGGTCATGCAGATCGTGGTCAGCATCCGACGTCGCGACGCGCTTCGCGACGAGACCGGAGATCCTTGGAACGGCCGCTCGCTGGAATGGGCCACGCTGTCGCCGCCGCCGGCATTCAATTTCGCCGTGCTGCCCAAGGTCGACGGCGAGGAGCCCTATTGGGAAATGAAGCGCCACGCCATCGAAACCCAGCAATCGCCGGCTGAGCCGGAATACCAACCGATCGCGATGCCGAGAAACAGCCCGACCGGATTCATAACCGCATTCTTCGCCACCATCACCGGCTTTGGGTTGATCTGGCAGATCTGGTGGCTGGTCGGAATAGGGCTCTTCTTCGCCTACGCGACTTTTGTCTGGTTCGCGTGGCGCGACGTCGACGAATACGTCATTCCGGCACATGAGGTCGCGCGCATCGATCGTGAGCGGCGGCGCGTGCATGACGAGCGGCTCCAGCAAGACCTCCGCCATCACCAGGAGCCGGCATGAGCGCGAGCGACACCCTGCCCTTCACCACCGCACCTTCGATCGATCCATATAAGCTCGGCCACGACGGTCGTCGGCGCCGTCCCGACGATGGCGGTGCCGGGCGCAACGATTCGACCGGACACGGCGAAGGTGGCCCGGCTTCCAAGCGCGTCATCGTGGCTTACGGCTTCTGGATTTTTTTGCTCAGCGACATCGTGATGTTCTCCGCCTTCTTCGCGGCGCATGCGGTGCTGCGGAGCGCGACCGCCGGCGGTCCGTCCGGGCATGAGCTGTTCGAGCCGTGGAGTATCGCGATCGAAACTTCGTGCCTCCTCCTGTCCAGCTTCACTTGCGGACTGTCCGCGGTGGCGGCCAGTGCGCGCAGCCAGCTTTGGACTCAATTCGCTTTGCTGATCACCGGCATTCTCGGCCTTGCCTTTCTGGCATTCGAGGCCCGAGATTTCGCGACGATGATAGCGCAGGGAGCCGGGCCCCAGCGCAGCGCCTTCCTGTCCTCCTTCTTCTCAGTCGTCGGGCTTCATGGATTGCATGTCAGCGCCGGCCTGCTCTGGCTGGGCACGATGATGGCGCAGGTTTTCGTGAAGGGCTTTCGTGCGGTCATCATGCGGCGGCTGCTCTGTTTCAATCTCTTCTGGCACGTGCTCGACATCATCTGGATCGCCTTGTTCACGGTCGTCTATCTGATGGGAGAAGGACTGTGAGCAACGAGACGGAGCGCAATGTCGAGGACGTCGGCCCCGGCTTCATGGGCTCGGCAGCGAGCGTCGGCGAAGGCATCCTTGGCTATACCATCGGGCTTGTGCTCGCGGCGCTGCTCACCGCGGCCTCGTTCGCCGTCGTTTACACCAACCTGATCTGGGGGCCGGCGATCCCGGCCGCACTGGTCACCCTTGCCGTCGCCCAAATGGGCGTGCACCTGGTGTTTTTTCTCCACCTCACGACCGCCCCGGACAATACCAACAATGCCATGGCGCTCGCTTTCGGCGTGCTGATCGTCGCGCTGGTCATCGGCGGCTCGCTCTGGATCATGGACCACCTCAACCACAACATGGCGCCCATGCATCACGGATTGACGTTGGGCGCAGCGCCGGTTCGATGATATTGACACGCGGTTTTCTGTACCTTTCCTCGGGAGGCCGGGAGAGGTCGCAGGTGCCGTTTCGAACAAGCGCAAAACGTTGCTGAGGAGAAAATCATGGACATCAAACTATCGGGGTCGGTGCCGTCGCGCCGGATGCCGGGCGATTGGTTTACCGGAACGGTGTGGCAGGACCCGATCATCGAGGCGCCGGCGCCGGCCCGCATCCGGGCGGCCCGGGTCAACTTCGAGCCGGGCGCCCGCACCGCGTGGCATACCCATCCGCTCGGCCAGACCCTCCATGTGGTGGCGGGACTTGGCCGCGTGCAGACCTGGGGCGGCCCGATCCGCGAAATCCGGCCCGGCGACACGGTGTGGATTCCGCCCGGCGAGAAGCACTGGCATGGCGCGAGCTCGACCAGCGCCATGGCGCATATCGCCATGCAGGAGGCGCTCGACGGCGCTCACGTCACGTGGATGGAGCACGTCAGCGACGCGCAGTACGGGGCGGCGGTGGGTGCGTAACCGGCCCGTTGCCCGGATGAAGCGACCGGCTTCGGTCGCGTAATCCGGGGACGGCGCTTCCGCAGGCTAGCGCTTGATGAGACGTCAACCCCGGATTACGCGGCGAAGAGCGCCGCTCCATCCGGGCTACGGGCCGTCATATGCCCGGCGTGTTGACCCTGATCCGGTAGATGCTGCTGCGCGCCGCGATGTAGAGCGTCTTCTTGTCGGCGTCGCCGAAGCCGACATTGGTGGATATCTCAGGCGCCCGGATCGTGCCGAGGTGCTTGCCTTCCGGCGAGACGATCCATACGCCCCCCGGACCGGTTTCGTAGAGATTGCCCTTGGTATCGACCCGCAGCCCATCCGTGATCCCCGGCTCAGCCTGCCCGCGCATGTCGATGAACAGCTTGCCGTTGGCGAGTGTGCCGTCCGCCGCTACCTCATAGCGATTGACGTAATTGTCGCGGCTGCCGTTGACGTAGAGAAATTTCTCGTCAGGCGAGAAGGCGAGGCCGTTGGTATTGGGCATGTCCTTCACGACGAGCGTGAGCTTGCCGTCCTTCCAGCGGTACACCGCGTTGAAATCGAGCTCCTTCTTGGGATCCTTGTCGCGCAGGCGCAGCGCGCCGTAGGTGTCGGTGAAATAGATGGCGCCGTCGCGCTTGACCACGACGTCGTTGGGGCCGCCGAAGCGCTTGCCCTCGTAACTGTCGGCCAGCACGGTGCGCTTGCCGCTGGTCTCGATCCGCATGAGCGAGCGGCCCGCAAAGGTGGCAAGGATCAGGCGGCCTTGGCGGTCAACCGTAAGGCCGTCGGCGCCCATCATCACGAACTCCTCGAAATTGGGGTCGCTGCGATCCTTGCCGTTGTTCAAGACGGGGCCCCAGCGCCACCTGTCGGGGCCGTTATAGCCGACGTTGTCGAGATAGACGGAAGCCTTGCCGTCCGCCGTCAGCTTCCACACCACGGCGCCCGGGATGTCGGTGAACAGCAGATAGCCGTCCTTGCCTTTCTGCACCCACACCGGACCTTCGGTGAAGCCGAAGCCGCCCTTGACGAGTTCGACCTTGGCGTCGGACGACACCAGCGCATCGAGCGCCGGGTCGAGCCGCACGATGGCCTGGTTCGCGGACTGCGCAAACGCCAAGGAACCCGCGAGCATGCTCGCGGCCGCTCCAATCAGAAGCCTCTTCATGTTCTCCTCCCTTGAGACGCCGCCCGACGCGGCGATTTAGCTTTTTCACCTTCTCGGTGTCGTTTGCATTGTTTCTACGCCAGGATTTGGTGCGAGAAAAGTCGGACCTCATCCTGAGGAGCCGTGCGCAGCACGGCGTCTCGAAGGATGGATGCACGGCAATGACTCGCGGCCATCCTTCGAGACGGCCGCGCCAAGAGGGCGGCCTCCTCAGGATGAGGTCCAATGAAATCCGGTTATAGTGAGCGCGTTCGTTGATAGCCCTCAAGGAGAACGTCATGCTGCCGGCCGAGCTTGGCCTGATGATCATCTATCGCGCATTGGCGTTGTTCGTCGCCGGCATGATGATGGTGGTGGTATGGCGCGAACGCGACTGGCGCTCGCAGCTGTTTGCCGCGCTGGTGTTCGTGCCATTTGTCCTGCGCGCGGCGGGGCTGAAGTGATGTCGGCCTCCTACTCGCGCCTGCGGGCGTTGGCTTTTTCCATCACGGCTTTGGCGGTGGCGGGCGCCTCGGGGTGGATATTCTGGTCAATGCGGGTGGCCGAGCCGATTGTGGCCGGTCCGGGCGTCACCATGCAGCGCATGCTGAGCGCCACCGAGCCGAGCCTCGCGGGCGGACCGGGGGACACGCCGGTCTTCGAACTCGCTGGCCCAAAACCAGGCGGCACCATGATGATCCTGGGCGGCACCCATCCCCAGGAAATCGGCGGCATGCTGACGGCGGTCCTGATGATCGAGAACGTTCGGGTTAAGCAGGGCCGTCTCATTGTCGTCCCGCAGGCGAACCGTAGCGGCTTCACCCACACCGATCCCATGGAAGCATACCTGCACAGCTTCACCATCGATACGCCGGCCGGTCCGCGCTGGTTTCGTGTCGGGATGAGGCTCACCAATCCGGCGGACCAGTGGCCCGATCCGGACGTATTCGTTCATGCGCCGAGCGGCGAGCGCATGGTCGGTCACGAGACGCGCAATCTCAACCGCAACCACCCGGGCCGGCCGCACGGCTGGCTCACCGCGCGCGTCAGCCACGCCCTGACCGCGCTTGCCAAAGAGGCCTCGCTCGTCCTCGACCTGCATGAGGCGCAGCCGGAATATCCGGTCATCAACATGATGGTCGCCCACGAACATGCGTTCGAGACCGCCGCCACCGCGACCGCCGCCATGCAGGCGCGCCGCATTCCGATCAGTCTCGCGGCTTCGCCAAAAAACCTCCATGGCCTCAGCCACCGGGAATTCGGCGATCACACCAACGCCGAAGCGGTGCTCACCGAGAGCCCCAATCCCGCCATGGGCCGCTTGCGCGGCCGCACCGGCGAGGACTTGGTGGTCGACGGGCATGATTCCAACTACGTGCGCGCCGCAAAGCTCAAACGGCTGTTCGTGAGCTTCGACGAGCAGGGCTGGCCGCTGAAGACGAGGGTGGCGCGAAATCTTGCGGCGATCGAGGAGCTGATCAATGCGTACAATGAGCTGCACCCCGAAGCGCCGATCGAAGTGGAGAACATTCCGGAATATAAGGAGGTGATTGCGCGGGGGCTCGGGGCATTTCTGCAGCCGCCGCCACGTTAGTTGCTGCAAGCGCCCCTGCGCGCTTATGCGCTTTCGAATCTATTGACCAAGCTTGGTCAAATCATTAATATAATTGCATTATAGGCAGAGTCATGATCGGCGTAACATGAAGCAGCTTAACGTGGCCGAAGCGAAGGCGAAATTCTCCGAACTGGTGGACGCGGCGGCTCGCGGCGATGGTACCATCATTGCCAAGTCCGGCACGCCGGTAGCGATGCTGGTGCCGCTGGCCCAAGAAAGGCAACGGCCGATTAAGTTCGGCACCTACAAAGGAAAGATGGAAATCCCGGCGGATTTCGACGCGCCCGACCAGGACATCATCGATATGTTCGAAAACTCCGCTCCGCTCTTCCCGGGGCGGAAGGAGTGAATCATCTGCTGCTCGACAGTCACATTTTGCTCTGGTTTGTCGAACCAGGGACTAAGCGATTGCCCGCGCGAGCTAAAGCGCTGATCGCTGATGCCGCGAGCGTTCATTTTAGCATCGTGTCGCTTTGGGAAATCGCAATCAAGGCGGCGAAGAGACAATTCGTCATTGATCTCGATATTCTAAGCGCGGCCATCGACCAGGCGGCGCTCAGAGAACTGCCCGTCAAAAGACAACATATTCGGACGCTGCGCACCCTCAGCTTCCATCACCATGACCCGTTTGATCGGATGCTGGTCGCTCAGGCGGTCACCGAGCCGCTGCACCTTCTCACGAGCGATGAAAAGCTGAAGCTGTATAGCGATCTTGTCGTCTTGGTGTAGGCCGTGCTGTTGCTACCTGAACCGAGCCCACATCTTGTTCAGAAAGGCCAAATGCATTGCGCATCGGCATTCACGTGAGCACGCCCGCCAGCTCCTTCGCAAACACCAGCATCAGCATCGCCAGCGCGGCGAGCACCGCCATCGGCGGCCACGCCCGACGCAACACCTCCCCGACGGTTCCGCCGCCGACCACGTAACAGGCGAGCGCCGCTGCGATCGACGTCGGCGGCACGAACTCGGCAAGCGACGCAATCGCCGACAGCGCCGCGACGTTGAGGATCATGTCCTGGCCGATGAACGAGAACGCCGCCGGCACGCCCAACACGTCGCTTGCGGCCATTGCGGTCAACGCCCCGCCGAGCAGCGGCATGCCGACCAGGATGCCAGGATAGCTCCACGGCGCTTGCAGCGACATCGCGCCGGTCACCAGCCATCCGCGCACGCCGGTGAGCGTCATGATCTGCACGAGGACACCGACGCCTGTCAGCACCGCAGCAAGCCGCAATGGCGTGCCGGTAAACGCGTCGACGATGACGGCGCGAAATTCCTTGCGCGGCAGCAGCGGCAGCGCCGCAAGCCCGCCGATCACCAGGATCAACGGGCTTGCCGGGTCGAACACGCCGTCGGAAATCCGCACCGCTATCCAGATGGCGAGGATAAGAGCAAGCGGCGCGAATCCGCGCAGGCCGGCCAGCAGGCGGCTGTCACCTCCCCCAACCGAAGTCGGTTGTTGCCGACTTCGGTCGCTTTGTTGAGTGGCCGAACCCTCGCTATAGCGAGGTTCGGCTGGGGGGAGGTCGGCCCGCGTAAGCGGGCCGGGAGGGGGTGACAGCGCTTCCGCATACGAGGCGTCGCCGTCATCTGCTGCACTGCCGTCACCCCACCCCGGACGGCCTTCGGCCGTCCGACCCTCCCCCTGCAGGGGAGGGTGCAGGCGGACGGTTTGTCTGTTGCGCCCGAGCCATGCGAACCACGCGAGCGCTGCTGCAGCCATCGGCAGGGAAAGCGCCAACAGTGGTCTTGCGATATTCGCCCACGGCATATTGACGCCGTCGGCGATCAACTGCGCCGGCACATTCATGGGCGGCGCGATCATGCCGGCGGTCGCCACCACGGCGATGAATGCCGCGCTGGTGGCATCGTCATAGCCGATGCGGCGCAGTGCCGGGACCGCGAACACGCCTGCGGACAACACCGCCACGCCGGCGATGCCGACAAACATGCCGACCGCGAACACCGGCAGACCGGCCAGCGCCAGCACGGGCAGCACGCGCGCGCCCGCTGCTCTCACGACTCCGGCGGCTGCGGCGTCGGCGGCGCCGCTCTTTCGCACCATTTGACCGAAAAAGGCTCCGGCGAACAGTGCCAGAACCAGGTTCATAAACCCGAAGGCGCCCTCGACCAGGTGCCGGAACGGAATGCCGAAATCGCCGAGCAGCGCCGCCGCGACGGCGACCGCGATGAATGTCAGCGGCAAAGGCCAGCGCAGCAGGAGATGCAATCCCAGGAACAGGCCAATGGCCAGGGCGAAGATGATCCCGGGATGCAGTCCCAATTCCATGTATATTTTGTTCAGCTTTGCGTCGTCTGCGACGACGTAGTGCACGGGGCGGCGCGATGGGTCAAGCTCAAGCATGCCGATGCGATTGGCCCCGCGACTATCGTGATTCCTGGTACGCGACCCTTGCCGGTGTCATTGCCCTCCCCGGATCAAGTCCGGGGAGGGCAATGACAGCGGAGCCGAGGATGTCAACGTAATCGAAGAATGCTCTATGGGCAGATGATGCGTGGCGCGGACCCGGGTGGCTCGTAGGTCTTGCAGCGCTGTTTCCCCACATAGATCCAGGACTCGCCATTTCGATTGTTCGGCGAAATCGGCACATTGGCGTACGAGGTCGACCCCGGTCGCGGAACGTCGGAGCGCCCCGGCTCGACGTGACGTTGCGCCCGCAGCGGTCGGTCGCGCTCGGGCGGCCGCGCGGCGTGACGGGAGCGCTCCGGGGGCTTGGCGACGCAACTGGTGCCGCGCAGCTCCGTGCCCGCCTCGCACGGCATCGGACACACCCGCTCCTTGTGGCTGCGGACCGCCTCGAGGGCTTCCGGTGTCGGCCGGTCGACCAAGGCAACCGAGCGTGTTCGCTCATTGAACGACCGTAGCGCTTCGCGCGAGGTGGTGCCCCAGGTGCCGTCAGCTTCGATGCCGCTCGTCGCGCACCCCACCCGTTGCAACTCCTTCTGGAGTTTGCGGCCGACATCCACCACGTCCGGTGCCACAACCGGCGCGACGACGGGCGCGGCCGGCAGGGGCACGCCGCCCGTAGGGGCGGCAACCGCGACGTTTGTCGCGGCGCCGGCGGGTTGGGTGGCCGCGGACGGGACCGGCGCTGCCGGGGCGGCGGCAGGTCCGGGAGTGAGCGCCGGCGTGACCGGCGGGGACGATGGACGCTGCGGCGGCGCGACGGCGACTTCCAGGCCGGCCTTGCACAGCCGACGCTCGGAAATCCGGGCAAGGTCCACAAATTTGCCGTTGGGAAACCGGCGCAGATAGGCGCGGATGGCTTCGCATTCGTTGGCGGCAGCGGCGAATTGCCAGAACGCCATGTCGACAGGATCCACCGGGTCCGTCGGCGCAACCGGCGCTGTCGGGGCGCTGGCAGTCACTACCGCCGGTTCGGCCTTTACGAAATAAAATGCCTTTGACATGTCGCTCAATTGCTGCGGGCGCTGCACATTGTTGGTTTCCCGGCGCACGTCGAAGGTGACTTCCTTGAGCATCACGGAGACCTCAAGGCCGGGTTTCGGCAAGTGCCGCACCAGCGACGCGGTGAACGGACTATTGCGGCCGCGGCCATCAGCCGCCTCCTGGCCCGGCGCCGAGGAGAAAGCGACCAGAGTGTCGCGACCCGTCGGCTCGATGCGGGCGAGACCGCGGCCGACGCTGACGCTGCGATTGATGGCAGCGAGATTGCGCTTGAGATTGTCGGTCAGCGGATTGTTCCGGCAGGCGTCGAGGAAGATCAAGTTGGTGCCGGTCTTGGATTCCATCAGCCGGATGATGGCGTCGAGCTCAATGGTTTCTGAGGGCACCAGAAACGTGCTTTCGAGCTTCGCCTCGGTCGAAACCAGATAGTTCTTTTCGTTGATCTGCAGGCCGTGGCCCGCATAGAAGAACAGTCCGACGTCGGCGCCGTCAAGTCTCCGGGCGAAGTCATCGATGATGTGGGCAAATCTGGTCTGGTCGAGATCGTAGCCCAACGTCACCTCAAACCCGACTCGCCTCAGCGTGTCCGCCATATCCTGCGCGTCGCGGCGCGGATTGGGCAGCGCCGGCGTGTGGGCGTATTGCGAATTGCCGATCACCAGCGCCACGCGGCGCTCCGCGATCGCCTGCGTTGCCACCAGACAGCAGAAGACCACGAACAGGGCTGCCAGACACGAACGCATAGCATCCTCCTGCGCGATACTCGGTGCGGATGGTTTGTTTCAATATAAGTTGAGTGAAACCCAGCCGATATCCCGTCCCGCACCGTGGCATCCGGCGCGAAGCGTTTCACAAAACTCAGGCTGGAATGTCGAACCCTAGCATCAACTCACCCGCCCATCCGTGCCAATGAAGGCCTTTCTAGCACGTGATCGGTAAGGTCGGCTGTTACTTCGGTGACTCCTACGTTGGGTTGTTCTTTGGGGAACACCGTTGCATCGCCAAGGCACTCGGCATTGGCCGGGCGAGCGTCTATCGGGCGTGGGAAGCCGCCCACTAATCGGCCTCATTTGGGAACTTGTGACAGAACGTCGACATAGTAACCTAGCGCCCTTACCTGGGTGGGGCGGGCGTTAGTCACGTACTCAAACATTGAAGCAACGGAGACGGCAATGCGGCAGCTTCGTAAACTCGTCAATGATCCGAATCACTGGCAGTCTATCGAAGGTGATGCGGTCGGCTGCCGCGAAGGCATCGGTCACAAGGCCAAGGCTGCCGTGACTGGTGCAGCTGACGCATATGACAAGCTGGCACAGGAGACTGAGGCGAGGCCGGCCAATGTTCCATTGAGGACGGTCAAGCAGGACTAGTGTTCGCTCAGCACCGATGAGAAGCCAACTTCGTTTCGTAGTGCACCCGGATGATGAGTCCGCCCTGATGGCGGAGTTGCTGCGCGACCCGGCTGTCCTGCTCGTTGATGGTCCTCGGTGGACGACGGCCACGCCTCCGACAACCCGCGATGTCGTGGAGGTCGGCAGCCATTGCATCATTTGGTCCCCCGAGGATCTGCCGGAACTTCCCGCAGAGTTTATCCCGACATGCAAAGACTGGTATTGCAGGGCAGAGTACGCAACGATTCAATTCCTGATACCATTTCCAGGTCAGAGTGACTTGGCGATGTAGGGGAAAGAGGTGATGGATTTTACGGTCTCGGGGGTGCGCTCGATGTAGAGGATTGCCTCGTCGAGCTTGCGGTATACGGCATCAATGGATTTGAGAGCGTAGTTTTTGAAGATTTTCTCGCGGAT
>Ga0099791_10000442_pt1 | contig 15395 bp, 15 predicted proteins | sample Rivendell_Oct201_7_FD_77318 | JGI IMG/M metagenome (GOLD analysis project Ga0099791, IMG submission 77318) | Vadose zone soil and rhizosphere microbial communities from the Eel River Critical Zone Observatory, Northern California to study diel... | ecosystem: Environmental > Terrestrial > Soil... | reverse complement strand
CGCGTGCGCATCGGCCGCGACGCCCGCTTCCACTGGACCTACACCGCGCTCGGCGGAAAGCTCACGAAGGTGGATCTGGAAATGCACCTGGATGGAGAGGGGAGCGCAGCCAAGTTCTCGGGGTGCTACTTCGGGAACGGCACGCAGCATTTCGATTTCCACACCTTCCAGAATCACAACGTGGGGCATACGGTCAGCGATCTGCTCTTCAAGGGAGCGCTCCGGGACCGGGCCCGCATGGTCTATCAGGGCCTGATCAAGGTGCACAAGGACGCGCAGCGCTCGGACGCCTATCAGGCGAACCGGAACCTGCTCCTCTCGGAGAAGGCGCGCGCGGATTCCATCCCCAGCCTCGAGATCGAGGCGAACGACGTCCGCTGCACGCACGGCGCCACGGTGGGCCAGGTGGACACGGACCAGCTCTTCTACCTCATGACGCGTGGTCTGCCCCGCCCCGACGCGGAGCGGATGATCATCCAGGGATTCTTCGAGCCGGTGCTCGAGCGGATTCCGGCCGAGTCGCTCCGGACGGCGGTGACCGCCGCCGTGGAGCAAAAAGCCGCGGTGTAACGTGAAGACGCTCGCCCCAGAGAGTCGCTTGGACTTCGCCGCGATCCGGAAGGACTTCCCGATCTTCACCCAGAAGGCGCACGGGAAGCCGCTCATCTACCTCGACTCCACGGCGACCACGCAGAAGCCGGTCGCGGTGATCGAGGCGCTGGATCACTACTACCGCACGACCAACGCGAACATTCATCGCGGCGTCTACGCGATCGCCGAGGAGGCGACCGCGCGCTACGAGGAAGTCCGCGGCAAGGTGGCGCGTGTCCTCGGCGCCCGCTCCTCGAGCGAGATCGTCTTCACCCGCGGCACCACCGAATCGGTGAATCTGGTCTCGAACGCATGGGGCCGGAAGAACGTGGGCAAGGGGGACGTGATCCTCCTCACCGAGATGGAGCACCATTCGAATCTCGTGCCCTGGCAGATGCTCGCGGCCGAGAAGGGCGCCGTGCTCCGCTTCATTCCCTTCGACGGCCGGGGCAAGCTGGACCTGAGCGGCCTCGACGCGCTTCTCGAAGGCCCCGTGAAGATCGTCTCCCTGACCCACATGTCGAACGTGTTCGGCACGATCAATCCGGTGGCCGAGATCGCCCGCCGGGCGCACGCGCGCGGCGCGCTGGTCTTCGTGGACGCGGCGCAGAGCCTTCCCCACCTGGGGGTGGACGTTCGGGCCCTGGACTGCGATTTCCTCGCCTTCTCGGCGCACAAGATGCTCGGACCCACGGGAATCGGCGCCCTCTATGGGAAGCGCGAGCACCTGGACGCCATGCCTCCCTTCTTCGGAGGGGGAGAGATGATCCGCGAGGTGAAGCTCGAGGGTTCCACCTGGAACGACGTGCCCTGGAAGTTCGAGGCCGGGACCATGAACATCGCGGATACGATCGCCTTCGGAGCGGCGCTCGACTACGTCGAGCGGATCGGCTACGAAGCCATCGTGGAGCATTCTCGCGAGCTGGTCACGGAAACGATGAAGCTCCTGGGCGAGATCCCGGGCGTCACGATCTACGGCCCGTCGCCCGCGGAGCGCGGGGGGATCGTTCCCTTCACGCTCGACGACATCCACGCGCACGACGTTGCCACGGTTCTGGATCACGAGGGCGTGGCGGTGCGCGCGGGTCATCACTGCGCGATGCCGCTGCACAGGAAGCTCGGGGTCGCCGCGACGACGAGGGCGAGCTTCTACGTGTACAACCTTCCCTCCGATGTCGCGGTCCTGGCGGAAGGGGTGAGGAAGGCAAAGAAGCTGTTCAGCAAATGAGCCTCGACGATTTCTACCGCCAGACGATCCTCGATCACTACCAGAACCCCCGCAACTGGGGCACCCTCGAGAACCCGGACATCAGCGCGCAGGACGCGAATCCGCTCTGCGGCGACGAGATCCGGATCGATTTACAGGTAAAGGATGATCGCGTGGAAGTCGTTCGTTTCAGCGGCAAGGGCTGCTCCATCAGCCGCGCCGCGGCCTCCATGCTCACCGAGGCGATCGAGGGGAAAACCCTCGATGAGGTAAAACAGATCAATCGGGACGACGTTTTGGATATGCTAGGGATCGAGCTGGGCCCGGTCCGGCTCAAGTGCGCCCTGCTCGCCTTGAAGACCCTCAAGGTGGGAATCTACGGCGTGCAGCAAAACTGGCCCGGGGAAGAGGACGAATGACGGATCCGGCCACCGCGCGGTTCGTACGCGTCGGCAAAGCGAGCGACGTGCCGGAGGGGCGGGCGGAGGTCTTCGACGTGGAGGACCGGAAGATCGCGGTGTTCCGCGTCGAGGGCGGGTTCTATGCCATCGACGACATCTGTACGCACGACGGGGGGCCGCTGGCGGAAGGGGAGCTGGAGGACCATGAGATCATCTGTCCACGGCACGGCGCCCGGTTCGACATCCGGACCGGAGAGGCACTCACGCTTCCGGCCGTGACGCCGGTGGATTCGTATCCGGTGCGCATCGAGGGGAACGAGCTCTACATCGGACTTCCGGACTAGCCAAGGCGCGCGGGGCCGCGCCAGGCATCGACAACGAGGTACCCAAGGTATGGCAACCGACGAAGAAATCCGCACCGCGCTGGAGCAGGTAGTCGATCCCGAAATCAGCCTGAGCATCATCGAGCTGGGGCTCGTGCGCGAGATCGACCAGAGCGTGGAGCCGAACGTGGTTCGCATGCTCCTCACGACCCCCTTCTGCCCGTACGCGCCGCAGATCATCGCGCAGGTGAAAGAGGCGGTCACCACCGTGACGGGGAAGCCCTCCGAGGTGGAGATCCTGGCCGAGCAGTGGACCCCTGAGATGATGCCCGATCCCGGCCTTCTGGGCCGCTGGTAGGAGGTTTCCATGCCGAAACTGCCCCAGGAAGAAATCGATCGCGCCATGAGCCAGCTGCCCGGCTGGAAGCTCCAGGGCAATGAGATCCGAAGAACGTACCCCCACGATACCTTTGCCGAGGCGATCGTGTTCGTGAACGCCGTGGCGCACCTCGCGGAGCTCGCGAACCATCACCCCGACATCGATATCCGCTACAAGAACGTGACCATCGCGCTGACCACGCACGATCAGGGAGGCCTCACCGAAAAGGACATCAACCTGGCCCGCCGCATCGAGGAGATCCGTCGCAAGGCCGGAGTTCCGGCGTAGCGGATGGGGAACCTCGAATCGCTTCTCCGGCCCCGGTCGGTCGCGGTCATCGGCGCTTCCCGCCGGCGTGACTCGATCGGGGGAGCCATCCTCCGCAATCTGATCGAGCAGGGCTTCCAGGGACCGGTCTATCCGGTCAATCCGAACGCCTCCTTCGTCCAGTCCATCGCCGCGTATCCCGGCATCGCTTCGGTGCCGGGCGAGGTGGATCTGGCCGTCATCGTGATCCCGGCCGAACAAGTGGTGGAAGCGGCGCGGGCCTGTGGGGAAAAGGGCGTCAAGGCGCTGATCGTGATCAGCGCGGGCTTCAAGGAGACGGGAGACGAGGGTCTCAAGCTGGAGCGTGCGCTCGTCGAGGTCGCGCGCCGGTACGGCATGCGGCTCGTCGGGCCCAACTGCCTCGGGGTCGTGAACACCGACGCGGGCGTCTCCATGAACGCGACCTTCGCGCCGGTCTCGCCACCTCCGGGACGCGTGGCGTTCTCCTCGCAGAGCGGCGCCCTCGGGCTTGCGATCCTGGACTACGCGCGCCGGCTGAACCTGGGCATATCGCAGTTCGTGAGCGTGGGGAACAAGGCGGAGGTCTCGGGAAACGACCTGATCGAGTACTGGGAGCGCGATCCCGGCACCGACCTGATCTTGCTGTATCTCGAATCGTTCGGGAACCCGCGCAAGTTCACGCAGCTCGCGCGGCGCGTCGCGCGCAAGAAGCCCATCATCGCGGTGAAGAGCGGGCGCACGGCCGGCGGCTCCCGCGCGGCCACATCGCACACCGGGGCTCTGGCGGGCTCGGACGCCGCCGTGAACGCGCTCTTCCGCCAGAGCGGCGTCATCCGCACCGACACGATCGAGGAGCTCTTCGACACGGCCCTGCTCCTGAGCTCCCAGCCGGTGCCCACGGGACCCGGCGTCGCGATCCTCACGAACGCGGGCGGGCCCGGCATCATGGCAACCGACGCGTGCGAATCGGCGGGGCTGGTCCTCGCGAAGCTGGAGCAGAAAACGGTGAAGGCACTCAAGGAATTCCTGCCTCCTGCCGCGAGCGTCCGGAATCCCGTGGACATGATCGCGTCCGCCGACGCGTCCTCCTACCAGCGCGCCCTTGGGCTCCTGGTCACGGACAAGAACGTGAACGCGGTCATCGTGATCTTCGTGCCGCCGCTCGTGACGGGCGCGCAGGAGGTCGCGAACGCCATCCTCGCCGGAGCCGTCGGCAGCAAGACGCCCGTCCTCTCCTGCTTCATGGGAAGCCATGGGGTGCCGGAGAGCCTGCGCTCCCTTCAAGAGGGGCACATTCCCTCCTATGCCTTCCCCGAAGCCGCGGCCCGGACCCTGGCCCGCGCGGTCGCCTACGGCATGTGGCGGAAGAAGCCGGCGGGATCCGTTCCGGAGATTGCCGACCTGAACCAGGCGCGCGCGCGCGAGGCGGTGACGAAGGCGCTCGAGGGTGCGAAGCCGGGCGAGTCCCGCTGGATGACCTCCGATCACGTGGAGGAGCTTCTGCGCGCGTACGGCATCCGCACCAGCGGCGCCCGCACCGCCACGAACCGCGGCGAGGCGGCCATGGTCGCGAGGAGCATCGGCTTTCCCGTGGCCATGAAGGTTCGCTCGCCGGACGTCGTCCACAAGACCGACGTCCAGGGCGTGAGGCTGGATCTCAAGACCGACGAGGACGCGGCGCGTGCCTTCGACGAGATCCGACAGGCACTCGCCCGATCCAATCCCAGCGCGCGATTCCAGGGCGTCACCGTGGAGCGCATGGTCGTCGGAGGCGTGGAGACGATCGTGGGCATGACGCGCGATCCCTCCTTCGGCCCGGTCATGCTCTTCGGCCTCGGCGGCGTTGCCGTGGAGCTTCTGCATGACGTCTCGCTGCGCGTGGCGCCCCTCACGGATCGCGACGCGGAGGAGATGGTGCGCGAGATCCGGGGGTTCCGGATCCTGGACGGCTATCGCAACGCACCCAAATCGAACCTGCCCTCGCTCCTCGACCTCATCCACCGGGTTTCGCGGCTCGCGTGCGATCAGGAGGAGGTGGCGGAGCTGGATCTGAATCCCGTGGTCGTGTTCCCGGGAGAGGCTCCCTGCGTGGCGGTGGACGCCCGAGTCCGCCTGACCGCGGTCGCCGTCTCGGCGAAAGCGGTCGAGGCGCGCGAGACCGAGGTGACCGCGTGAGCAAGCGGGTGAGCTGGTGGCGGCGCGCGGTGTTCGCGTGGCGGCCGGAGGAGCTCATGGCGCTTCTCTTCTTCCTTCCCGTGGCGTACACGCTGGCCCTGATGAGCGGCGCGCACTGGGAGCCCCTTACCGGCCCCGCGGCGTCCTATCCGGGCGCTTTTCCGCGGCTCCTCGTGCTCCTCGGCTCCTCGGCGTTCTTCGTGTGGGTCGCCCGCGTGAAGCCGCACTGGACGTTCGTGCGCGACTCGATGCCCTTCGTCCTCTGCGCGAACCTCTACGTCAACCTCCACGATCTGATCCGCTTCTATCACGCGCCGGACATCACCGGAGCACTCTACCGGTGGGACGTGGCGCTCCTTGGATTCGAGCCGACCATCTGGGCCGAGCGCTTCATCCATCCGCTCCTCACCGACTACTTCACGGTCTGTTACTGGCTCTTCTACGTCTTGGCCCCGCTCCTCGGCCTGTTGCTCTATCTGAAGAAGGACTTCCGGGCCTTTCGCGCCACCATGGTCTCGGTGGTCCTGTGTATCTATCTGGGCTACATCGGATACGTCGTATGGCCCGCGTCGGCTCCGCGCCTCTTCATCCCCGGGGCCTACAACGTGCCTCTCCACGGGCTCGCCTTTCTCGACCTCACCCGCTCCGCCACGGCGGCCGTGCCTTTGACGGCCCATGGCGCCTTTCCCTCGCTCCATTGCGCGGTCGCGCTCCTGGCGGTCCTCCTGGCGTGGCGGCACCTCCGCTGGTTCGCCTGGTTCCAGATGCCATTTGCCTCAGGGCTCATCCTGGGCACGGTATACTTGAGGCACCACTGGGTCGTCGACATCCTGGCCGGCTTCGTGCTCACGTTCTTCTCGTACTGGGCCGGGCCGAGGCTGGAGAACTGGTGGAACGCCCAGGCCGGATGGGGCGGTGAGGGAACCATGGAAGATTCCCGAGCGAGACGACCGGCCTCGGCCGGAAGCGTCCGGGAAACCGATTCGACACCTCGCGTCGCCGCGAAAGCTATGGAGTCCTGAGATGGCCACGAAAAAACAAAGGCAGGAGCCGAAGAAGCAGGCAAGGAACGGGAAAGGGAAGTCCGAGGTCCGAAGCTGGGTCAAGTCGCTCACCATCGGAATCCTGGCCGTGCTCGTCTTTCGCGGCATGGTGGCGCAGGCATATCAGATCCCGAGCGGTTCGATGGAGAAGACCCTGCTCGTGGGGGACTACATCTACATCAACAAGATGCTCTACGGGCCGGAGATCGACCTGGGCATGGGCGGGATGCACCTCCTCCACCATCGCTTTCCCGGATTCCGCAAGCCGCATCCCGGCGACATCATCGTCTTCCGGTATCCGGTCGACCTGAGGAAGGACTTCATCAAGCGATGCGTCGCGGTCGAGGGGCAGACGGTCGCGGTTCGAAACAAAGTCCTGTACGTCGACGGCAAGAAGCAGAACGAGCCCTACGTCATCCACGAGGACGATCGGGTCATTCCGGGCGACATGAGCCCCCGCGACAACTTCGGGCCCATCACCATCCCGAAGGGGAAGATCTTCATGATGGGGGACAACCGCGACAACAGCCTGGACAGCCGCTTCTGGGGACCGCTCCCGGTCGATCTGGTGAAGGGCAAGGCGATTTTCCGGTACTTCTCCTGGGACGGAGAGAGAAACTGGCCGCGCTTCAGCCAGATCCTCCGGCCGCTGACCTGACAGGATTCGATCTTCGAGTGACGGCGGCCGTCGCGTTCGCCGCGTGCGCCGTCGCGATGGCCTATCCCGACAGCCTCTTCCAGCGCGCCGGCGATCGCGCCGCGGCGCCGCCGGGGCAGCCAACCGAAATCCGATTCCCCGTCATCTCGGACGAGCAGGCCGGAAACTATCCCTGCTCGGTCGCGATCGGCCTCCTCGATGCCGACTCCATCCCCGACCTCGCCGTGGCGAACTACGGCTCGAACTCGGTCTCGGTGCTGCTGGGCAACGGGGACGGCACCTTCAAGCATCGCCGCGAGTTTCCCGCCGCGTTCCTTCCCTACACGGTAGCCATCGGAGACCTGAACCAGGATGGCCACGCCGATCTCGCCGTGGCGAGCGAGGGATCGGGACAGGTGACCGAGCTCCTGGGTGACGGCAACGGCGGGTTCACCGAGAGACATGATCTGGAAGTCGGAGGCGGCGCCTACTCGGTGGCGCTCGGCGATCTCGACGGCGACGGAAGCCTGGACCTGGTCGCGTCGAATCTGAACCTGAACCAGGTCACCGTTCTTCTGGGACGGGGCGATGGCTCCTTCAAGCCCGGAGTCTCGTATGCGACCGCGCACGGCCCCCGCTCGGCCACCATCGCGGATCTGGATCTGGACGGATCGCCCGATCTCGCGGTAGCTTGCTTCAACTCGAACGCCGTATCGATCCTGTTCGGCAACGGGGACGGCACGTTTCGGCGAAGGAAAGATCATGCGACCGGTCACTCTCCCTATTCCGTGCAGTGGGGATGGATCGACGCGGACACGCTGCCCGACCTGGCGGTCTCCTGCCTCGCCTCGAGCTCGGTCTCGGTCTTCCTGGGGACCGGAAGCGGGGCGTTCCGGCGCCGGCGCGACGTGAAGACCGCGGCGCAACCCTACGGCCTCGCGGTCGTGGACCTGAATGGAGACGGACACGCGGATCTCGCGACCGCGGATCTGGGCACCAGCACGGTCTCGATCGCGGCGGGAACAGGGGACGGAGATTTCTTGCGCGGGATCCAGATCGCGACGGGACGATCCCCTCAGTGCATTGCGGTGGGCGATCTGAACCGGGACGGCGCGCCGGATCTCGTGACCGCGAACACCGCGTCGAACACCGTCAGGATTTTCTTGAATCGCGGGAGGGCTTCTCGTCCATGAGGTACTTCACCAGGAGGTCCCGGGCGGGAATCCTCCTCCCCGACCCCGCGTGCACGACACGCACCTCGAAGGCGTAGCGGTTGAGCCCGAAATGGCGCTCGATGCGGCGCAGGAGCCCCTCGATCCGGGCGTCGGCCCGGATGGTGCGGCCTCGCCGTCCGGCCCCGTGGGCACGGACCAGCCCCGCGGTGAATCCCTCCTGGTAGGCGCGGCGCACCGCCTTCTGGAGGGAGCGCCAGTGGGCGCGTTGGATCCTCTTGAGTAGCTGCGTCTGGGTCATGCGATACCCCCCTTCAACCGCGATCGTACCGCTTTTTTGACGGTTACGTGAACGCAGGACTTCCGGGCGCCAGGGCTTCCGGGCACGCGGGAAGCCTCCTCAAGGCCGCTCTCGCGGTCACGTTCTGGGGAGCATCCTTCGTGGCGACCAAGATCGCGCTCCGCGAGATGTCGCCGGTGGCGCTGGTCTGGGCCCGGTTCGCTCTCGGCCTTCCCGTGCTGGGCGTCTTCGTTCTCGCGCGGCGCCAGCTCCGTCCCATCTCGCGGGGCGATTTCGGCTACTTCCTCCTGCTCGGGTTCCTCGCCATCACGTTCCACCAGTGGCTCCAGTCCAACGGCCTCCTCACGGCGCAGGCCACCACGACCGGTTGGATCGTCGCCACGAGCCCGCTCTTCATCGCCATCCTGGGACGGCTCTTCCTGCGCGAGAAGCTGGGGCTCCTCGGAATCCTCGGCATTCTCGTCGCCGCGTTCGGCGTTCTCCTGATCGTCGCCAAGGGCGATCCCCGAGCGATCGCCATCGGGTGGGGCGGCACGCCCGGAGACACGCTCATTCTCATCAGTGCCCTGAACTGGGCGGTGGTCTCCGTGATCTCCCGCCGCGGGCTCAAGCGCCACCCGGCGGCGCTCATGATGTTCTACGTCATGCTCCTGGGGTGGCTCCTCACCACCGTGCTCTTCGCGGCGTCGGGCTTCCACGGTCTCGGGCACCTGACGCTCTCGGGATGGGTAGCACTTCTCTTCCTGGGGTTTCTCTGCTCCGGGGTGGCGTACGTGTTCTGGTACGACGCGCTCGAGCGCATTCCAGCCTGGCGTGTGGGAGCGTTCCTCTACCTCGAGCCGCTCATCACGGTCGCTGTGGCGGCGGCGGTTCTGGGAGAGGCGGTGCGCGGGGGGACGATGATCGGTGGCGCGATCACTCTCTTCGGGCTCTGGCTCGTGAACCGGAAGCGGGCGGGCTAGAGGCGCGCGCGAGGGCAAAAGAAAAGGGGCCCGTTTCCGGGCCCCTGATCCTTCGCGTTACTCCGCGCGTCAGCGATTACGTCAATCGCGATTCGGATCGTTGTTGGGATCGCGATAGTTGGGATCGTCGTTGTAGCGACCCCGGTTCCTGCGATCGTAGTTGCGATCGCGCCGGTAATCAGTTGTCGCCGTCGTGTCCGTGTCCGTGACCGCGTCCGTGCTTGTTGCCCTTGCCTCGGTCATCGCCGCCGTTCCAGCCGCGATCCTCTCTGCGGTCCTGTCTACGGTCCTCTTTGTAGGAGCGGCGCGGACCCTCGTCGTACGCACGCCAGTGACGGCGGTAGCGCACCGGCACGTAGGCGATATCGCGGGGAACCGCGCGGTAGCCCACGTACGTGAACGGCCCGTTGTAGCGGCGCGCGCGATACCAGCCGCCGTCGTAGTTGTAGTACCAGAAGCCGCCGTACCGATAGAGATCGTAGTCGTAATCGCGCACGTAGTAGACCCGCGTTCCGGGCACCACCACGATGTCCGGCTCCTGCCGGAACACCATCCTGGGCCCGTGATACGGATCACCGATGCGAAGATCGATCGAAACGTCCGTGTGCGCGCTCGCCTTGGAAGGCATGGCGCCCAGCGCGAGCGTCATCACCAGACACGCGACCCAGACGAGATTGCGACTCATGGCGTTCCTCCTCTTGGGGGACTTCCTCGTGCCCTTCGGCACATCTCCACATGTCTGTGAAAGCAACGCGCATGCCAAGGTCAGGGTCCCCGCAAGCCGCGTAGTTCCATAGAGGAGCGCGTGTTACAAGCGGCCAGAGTCTTTCCGGCAGCCATCCCCTGTGCGGCTCACGGCACGCCTGTGACTCCCCGTCACACTTTGGAGCCGGGAAGGGAAAAGAGGGGTCCGATTGAATCGAACCCCTCTCTCCGCTGGCAGTCTCATGAGAACAGCTCCTTGTTGTAGCGTGGTTCTTCCATGGTCCGTACGATTCGCCCCCATCGCGGCCCAATGGGTTGCATCCCTCGTGCCGCCCCCGACTCCTCAACGCTGTCATCTCAAAGGCTTGGAACGGCGGGTGGTAACGAGGCGCGCGAGAGACTTGTAGGGGTTTTCCCCGGTACCGAAAGAGCCGATTCGAGGGGGGTGCGAATGTAAATCCCGGCTGGCCACCTATCGGCGGCGGCCGATCTCCTCGGCGAACACGTGAGCGCTGAGCCGAGGGATGCGGGGGAGATCCACTTTCTCGAAGTCGACCTTGCAGAGACCGAATTTCCCGTGAAAGCCGTCGTTCCATTCGAAGTTGTCGAGAAGCGACCAGTGGAAGTAACCCCGCACGTCCGCGCCCCGCGCACGCGCGCGATCCATCGCGGCCAGGCTCTCGCGGAGGAACGCCGGGCGGAGGCGGTCCGCGGCGTCCGCGATTCCGTTCTCGGTGACATAGAGTGGGAGGCCCAGGGAGGCGCAGCCCACCAGCGCCTTCTCCAGTCCCTGGGGATAGAACTCCCATCCCAGATCGCTGACCTCGGCCCCCCGCCGCGCGACCCTCGGCTCCTTGCCGAAGAAACTCACCATCCACCGCGCGTAGTAGTTCACGCCGATGAAATCCGAAGATCCCCGCAGCGCCTCAACTCGCCGCCGCACGGAGCGCGCGCCCGGGATCGAGAGCTCGATGTCGTGGCCGCTGAGCGCTCGCGCGACCGCGAGGTTGAACACGCCGTTCTGGATCGCGGCCGAAATGCGCTCGAGAGGGAACCAGGAGTGGAGCGGCTCGAGCAGGACCCAGTGCTTCGCGACACCGATGAGCGCAGGTTTGCCGTCCCCGTCCGCGTCGACGCGATCGGTCTGCCGCAGCGCGGCGGAGGCGAGCCCGTGCGCCTCGAGGAGGTTCGCGATGACGACAAGCGCGCGGGAGCGATCCTTCACCCCCGGTGGCCAGGCGCCTTCATCGTAGGCGCGGAACGCCAGCACCTCGGGCTCGTTGATCGTGATCCAGAGGTCCACCAGATCGCCGTAGCGCTCGCCGGCGAGCCCCGCGAAGCGCACGAAGTGGGGAATGTTCTTCTCGATCTCCCATCCGCCGAGCGCCGAGAACCATCGCGGATTGGTGAAGTGGTGGAGGGTGACCATCGGGGTGATGCCGCGCGCGCGGCATGCGAGAAGGACCTTCCGATAGTGGTCGATCGCCGCTTCGTCGTAGCGACCCGGCTCGGGCTCGATCCGGCTCCACTCGATCGAGAAACGGTACGCGCCGAGGCCGATCGAGCGGAGGAGGTCCAGGTCCTCTTCGTAGCGCTCCCAGTGGAGGCACGCCGCGCCGGACCGGTCGCCGTTCCGGATCTTTCCGGGGAGCTGCTCCCAGTCCCACCAGTCGTTCCGGTCGTTTCCGCCCTCCACCTGATGCGCGGAGGTGGCCGCGCCCCAGAGGAACGGCGTGAGGTTAGATCGACCCGCCATGCGCCTCCGGGGTCACGAAACGGCGTGCGAGGCAAATCGCCAGCGCCTCGGTCTGCATGCGGATTTCCGGGATCGCGGTGGTTTCCCAGTCCCTGCCCTGGAGGGGTGGGCCCAGGGTGAAGAGCGAGAGGGAGGGGCGCCCGTCGGCGCCGACCAGCGCTCCGTCCCGGTCCGTATCGAAGCCGAGCCCCAGAGGACCCGGCCGGGCGAGACGGCGCGTCAGGAGATCCTGAACCAGAGGATCCTTCGTCCGGCGCAGGTCCGTCCCGGGACCGGTGCAGTTCACGACGCGCGCCGCGCGGATGGTCTCCAAGACCCTTGACCCACGCCGGTTGACGCGCACCTCGATCTGGTCTTTGCCCGCGCTCATTCCGGCGATCCTCCCCGCGATCACGCGCAGCCGGCCCGACTCGAGAAGGGACCCGATGACTCTGGCGTTCTCCGGGGCCATGCGGTGCCTGTGGATTTCCCAGTACGCGCGCGCATGGCGCAGGAACCGTCCGCGCTCGCGCTCCGACCAGGAAGTCCAGATCGAGACGATCCTGGGCCGGATGGAGTCCACGACGGGGCGCCAGTCCAGCCCGCCCGCGCTGGCCAGGGTCACGTCCTCGCGGATCGCGCGAAGGAGCTCGCGAGGGCTTCCGGTTCTCCCCTCGACCCGCGAGGACCAGGAGGGAAGGAGGCTCTTCCGATGGGGCTGCGGGAGCAGCCCGTGTCTCGAGACCGCGACGATGGGTCCGCGGTGGCCCCGGTGATCGAGGGCCAGGGCGATGTCGACCATCGTGAGATTCGACCCGATCGTGAGCACCGTGTCCTGTGCCTCCAGCCCCTCGAGCGCTCGCTCGTCCCATGGATCCGTGGCATAGCGTATCGAGGCGACGGCGGCGCCGTTCCCGATGGGATCCACGGGCGGGAAGTTTCCAAGCGCCAGGACGGCGCACTGGGCCGCGATCGTCGAGCCGTCGCGCAGCTGGATCCGGGGCCGCGTACCCCCGGCGTCGGACTCGATAGAGACCGCCTCCCCCGCGACCCTCGTGAGGCGCGCGCGCGAGTCCTGGGCAGCTTCGGCGAGCGTGTGCTCGACGTATTCGCCGTAGAGCCGCCGCGGCAGGAAGGCCGCCTCCAGGCCCGAGCCGGCCTCGAACCCCGGATCGGGTCCCGAGGCCCGCTCGGTCAGCCACTTCATGAGGTGCTGGGGCCCGTCGGGATAGGCGCTCATCCTCACCGCCGGGACGTTCAGGAGGTGGCAGGGCAGCGGAGCCTTGAAGGCGGTTCCGGGACCGAAGGGAGGATGCCGCTCGATCAGGCAGACCTCGAACGGCCGCGCCGCGTTCCGCAAAAGATGGGCGGCCGTGAGCGAGCCCGTGAACCCGGCGCCGACGATGGCGACGCGGGGCGTCTCGTGTGGATTCATGCTGTGGTCGAAGAGGTCTCCATGGGATGGCCGGGTCGCTGGCGGGCCATTATCGTATGATGCGCGCCTCATGTCCACGCGCGCTCCCATCCGCGTTCTCCTCATCGGGACCGGTTTCGGCTCGATCGTCCACGCCCCCGGCTTCGCCCGGAACCCGGCGTTCGCTCTGGCGGGGGTCGCGAGCGGAACCCTCGAGAACGCAAAGCGCGTCGCCGCGGAGTTCTCGATCCCGTACGCGACCGACGACTGGAAGCGGATGCTCGAGCAGGTCGACGCGGACCTGGTCTCGATCGCCACGCCCGTGGACCTGCATTATCCGATGGCCCGCGCGGCGCTCGAGCGAGGGCGCCACGTCCTCTGCGAGAAGCCGTTCGCGATGAACGCCGCGCAGGCGCGCGAGCTCGCGGCGCTCGCCGAATCCAAGGGTGTGGTTCATGTCGTGAACCACGAGTTCCGCCACTATCCCGCCCGCGAGACGCTCACGCGAAAGATCCATGAAGGCGGGTTGGGACGGCTGGAGCACGTCCTGATTCAAGACCGGATCCCGGGCTGGGCGCGAAATCCCACCCGGCGGCTCACGTGGCTTACGGAGAAGGAGCGTGGAGGAGGATATCTGGGAGCGCTCGGCTCGCATCACATCGATCAGCTGATCCTCTGGGGCGGGCCGATCCGGCGCGTCTCCTGCGCTCTGCGGACGGTGGCGGCGGAGTATGCGGATCAGCATCCCGAGTTTCGCAAGATCACCGCCGACGACACCTTCACGCTGATCGTCCAGTTCGAGAGCGGCGCGCGAGGGATCCTGGATCTCTTCGGCGCCGCGCAGGTGCGCGGCGGGAGCATGGAGGCGTACGGATCGACCGACTCGATGACCGTGCTGGACGGATACCGCTTGGGGCGGCCGAAGCCGGACGGCTCCTACGAGGAGGTCGCGATTCCGGAGGATCTCAGGATCGAGCCGACGCCCGAGATGCCGCTCCTGGCGCCCTTTCTCGTGAAGGTGGAGATGATTCGCGCGGCGATTCAGGAGGGGAAGCCGCCGAGCCCCACCTTCCGTGACGCGGTGGAGGTCCAGAGGGTGCTGGACGCCGCCCGCCTCAGTGACTCATCCGGAGCCTGGGAGACCCTCCGCAGCTAGCACCGCTCAGCAGCCCAGCATCCAGAGCGGCGCGAGCATGAGGAGGATGTACCTCAGGTACTGAATGATGGGGTCGGTCGACTCCATGCCCCGGATTATCGCATCAAGAGAATGCGTTCCGAACGCTTGACCGAGCCCGCCTCGAATCTCGCGAAGTAGATCCCCGACCGCGCCGTCCGGCCCCGGGTATCGGTGCCATCCCACTGGACTCTGTGGACGCCCGGGGTGCGGGGCCCATCCACCAGCGTACGCACGAGCCTTCCGGATACGTCATAGACCCGAAGGCTCACACGCGCCTCTACGGGCAGCACGAATCCGATCTCGGTGCCGCCGGCGGAAGGATTGGGACGTGCCTTGAGAAGCGTTGGCGCCGCCACAACAGAGTTCGCTAGCTCGAGCGTCGGATTGAAGCTCGAGACCGGAGCAGGGGTTCCTGAAGCGTCTCCCGCCCTGAGGTCGATCAGACGAAGCGGATCGGCGTTTCCACCCGAAAGCTTGCGTGACAGCGTCAGGATGACGCCGATCGATTGAGCCTGGCGGGATCTCGGCCCGATTCCGAACACCACGCCGTGCGCCACTCCCAATGCATCGACCGCACCCTCGAGTTGGACGTCTACGCCCGCGCGCGCGCTCATTCCTTCGAGGATCATGCCGCCGATGCGGAACGGAGCGCCGCCAGGATCGACCGAGAACTGCATTCCGCCGAAATCGTGGGCAGCGTTGATCCGAATCATCGCGACACCCTCGGTCTCACTCGTCCAGAAGGGCCCGTCGTCGAATCCGATCGTGGTTTCACCATTCACGCTCTCGGATCTCGCCAGCGACGTCGTGATGATCGGTGTCGGGGTTGGACCCATCGCGCCTACGATTTTGCGCACGCAGCAGACCACGTCACGTATGTCGATG
>Ga0099791_10000441_pt1 | contig 15397 bp, 20 predicted proteins | sample Rivendell_Oct201_7_FD_77318 | JGI IMG/M metagenome (GOLD analysis project Ga0099791, IMG submission 77318) | Vadose zone soil and rhizosphere microbial communities from the Eel River Critical Zone Observatory, Northern California to study diel... | ecosystem: Environmental > Terrestrial > Soil... | reverse complement strand
TGGAGTGAATATCCCCGAGATGTCTCGACGTGGTGCGGTCTATGTAGACAAGATTCTGAGAGGCGCCAAGCCGGGAGATCTTCCCATCGAGCAGCCGACGAAATTCGAGTTCGCCATCAACCTGAAGACCGCCAAGGCCCTCGGCCTAACGATCCCGCCGTCGGTCCTGCAGCGGGCCGACCAGGTAATCGAGTGACCGCTCGGCTAGCTAGCGCGCGTCGAACAATGGCTACTCCGTGCGGCCGACTAGGCTCGCGACGGCAAGGACCAACTCGGTAGGGTCAGCCGGCAGGCTCGACATCAAGATCGAACCGACGTTGCTCGACCGTGACCAGAAGCGCGACGCGTAGTCCACAAGCCCGAACGAGATCCCCGGGCGCCGTCCCCCGCGTATCCACTTCGATACGCTTGCGCGCGGCTGACCATGTCGACTACCTAAAGTGCGTGCCTCTTTCCACCGACGTCGCCGCCTTCGTGCAGGAGCACCGCCGCTGGGGGCTGCTGGACGGCGGCGTCGAGGGCGGCTGGGTGCGGGTGTCCTGCGAGTGCGGCGCTCAGCTGGTGCGGCGGGCCGACGAGGACTAGGATGCCCGCGCTAGACCCCGCGGCGGCGCAGCGCCAGCCACACCACCGCCACCAGACCCACCACGGACACCACGAACTCGGCGATCCTGAACAGCGCCGGCCTCACCACGTCGCAGAACACCGCGAGGTCCACGACCCACGCCGCGGCCTCCCTCAGCAGCCCGTGCTCCGGCATGGCGCGCTCACTGGGCCCGCTTGTTGGCCGCCTCGACGACCGCGAGCCGCTCCTTCGCCTCCTTCGTGAGCGCCTCGACGAGATCCGAGAACGCGTCGACGGCGGAGGCCCGCTCCTCCCGCGTCGCATCGACCAGCCTCACCACCGACTGCACGAGATTGCCGGTCTGCAGCCGCCACTTGCCGCCCCCCTTCCCGAACCTTCCCCGAACGACCCAGAGGCCCCATTGGTCCTGGTGCTTCGTGAATCCGAGCTGCGACCCCGTCGCGTCCGCCTCGTTGAGGCGGATCGGCTCGGCGCACCAGGCGGTGATCCCGGGGTTGAGCGCCACGAGCGCCGCCTCGAAGTCCGAGATACGCGCGTTCAGGGTGTCGGACTCTTTGTTGAGGCGCTTGAGGACCGCTTCCAGTCCAGCGAGGGAGATCGCCAAGGCGGGGTCTGGCATGGACCTGTCTCCTGTGGCCTTCCGGCCGGCTCGTCAGAGTCAGGTAGCTCGGGCGCTGGGGGCGGCCCTTCCAGGTCGCTCACCGTCGCCCGCTACCTGCCCACTCAGGATAGGGCGCCGGCCCGCGCACGTCAAGCGTCGGCGAGTTCCCGGCGCGTCCCGGGCGGCACCCAAACGCCCGCCCTTCCGTCCCCACCAGATCGCCCCGGCCGCCTTGTGCTAGTCCGTGTGCTGAGAGGCGCCGCGATCTGGCCGAACGAGGGTTCAGTCTCGGGGCGCCTCCCGCAGCAAGGGACATAGGGCGACCTGGCCGAGAGCGATTCGTGGCCCTGGACGTCGCCTCCCGACGCTCCGCGCGTGTAGAGACGGGGCTTCCGGTCGCGGGCCCACAGCCCTGGAGCACCGTAGGCTGCGCTCCTCCCGGCCGCAGAGGGCACATCTCCCGCAGGTGCGCTTACTCACTCGCGCGCCGTCGCAGTTAACATGTCGCCCGACCGAACCTCTGCGGGCGGAGGGCGCGGATGGAGATCCTGTTGTACGCGGTGTTGCCCGGCCTCGTCCCCGCCACGGTCGGCCCGCCACAAGGGCCGCAAAATCGAGTCCCGTGTAGCCACTTACGATTGGCGGGATCGCAGCCGCGCCGGGGTTAGGCGAACCGAGAACCCGATGGCCCGGTAGAACGTAAGGAGCCAGTCAGATCGGTTGGGGTCTCCTTGCGCAGCGTGATGCCAGTATTGGAAAATGCCGCCCGCCACTGAACGACCCACCGCGTCACCGTGGAGGACCCTCTGCGCGAGTCCCTCGGGGTCGCGGTCACGCACTCGGCCCAGCTCTATGTTAAAGGCCACATCGTCGCCCAGCCGATGCCCATCGTACTCCCACCATAGCAGCCCCCGGACGATACGCTCGACAGTCGGGTCTAAACGCTCTTTCGAAATCTTGCGGGCGCGCGACGTGCCGATCACTTGTCCCTCACGATCCCGTTCCTCAAACTCCTTGAGACTTTATTCAAACTCAATCGCGAATGGCGCTTGCCTTTCCAGAATGGAGCGTCGCAGCCCGCGGACAACAGGCCCGTCCCAGATCTCCCTTGCCCTTGGATCTTGAAGCGCTGCGGGCCCCAAGACGGCGATTCGGAAGTACTCGTCCTCCATGCTGAAGCCTTGGTTGCATCGCCGGCAGGCCGGAACGGTGATAAGATCTGGCGGCCGTGGCGAAGGGAACATATTCTGCGGCGGCACGTGATCATCCGTGATCTCGCGCGCTCTCCCGCAGTACGTACAGACCCCACGAACCGACGGTCGCTGCCTTCCTTTAGCTGCTTTTCGCATGGCCGTCCGAGGTTCTTCGATCTCGCCTGGGGCGCACGCCCAGACTACTTCCTGCTAATGCTTTCTTCTTGCGTCGCGCTGAGGTCGGGTGGGTGACCAGCCGCTCGATTGTCTTCCGCTCCCGCTCCTGTTCGGGCGAAAGGTAAACGTCGCGCTGGCGCGTTATCTACCCTAAGACCATTGTTCCTTAAGGTCATCATCACCTGCGGCAGCCGCAGCATTGTCCTCCCGGGCGGTCACCCGGGCAATCCTCTCCGATTCTAGGTCAACTCAAAGCTCTCGTTTGAGCTGAGCTTGGGCCGCTCCCCCGCGGGGTCTCAGAAACCCCGGGGGGCCGGGACACACTAAGCGTATGAATTTTCGGGTTCCGTTTGTGGCGGGAACACCAGGATCAAAAGGAAATAGTTCTGGACAGACTGGTCAGAGGGTTCGTGCGCTGGAATATGCTGGAGTGTGCCTGAGTTGGTCACAAACTTGGTCACAAACTCACTTCAAAGAAAATCCCGTGATGGGGAACTGTGTGAAATGAATGGTGGGCTGGGACGGGATTGAACCGCCGACACCAGGATTTTCAGACCTAGGCCTGTGTGCGTGTAAGTATGCGTAAATGTTTGATGCCACAAGCAAGGACCACGACGGCCTCCTGCGCTGGAATGTGCTGGAGTGATCAGGAATGATCCCGAGTCGGTCACAAATCTGGCACAAACTCGGCCTCTACTCGATCGCGTGATCCGCCCGCAGTAGGAGCGGCTGCCGTCGGGCCGTGGGTACTCAAACCCTCGCTCAGGGCGTCAATTCCAATCTCGAGCGCTCAGGCGCCGTAGTCGCCCAGTGGTCCTGCTCGCCGAAGCGAGACCCAGATCTTTGATCTTGTAGAGGAGCGCTCGGTAGCTGATCTCCAGGAGTTTGGCTGCCCGCACGCGGTTCCACTGCGTTTGTTCAAGGACCTGGAGAATGACGTCACGTTCCGCGGCATGCGCCGCCCGCCGGGCGATGTGTTTGAGGGACACGGACCCAGTCACAGTACCTTGCACCGCATTGTTATTATCCCCTCCGATCATGGACTCCGTCATCGTCTCCACCTCCCTGACCCCTGCCGAGCAAATTGACGGAATTGGACGCTTGTCATCGCCGAGCGCGTCGCACACGGTAGCCACCGTAGGGAAGGGTGCCGAGTGTGTCAAGGATTCGTCTCACCGCTGAGGATGCGGGTATTCCGCATCAACCCAGCGCCGTCGCCCGTCAATGCTGGATGAAGTGCACGGCCTCGCCCGAACAGACGATCAGAACGCCCGATACTTAGGGGGCCGCCCGCGCGATCGCATCAGAGCGTCACATCTTTCGTCTGTTGATCGCTGTGGATAAGTGGATAACTGGGACAGTGCCCTTTCCAGCTGGTTAGTTGCGGGGGCCCGCAACCACCGAAATCGACTCGCCGGCAGGTCATGACCGCAGATCCTGGCTAGAGGTGATGGTGGCCGAGAACGTGGTCGTGGCGGTGGGAACCGAGGGCGCGAGCGTAGCGGCGGGTCACCTCGGGCATGATGGACTCGCCCTCCGGCGCGCGGGCCAAGCCGAAGACGGTGCGGGGAAACTCGAGCGTCTTCTGCACCGCCCAGATGCGCTCGTGCTCGTTGGGCGGGAGAATCTGCGCAGGATCGCCTACTGCCACCCAGTCGATCGGCACCGTGGCTCCGGCCGGCACGGCCGTATTCACGTGCACGACCCCGTTGATCCGCACTTCGGAGCGGGCGCCGAGACGCGCCCCATTGAAGATGCAGGCGCCGGTGGCAATGAAGACGGAATCTTCCACGATGCAGCCCGAAAGATGCGCGTGAGGGCCGACCAGGACATGGTCGGCGAGCCGGACCGGATGTCGGGCACTGCCGCGCAGCACGGCCTGTTCCATGATGATGCAGTGCCCGCCGATGGTGACGGGGCCCCCTTCGGCGACGAGCACCGCGCCGAACAGCACGCGGCTCTCGGCGCCGATGGTCACATCGCCGCAGACGGTGGCGGTGGGGGCGATGTAGGCGGTCTCGTGAATGTGGGGTCGCTTGCCCTGATGTTCGAGCAGCATGGGTGTCCCTCCCCGCTTCGACTAGAGATTGGCGCGTGGCCGACGATTTTGTTCGCTGACTCCTTAGCTCCGGACCGCGGTAGGGCCGCTTCGGGCTCACTTCCACAACCCTCCCGGCTCGATCCTCCGTGGCCGCCAGCCGAGTGGCACACAGGCGAACCTGTTGACGGACCTCGCAACGGACGTGCCTGATTTCTCCTTCGCCTCCCCTTCTCTTGCCAGATTGGCGTCGCGACTCACGGCGTGTGTCTGTGCCACTTCGCAGTCAGCGAGCGTTGGGAACTCCGCCAGTCCGACGGGTGTCAGCTCGGTGGCTCTCCAGTGAGAAGACCAGCCTTTGGGAACCCACCAGCGTTCCGTGAAGACGGTCGCCTGTTGCCACAACATCCATGATTCGGCATGGGATGCGGTGGTGACGGCGAGGAGGCAGCAGCACATGGTCACCACGACGCACGGCCAGCATCTGGTCATGGGATCTTCTTCACCAGGCGATGCGGACGGCGGCCCCGGTCAAACCATTTCTGCGTCAATCCACTCCTTCGCCGCGGCAAGAGCGGCGACATGGGCATCCGCCGGAGACGCAACGCGCTTCAGGAAAGGGACGACGATACCACTGTGGCTACGAGGGTCGTGTTCTGGCTTCCAAACCTCGACCCTTGCTGAAAACTTCGTATCTACCGCTGTGTCAGTAATGCGGATCTTCCACCCGCGATAGACATGCTCGGACGTGCTCGCGCTAGAATCAATCATGCCAGAGCGCCCCCGCTTAGACTATCAAGGGCGGAGCTACCTGAATAGATAGGCTTCCCCTGCCTTGACGTCTTGCCCAGCAAGGAGTCGTTATCACCAAGTCGCTGGGCCTTGTGTCGGGTCGAACTTCGGCGGTTACCGCCAGCTCCGCGAAGATCCGCCGATCAATTCTGCGGGAACTAGTGTTCGGTGTGGATCTTGATGTGCCGGTTTCCTTGACCGATCAAGAGGCCGAAGGTCATCAACGCCACCATGATGAGACTCCAGAGGCTCTGTCGAAGGCGGCAGAGAATAGGTTGACAGGGCCCTCGGGCCCGCCCATACTGCCCGCGGTTCTCACGAAGCAAACCGTCCAGTCCCGGGGGGTTCGATGTCCCTTGTTCGGGTCCTCGGACAGTCCTTCCTCGTCCGCACTGACCACCCCAGTGGCCCACGCGAGCGTTTGGCTTTTCATACCCGACCTCCGTGACGAACGCTCCGCGCCCGCTTCGCTCGAGCTGCATAGACTCAGTCAAAGTGACATCGCGGTAGGACTCGATGGAGGTCAGCACCATGGCGAGCCAGATCGTCGGCGAGTTGCGAACGACGACGGACACGGTCTGGGCCCGGCTGAGCGCCCAACTCCAGGGTATGGAGCGCTACATGGAACGGTCGGACGCGCCGGCGGAATGGACGACCCGGCAGGTGCTCTGTCACCTCCTCGGCGCGCCCGGCTGGAGGCCAGTACCAGTTCTGTCTTCCTTCGCCACCGCAGAACTCCCGTTGATTGAGATCAAGCCTGGCCAGACCCACGTCACCCCCGAACGGCAAATGATGAGGCTCCATCAGTTCACGAATGGGCTCGACCGGCATCGGCGGGAGGTGTTCGAGTTCCTGGAAAGGCTGGGTGACGAGGATCTTCAACGGAAGGCACGCATCCCTCTGTTCAAGCAGGTTCTGGGCACGGACGAGGTCACGATACCGACGTGGGTAGGAACCTTCTTCGGGGTGCATTGGGGCGACCATGCGGGCCAGCTGGCCAAGATCCGCAAGGCCGTGGGTCTGTCGGAGGCGAGAGAGTTGGCGGTCGCGACGTAGCGGTCATGGATCTGTTCACCTGCGATGTGCTGGTTGTGGGCGGCGGCGGGGCGGGGCTGCGCGCCGCCATCGCGGTGGCCGAGACGCATCCGAGACTCCGCGTCGCCGTGATCTCCAAGGTGTACCCCATGCGCAGCCATACGGTCTCGGCGGAGGGAGGAGCCGCCGCGGTGATCAAGGCGGAGGACAGCCTGGACGCGCACGCCTATGACACGATTTCCGGGGGCGACTGGCTCTGCGACCAGGACGCCGTGGAGGCCTTCGTGCAGGAAGCCCCGGAGGAAATGCTGCGGCTGGAGCACTGGAGCTGTCCCTGGAACCGGGAGCCGGACGGCCACATCGCCGTGCGTCCCTTCGGAGGGATGAAGATCGAGCGGACGTGGTTTGCCGCGGACAAGACCGGCTTTCACCTCCTGCACTCGCTCTTCCAGACGACGCTGAAGTACGATGCCATCCAGCGCTACGACGAGTTTTTCGTCACGAAGCTGCTTGTGGACGAAGGACGGTGTCAAGGGGTCGTGGCCATCGAGCTGTCGACCGGCCAGATCCGGGCCATCACCGCCAAAGCCGTCATTCTCTGCACGGGGGGCTGCGGCAAGGTCTTCCCCTTCACTACCAACGCGAACATCAAGAACGGCGACGGGATGGCCCTGGCCTATCGTGCCGGCGCGCCGCTCAAGGACATGGAGTTCGTCCAGTACCATCCGACCGGCCTGCCGTTCACCGGGATCCTGATCACCGAGGCGGCGCGGGCGGAGGGAGGCTGGCTCCTGAACAAGGACGGCTACCGGTACCTCCAGGACTACGACCTGGGCACGCCGACGCCCAAGCCGGTGTTGCGCTCCATGGAGTTGGGCCCGCGTGACCGGCTCTCGCAGTGCTTCGTCAAGGAACAAGAGAAGGGTCGTACGTTCGAGGGACCGTACGGGCACTACGTCCACCTGGACATTCGCCACCTGGGAGAGAAGCTGATCGACAAGAAGATTCCCTTCGTCCGGGAGCTGTGCCTCAAGTACGCGGGCATCGATCCGGTGAACGAGATGATCCCGGTCCGGCCAGTCGTCCACTACATGATGGGCGGCATTCACACCGACATTCACGGGGCCACACCGCTGAAGGGGCTGTATGCGGCCGGGGAGGCCGCGTGTGTGAGCATCAACGGAGCCAACCGGCTGGGCTCCAACTCGCTGACGGAGATCCTGGTCTTCGGCGCGCGGGCCGGCAAGGCCGCGGCGGCCTTCGCCGCCGCGCAGCCCGGGGCGAGCCCGTCCCTCGTCGCTCAGGCCCACGACGAACACCAGCGGCTCGAGGAGAGGTTCCTGCGTAAGAGCGGCGGCTCGGAGAGGATCGTGACGCTGCGCGCCGAGATGCACCAAATCATGGAGGAGAGTGCGGGCATCTACCGGACGGAGACGGTGCTCAAGGAGGCGGCGGGGAAGCTGAAGCGACTCCAGGAGAGAGTTCAGGACCTCTCCCTGGACGACAACAGCTATACCTTCAACACGGAGCTGACCGCGGCACTCGAGCTCTCCTACATGCTGGATGTGGGCCAGACCATCGTCCAGTCCGCCCTCGAGCGAAGGGAGTCGCGCGGCTCGCACCAGCGCACCGACTATCCGCAGCGGGACGACGAGCGGTTCCTGGCGCACTCCCTGGCCCATCGCGCGGAGGATGGTTCTCCCCGGATCGAGTATCGGGCGGTCACGATCACCCGCTGGCCGCCGGGCCAGCGCGTCTACGGGAGGTAGGCAAGGATGCCGTCCACCGTCGCTCTGACCGTCACGCGCTATCGGCCGGAAGAGGAATCCGAACCGACTTTCCAGACCTATGAGGTCCCCTTTCGGAAGGACTGGGTGATCCTGGATGCCCTCAACCACGTCAAGGACAACTTGGATGGATCCCTCTCCTTCCGGTGGTCGTGCCGGATGGGCGTGTGCGGCAGCTGTGGGATGAAGGTAAACGGCACGCCGAAGCTCACGTGCGCGACCTTCCTGTCCGACTACCTGCCCGGTCCCATTCGCGTGGAGCCCCTGGACTACTTCCCCGTGGTGCGCGACCTCGTAGTGGACCTCACCGATTTCATGCGAAAGCTCAAGCAGGTGAAGCCCTGGATCATCCGCAACGAGGAGAAACCGCTGAGCGAGGGCGAGTACCTCCAGACGCCCGATCAGGTTGATACGTACAAGCAGTTCAGCATGTGCATCAACTGCATGCTGTGCTACTCCGCGTGCCCCATTTATGGACTCGAGCCGAGCTTCATCGGTCCAGCCGCCATCGCCCTGGCCCAACGTTACAACATGGACTCCCGGGACCAGGGGGCGGCGGAGCGCCTGAAGATCCTCTCCGAGCACGACGGCATCTGGCAGTGCACCTTCGTGGGCGAGTGCACGAAGGTGTGCCCCAAACACGTGGATCCCGCGGGCGCCATCCAACAGTACAAGCTCACCGCCGCGACCCACTGGGTCAAGGCACTGCTCCTCCCGGGGGGCACGAGATGAGCACCGAGCCCCACTACACCCTGTATCATCCCCGGTGGTACCGTCGCCGCGTGTCGGTCTGGTGGTGGCTGCAGAACCGGTCGTACACTGCCTTTGTCCTCCGTGAGCTCACCAGCGTCTTCGTGGCCTTCTTCGCCGTGGTCTATCTGTGGCAGCTCCGCGCCCTGGCCCAGGGGCCCGAGGCCTATGCGCAGTTTCTCGCCCGGCTGAAGACGCCGCGCTTCCTCGCCCTCGATACGGTTGCCTTCCTCTTTGTCCTGTTTCATGCCATCACCTGGTTCAATCTCACGCCCAAGGCCATGGTCGTGCGGCTGCGGGGCAAGCGAGTGCCCGACTGGGTCATCGTCGGCCTGAACTACGCGGCCTGGCTCGTGCTCTCGGGGGGGGTGGCCTTTGTGCTGCTGCGCGATCGATGATGAGACGGATCACCCCGCTGTTGTGGCTCTTGTTCAGCGCCGGGGGGACGGTCGCCGCGCTCCTCTTCCCCGTGCATCTCTTTCTAACTGGCCTGGCCTTCCCCCTTGGATGGCTCGAGGCACCCAGCTACGAGGCCCTCCACCGCCTCCTGACACATCCGGTGACACGACTCTACCTCTTCGTCCTCATCTCCTTGCCCCTCTTCCATTGGGCCCATCGCTTCCGGTATACGCTCTACGATGGGTTGCAACTGAAGCATCTGACCGAGCTGATCGCCGTCCTATGTTATGGTGCCGCCCTCCTGGGAACGGCCATGACGGCCTATCTGCTGTGGACCATCCGGTAGCGAATCGAACGGAGCCGCCTAGAACGGAGGTGAATCGCCTCTTCATGAAGCATCACGAGAGGCTTCAAAACCTAGTTCCATCGACGACCGAGGTTCATGACGGAGGTGGATAGATGTCCAGGTATCTCGTCGTCACACATCAGACCGCCTTGAGCCCCGCCCTGCAACGCGAAGTGCGTGCGCTGGTCGCGCGGGACCCCGCCGCGGAGTTCGCCGTGCTCGTCCCGGAAGCACCCGGGGTACCGCCTACCTGGGAGGGCGAGACGGTCGACGTGGCAAGGCAGCGCGCCGAAGCCGCCAAGACGCTGCTCGAAGAGACGGCGCACGCGCGAGTCGTCCATACGGCGGTTGGGGCGCCAGAGCCGTTGCAGGCGATCGCCGACGAACTGCTCGCCCACCCTGGCTACGATACGCTCGTCATCTGCACCTTGCCGCCGGGTATGTCCCGCTGGCTGAAGTTGGACCTCGTGCACCGAGCTGAGCGAAAGTTCGGCCTTCGGGTCATCCACGTCGTGGCCGAAGCCTCCGCGCAGGCGCGTCTGTGACGCCGACCATGCCCACCTCGTCGCGCACGCGCCTTAGAGCCGGTGATGTTGTCGTCCTGCGCGGGAACGCGGAATATATCGAAGGCGAGGTCATCGCGGTGCTGGCCGAGGCCGGGTACAAGGTGAAATGGACGACGGGCCTTGGCTACCGCGACCGGATCACCACCGTGACAGCCGACGCGGTTCGCAAGAAGCTGTCGCTTCCCGATCGCAGCCGGAGCTGATGGCGCGTTTTGAAAAATGCTTACGCCAATGTGATTCGGCGCAAAGGTCAAGATCGCGAGAAGAAGTTCGGGGAGACCCAGCAAGAGGCAGCCATGCAGATCCAGGATCTGAGGAGGAAGACGGGAGAGAACCGGCTTCTGATCTGGCCCCTCCGTGTGTGGACATCACATGGCGGGGACAGCTTCGCGGTGAGCCATCACGCCGAGCTGGCTCGGGTTCGGCGGATTGGCGACCGTCTGACAATTGCCGTGAAGTACGACAATCGCGAGCATACGGGCATCCTGGAGTGGGATCCGCCGCCTGCCGTCGAGGCGGTCGAAGCAGTGCTCCGCGCCCACCTAGGTATCGAGATCGGGACGCTGGGCGACCTCAAAGTCGATTGACTCTCAGCGGCCGGAGGGGTGCGGTGTCTGATGAACGCACGTTCGCCAGCTCCGAGAAAAACGGTCTTCGCTCACGGTGACGCCGCTTGACTTCGCCACGGCGCCGGAGTAGGAAGAGACTACTTCCAGGTGGGAGGGGGCGGCCTACTCGGGAGGGAGGTACACGCCATGCCAACCTTTGTGACGCTGGCCAAATGGACTGACGAGGGCATCCGTAACATCAAGGACTCCCCCAAGCGCCGTCAGGCCTTCGAAGACCGGATCACCTCAATGGGAGGAAAGGTGAAGGACGCCTATCTCGTGATGGGGGAGTACGACCTCGTGGTCGTGACCGAGGTTCCGAATGACGAGACGGCGGCGAAGATGGCCCTCGGGACCGCCATGCAGGGGAACGTACGGACCATGACGATGCGGGCATTCGCCCGGGAGGAGATGGACAAGATCGTCGGAAGCCTGCCGTAGGTCGAAGAACCTGCGACGCCCAAACTGCGCGATAGAACAAGCCGCCCCCCCTTCTGACCTAGCACGCAGGGACTGGGAACGCGTCGCCGTAGGCTCAATTCGCGAGTAGCATACGACCGCAATAATGTCGCCCGGACCACTGCCGGAGTATTGATCTCCGCCTAGCCTACGGGGCTCGGGCGTTGAGCTGCCAGAGGGGAGGGACTGGATGGCAAGGTAGCGATCACCGCGCAGGACGTCGAAACACTCGTCAAGCAACAGCCGCGGTTCGGTCGCCTCGGGGCGTGCTGGGCCGGGGGGGTAGCGATGAACTCAGCGAAGTTTGAAATCGAGACAGTACCGGCCAACGCGGCGGAGCGGATTCGCGCCATCCGCTTCCGGCTGCCGGGACAGGCGGTGATGGAGCGAATCGAGCTGGCCCGCGTAGCCTATGGTCCCCTGTACACCGTTGGTCTGATCCAGGAGCGGGTTGCCGAGACGCTCCCAACCCGGATCGGCTACGTCCGCTCCACGGCCATGGAGCCCATCGAGGAGTACAGTGGGCTGATTCCCGACGAGGTTCTCCTCAAGTATGACGAGGCCGACCGAAGCGGGCTGTTCGCGAAATTCTGGGTCGTGACGCCAACCTACTACCGCGCACCCCAGGTCGACCCGTGGATCGTGGCCGAGGTCGCTGGGACGAAGCTCTGTGCGGTCATCGCGCGGTGGGACGACGTGTAGTCTCGGCGACACGGTACGGCTCCGAAGTAACGGGGGGCGCGTTTGACCCGCCATTCGCCGTCGAAGATGGGGTTCCGCTGAACGCCTGAACGTGCTGCGATGGCCGGCTACCCCGAGTGATCAGCCGGGGACGAGCTGTTAACCGGGGCCATGCGATCACTGTGCCCTCAGTTCGGGCGACTGGCGATTACCGCGAGTAAACGAGGACGAGCCGGGGACCTCCCGAGCGCTCATCGGTCGTCAAGTATTCGAGGCCGACCGGGCCGCCGTGCTCGCTGTATGGAGGGGTGAGCCTGATGCCGGTCAGCGCCCGCCCCGGTGGAGGAACCCGATGACTCGGAGAACGCGGTCAACCGCTCGGCCCGTGGCCGGCACGGAGCGCCGGCGGCGGAGCACCCCGTTGTTTCGGCACATTATGGTCCCCGTGGACCTGAGCGACCGCAATGAGCGCGCGCTCGGGGCGGCGCTGAGGTTGGCGCACGAGCGTGGCGGCCGGGTGACGCTATTTCACGTGATCCAGCGCATTTCGGGCATCGCGCCCGGGAAGTTCACTGGCTTCTACCGGCGACTCGTGGAACGCTCGGAGCGGAAGCTGCGGCAGATCGCTCGGAAGTTCGGCGAAGGCGGTGTCGACGTGGGCACCGCGGTGCGCGTCGGCGAGCCGGCAGCGGAAATTGTCCGGGCGACGCTGCGAGAGCGTGTGGACCTGGTCGTCATGGGGTCGCACAAGGTCAGGCCGGGTGGCCGGCCGCGCGGGTGGGGCACCACAAGCTACAAGGTGGGGATCTTCTGCCAGTGCCCGATCCTACTTGTCAAGTGAAGCCCACGGCCACACGCTAGCGCTCGCCCCCGGGGCCCGCGTGGCAGACCGATGCCATGGTCTTGGTTAAGGCAGCCGATTACCGCCGGGAGCTGTCCACACGCCTGAGGAGACGAAAACCCGTAGGCCTAAGGTCTACTACCGCGTAGAACTGGCCGAGGGCATCCTTCGAGGAGCAGAGTGACCCCCACCTACATCCAAGCCCGTCACGAGCGGCGAAGGAGGCGAGTGATGGATATCCTCCTGGAGACACTGGGCGGGTCGTCCGGCTCCTCATTGGATTCCTCGGCGTGGTGGCATTCAGCAGCGCCGCTCGAGAAGGAGCGGGTCTATACGGTGATCCGTCGCCGTCGCCGAAGCCGCAGCGCGTGCTGGTGCTCGACCCTGCCGAGGCGCGGGTGATAGAGGCGGCGAAGCGACTGCTCACGGAGATTCGGCGGGCCGACGCGTGGATCGCTCGCGAGCTAGAGGCCATCCCCCTCGTGGCGAAGCGATGCGTGGGCCAAGAGGGGGCCGACCGGACTCGGTCGCGTAACATCACGTAGGCCAAGGTCGGCTGACTCATTGCTGGCGGTTCTTTCTCCCGGTTGCTGCGCTCCTGCTCGCACGCCTCTCGGGACAACCCGTCTCCCGAGCGCGTCAGTCGTCGAAGATCCAGGCGACTGCGGCAAGGACGATGAGCGAGAAAAGGACTCCCATCCACCAGAGGACATCGGGGCCCATCTGCGCCACCCCCCTTGCGGCACCGTCATGACTAGAGCAGCAAGTCGTGGACCACCGGGGTGAAGGGCAGGGAATTACACGGTTACGCGCTCGCCCACGCCGCAAGACGTTCAGGAATTGTCACATGGTGGGCAAAGAGTGATGATGCCTCGTGTCGTGTTGCAGCGTCATCGGCGCCGCCCCCAGACAAGCACTGCCGCACGGTCCTGGCCCGGGTCGGCAAAAAATCGTCTGGTGCTACCGTAGTTGTTGGGTGGGCGCCGACGCCACCCCCGGCTCGTCGCCATGGCAACCGGCGGGGGTCGGACAAGGAGGCGAGCATGGTGGTCTCCTGGACGGTGGTCTCCTGGGTACGCCACGTGGCGGCCGGCCTCGCGCTAGTGGTTCTCGCATTGCTCGGGATCGAGGTCGCGTTCTTCCTGCTGGCCGCGGCCTTCATGTAGTAGGCCCCAACGAGGGGGCACGCCGTTCTGCTCACATGAGCCCGGACGACGACGCAGCGCTGACCCGATTCGCGCTGCTCGAGGGGTTCTTCCGGCGCCGGGGCGAGGCCGGGAAGTTCTACTGCGCAACCTGCCTTGTGGGGCAGCTCCGAGCGCGCGGCTCGCGCGCCTTCTCTCTGGCGGCCGTCCAGGGGGCGGTCAAAGACGCGTTCAAGCGCCCTGGCGAGTTGCAGCTGAGGCTAGCTGGAACGTGTGACGCCTGCCAGAAGCCGCGTCCCTGCGTTGGGGCCGCGCGACCAGAATAGGGGGCATCGGCCAAGAGCCGTGAACTACAGCGCCATGCTGTCGCTTGTTTTCGCGATCGTCGGCGTCGTGCTCTGGATAGAAGGCGGGCCGCACCCGCGCACCCGGGCGGCCTGGCTGCTGCTGGTGGCGATCCTGATCGTTTCCGCCCTGCCGATGCTCCTCTGCTGGCTGTTCTGCTATACAGCTGCCGCGCCCCTTCCCGGTATCCCGGACCGGAGTCGATGAGCAAGGCCGCCCGATTCCAACCTACCCGTGTCCGCGCTGCGGGCTCGAGGTCGCGTTACGTTCGTGCCCGTTTGAGGGAGGCGCGCTAACCCGCTGAGTGATTCGCGCTCCACAGGAGCAGGCGAGCCAGACATATCCGTTGTCCCGGCCGCTATCCAGCTCCCCGCACCGTTGGTGCTCGTGTACAAAGTCTACCAAAGCGGCGAGGGTGTCCGGCATGGGGCGGGGAGACGATCACGAACCCGGGTAGATGGTAAGAGCCCGAAGGGGCGGCCTCAAGAGGGCCGGCTCATCCCCTTCGGGCGAAGGCCGGGTGTGGCGGCTGGCCGTTACTCTGAACGGTCGCGCTTCTGGCCTCGTCGCCGCTTGAAGGTGTCTCGCAGCATCGCCCGCACGTGCCGGCGTTGCTCGCGCATCCGCGCTGAGCCGCCACCGGCCAGCCCGACGGCCACTACGAACCCGACAGCTATGACCCAGAACAGGGGGACGTGCGCCATTCGGCGTCGGAGCTTACTTTCCCGGCGCTAATCAGCCGGAGGGCGGTCGCTAGTCGCTCGAAGCCTTGTCTATTTGCATAGCGAAGAAACGAGCGGGCTTCGCCCTCCGTCAAGGAAGACGTAAATCCGTGCCTCAATCTCACGGTTCGCGTCTGATCTCGGAGTGCCGTGCGGATGACCGTGGAGACTCCAGAGTCGTTCGCGCAGAGTCGGTCCATGTCTTCAACTGAGATCGGAACGGTGACTCTGTACGTGGGCATTACATCTAGTCTCGTCCTGGACAGGGAAAGGGACAAGCCGGACCTTAGCCGTAGGAGAGGCAGTTTCAAAACCGACTAGACGCA
>Ga0099791_10000440_pt1 | contig 15408 bp, 8 predicted proteins | sample Rivendell_Oct201_7_FD_77318 | JGI IMG/M metagenome (GOLD analysis project Ga0099791, IMG submission 77318) | Vadose zone soil and rhizosphere microbial communities from the Eel River Critical Zone Observatory, Northern California to study diel... | ecosystem: Environmental > Terrestrial > Soil >... | reverse complement strand
CGTTTGTTACTCGCTGAGGGTTGCTCCACGTGATCCCGTTCCAAGTCTTGAAGAAAATCTCGGTGGCGATAGCCGATCCCGAGGACTTGTTAGCGTAGGCGAGCCAGACCTTTCCTGAGGGATCGCGTGCTGCAGACGGCCAGATCGCGAGGCTGTTGGCGGGGGTAGGGACCTGCTGTGCAGTGGAGAAACTTGTGGCCCTGACCTGAACAGGGTCAAGGGCCGCAATGCTCATCATAATGGCGAGAGCGAGCAGGAGGACTGTCGAGGGGATTTGTTGGTACCGTTTTCTCACACGTCTCCACCAATCAAGATACTAGATGCAACTGCGAATAAAAAGGGGAAGGGGTTTGACTGCGACGGGACTATCAGTGAACGTGGAAGTTTTGCCCTGAGAGAGTCGCGAATGGAACTATGGTGCTGAAGGTGCCGCCTCGCCAGATAGTTCCGAACGTTGAGTAGGTCCCTGCTTGTGTTCCGAAGTTGAATGTGGCTGTGCCCGTGGCGGATTGTCCCACGGCGAGAAAGACTGCGTTGGATGTGATCGATATGTCTTTGCCGTCTGGTGTGATGACGTCGAATACAACGAAAGCGAAGCCTGTTAGGCTCTCGCCTCGTTGCAGCCTTAGGACGCTTGAGAGAACGACGGAGCTAACGCCGGTGCCCAGCTGAACGTTTCGTGGAGTAGTGGTGATGTTGTAGCTTGTATGGAAGATGATGTTCGGTTCTGCGAAGAAGTTTCCGTCAGAGGTGGTGTGCGCGACTGTCATTATGTTACCGTTCATGAACTGTGCAAGTGAGGAACAGGCGCAATCGCTGTCTCTGAAGATGTGGAACGGCGAGTTCTGTCTAGCTACGACTTGGAAGTTGACGACGAATACAGTGGTCGCGGAAGACACGTCTACCGTGCACCCGTTGAAAGTGGTGACCGCGGCTCTGACAATTCCCACTGCATCGTTGGAGCTCTCAATGACTGGGAAGACGTTGCATCCGGATCCAGCAAAGGGTCCGGAGAAGTCTACGCTCATAGCGTGTACCCCGTTACCGTTGTACTGTAGCTGAACGTCGTATGCGACGAGGGCTGTGACCTGGTCAACCATTACGCTTATGGCGAATGAGTCTCCGGGGTTGCCTGCGAGAAGTGGCGGGTCTACTGATAGGGAGGCGCCTCCTTGGGCATGGACGCGGAGAGGAAATGATGTGAAAAGTGCAAGGGTTGCTAGTATGGCAATGGAGAGGGTGGATATTACTCGTTTGTTCAAGGTTGTCCGATATCCAACGAGGCATACATGGAAGAAACAATATAAGAGTTGCTACCGGCAGGGACGCTTCCTGTATCCCGGGAAACCTCTGGTTATACGTAGCCTACCGTGACTTCTCATATAGATAACTCTGGAATAATCCAGCCTCAAGAGAGATTCGGCTGGATCGATTTCCTTCGGCGACGCATGATGTATAGCATTGTCGTGGGAATGATTATTACAGCTGCCGCTATTCCGGCCAGGACAGGAGGAGAGGTAAGCAGCGAGGCAAAATCGAAGCCCCCTCCGCCTCCATTGCCCGGACCAACGGTCACTGTCTTGTGAACAGTCTGGGTCTGGCCGGCGCTGTCCGTGATGGTCACGGTCACGTTGTATGTTCCTGCTGTCTGATAGGTGTGATTGGGTGTAGCGCCGGTTGCAGTGGAACCATCTCCAAAACTCCAGCTGAAAGCGTATGGGGAAGTTCCCCCAGACGCGGTCGCATTGAAGGTTAGAGATTGACCAGTGACAGGAGATACGGGACTGATTGTGAAGCCGCAGGAACCGGCTGCAGAGCAGATGATCCCGACGCCCACTTCCAAGTATCCGTTCTCGATGATCTGGCTCACAACCCCGGCACCGGTTTCTTGGGCCACCACCTTGACCACGAACTTGCCGGATGAGTGATACGTATGGGTGGCGGAAGCGTTCTGCCCTGCCAAGACTGCGAACGGCACAGTGAAACTTGGGGTGCCATCGCCGAAGTTGAACATGTAGTTGAAACTACGCGCCCTGAACCCCGCTGGGTAATTGGAGGTGTATGACGCACGGGCTGTGAAGCTGACAATTTGATCAACACCCGGAGAGATATTGTCAGCACCGACAGCAACAGTATAGGCTGGTGTGGACCCTGTAACATTGACCAAGAAGCTGGAAACGGCAGTATTGCCGGCGGGTAGGGTCCCGATCTGAATCTCAGGAGTATCAGCTATCTTGAGAGTCGCATTGTACAAGCCTGCAAAGTTATAGGTCAAGGCACCACTACTGCTCGTCTGAGTCACGCCAGCTCCAGATTGCAATATCGATACTATTGGGGATGAGCACACCGTCTTGACGATAGCGCTTCCTGGGCAGAAGGTCCAGCTGCCTGTGTAGCCAGCACTGGAGGTTGTCACGCCGCCAAGCCATTGACCTGACCAAGAACCACCCGCCGTACCTTGAGTCAGGATCGTGGACGATGGGCCTTCGCTCAAGACCAACGGCAAAAGCCTGGTGACCGATATTGATTCGGCTGGGTTTGCCGCATCCCTAATCGTGAGGGTCACCCGGTTGATCACTGGTGGCGGCGCGGTGACGGTAGTAGAGATTCCTGTAGCTTGAGACTTTTGAACATACGTTGGATCATCGGAACTGCTGAAGTCCCAAGTGTACGTCAGAGTCCCAGTGCAACCAGGACATGTTGCCGACGCAGTAAATGTCAAGGGCGAACCGGCTACCTCGGGGTTGGGAGAGAAGGCCCAGTTAGCCACCGCGTTTAGTGATGCTCCCGCGTTGAGGGTGTTGTAGATGCTCGTGGTATCAACGCCTGGACTGCTGAGGCTCTTGGTAGAGTGCGGAACGGACCCTGGGTTGAGCAAGAAATCGTTAAAGATTGTGACGGGAGTACCGGTGCTGGCACCGACAAGGTCGAACCGGACTCTGAACAACTCGGAATCACCAGTCTGCTGAGGTGCACCAACCAGAACCTGAGCGACGCGGATAACACCGTTTGTCTTGTCGATCGTCTTGGCCAAGGTCAGAACAAATCCGGGAGGGGTTACTCCTGTGCCGCCCCAGATCAATCCTGACTGGTCTATCAGAACAGCGGCGAGAACTTTTGTATCATAGCCAAGGCTTACATCGAAACCGTTGATGGTCGTCGCGGGGTTCAACGAGGCGACAACATCAACCGTTAGACCGCCACCAGCGCCAGCGGCCACAATCGCGGTCGGGTTGTCAGAAACCAGGGGGTGCAGAGCGACGTCAGTGTCAGCGAGATAGGTGGCCTGGCAGCTGCTGTCAAGCGTTGTGTCAAAATCTTGCCCGCTATACGGAGCAGAAGTGGTTACGGAGGAAGGGAATGCAGTGCCTTCAGCGCTAGATCCATAGGCGCAGTCTAATCCCAACTCGCTGAGCGCGAACACTTGAATGGTGGTGGATCTCGACGCTAGCTTACTGTTGGCATCTGTAGCATTAGCCTTGACTGTAAACGTTCCAGTGTTGGTATAGGTATGGGACTGACTGCTAGGGTTCGCGATGCCACCAGCAACGTTGCCGGTACCGTCACCGAAGTTCCAGCTGAAAGAGTAGGGCGAGGTACCGCCGCCCGCTGATGCAGAGAAGCTTGCGGTATCACCGATAGTCACAGAAGAGGGCCCCGTGATCGGAAGGATCGTTAGGGCGATGGGTGCGATGGTTATCGTAGCCGAGGCTGTGACAGTAGTCATAGTTGTGTCGCTTGCGTTCAGCTTGACGCTGTAGGTTCCCTTGACCGTGTATCCGTGGTATGTGGAGTTGGTTACGCCAGTAGAATTGTTGCCCGTGTTATCTCCGTAGTTCCAGGTGAAAATGACGAGGGTGGTATTGCCAGAGACTGTCGCGTTGAACCTAACAGGTGTAAAGACCGTGCCTGAGGCCGGGCCGCTAATATTAACGGTAAAAGTCGAGGCAACAGGGAAGACTGTAAAGACCGAAACAAAGGATAGGATGGACAAGATAATTATCGCAATAAGTCGCCCGAATGACCTAGCGCGTCGCAGACTCATACTCAGTTGATCTCCAGATACAATACGTTCGCTCTCGAAATAAGGATTCCCGGAGGCTTGGCAGACCTAATAATTCTTTGGGAATACCTCGGTTCACCCGGACAGCGACCGAAACCCCAAAAAGGAGAACCCAATAAGGCGGCTGAAAGATCTACTAATGATCGGACCAATTAAACGAAGGGTGTAAAACCAGCCAAGATCCCGATCTGAGAGAATCTGGTAATGAAATCCAATGCAAGGATGATCGGATGCATCTCAGCTTTACTCCTACTCCTCACCCTAGGGTCCATGTTCACACTCCAAGCACCCCTTCATCTCGCTAGGGCGAGCCCTTCAATCCTGATCGTCCCCGGTCAGTATCCAACGATCCAGGCCGCTATCAACGCAGCGAGCCCCGGAGACACGGTTCTCGTCTCCAGCGGAACATACCATGAGAATCTGGTTGTCACGAAGAGCCTCAACCTGATAGGAGCCTCCCCAAGCAATACCATCATAGACGCTTCAGGATCAGGATTTGGAATCAACATCACAGCAACCAAAGCAGTTTACGTGTCGGGGTTCACGATAAGGAACACGGACGTGTACAATAGTGGTATCATCATCGCGGACTCTTCCAACGTTACCATTTCGGGAAACGTTGTTCAGGCGTCTGTGCAGACCAACGGAACCTACATCGTCAACTCAAACTCGCTAACCGTGAAAAGAAACACTTTCACAGGAAACCTCTACGGCATAAGTGTCCTGCGTGGCTTCGGCAACCTCATTCAGGGAAACAATGCCACGGGCAACGGTTCCGGCGACATCTACATCGCCGAATCATCCGGCAACAGAATCGTAAACAATACTATTCGGGCATCGGTGTCCGGTTTGATGCTCTGGAACCAGGCTGTGGGCAACGTTGTCGCGCGAAACCTGATCGCGAACAATACCTCCGAAGGAATCTTCCTATGGAACTCTATCTCAGCCGGGAACCTGTTTCTTGAGAACAGAATCGAGTTCAACCGAAATGCTGCTATGGACACGGCGGGAGTGAACATTGATAATTCCACGCTCAACAGGTTCTACCACAACATCTTCCGAAACAACTCGATACCGGTCTTCGGAGTACTCAACCAGGGCCTGACAACCAACAAGTGGGACAACACCACAGGGCTACCGCTGAGAACTGATCCAAAGATCATGTTCGTAGACACCAACGGCAACAGTCTCTGGGACTATAACGAGACAGTAGTCTATGACACGGATAACAATGGAGCCTATGACCTAGCTGATACTGTGATAGCTTCCCTCAACGGAATACCACCGATCATTGGCGCAACACTGAACACGGACCCATCGATCAAGTTCACCGACGCAAACAACGACAACGTCTGGGAAAGAGGTGAACCAGTGGTCTACGACAGCAACAGCAACAATGTCTTCGACCCGGGCGAAGCAGCCATAGCTGCTGTCGGCGGGAACTACTGGGGTGATTACAGAGGGCTTGACAATGGAGACCACGGATTCACCGGCGACGGAATAGGTGACACGCTAATCCCTACACCCTGCCCGAACGGTGGCAGGCCATGCTCGGTATCAGGACCCGCCGGAGTCGACTGGTATCCCCTGATGACGCCGTCGAGGCCGTCGGGTCTGAACATTACTATATCTGCAAAGCCTCTCGGAGGATATCCCCCCCTACAGATCACCTTCACCAGCTCAACTAAAGACGGTATCGCGCCGTACTCGTACAGATGGAACTTCGGCGACGGCCTACTATCCCCACAACAGAACACGACTCATACATACTCAACCAAGGGCGATTACATCGCGACACTTACTGTTACAGATGCCTCCTCTGCCACGGGATCGAACGAGATCCCGATCACGATCCTTAAGCCAGTCGGAAACCTCGCCATACAAGTGCTCGACGAGGCCACGAAACCAATCCTTGGAGCGAATGTAAGCTTACTCGTTACACCACCTGGCCAACAGAAACTGTCCATGCTGACCAATAATCTTGGTAGTACAACTTTTGCAGGGATGGCTGCAGGAAGCTATCTCGTTCAAGCCTCCAGCCAAGGATACCAGAGTACAACAAAGAACGTCACGGTCGCTCCAGGACAGACAACTAGCGAGAAGCTGGTGCTGACAAAGGTTGCAGCGCCGAACAATTTCCCTTGGGCCCTAGTAGGAGCAGTCGTGGCCGCCGCCATCGGTTCCACGGCGTTACTCCTCGTCCTTGTCAAAAAGAGGACGAGACCAAGACCGACCAAGAAACCGACATGAAGGCCCTAAATGGCCAGCCGCAAGTTGACTCGTTTCGCGAGCCAACGAGCTTCGGGCAACCATTAAAGATAGATCTTGGAAGATCCCATCCTTTCCACTAGTCTCAGGATGGGTAGTGGATAAGAGCTGACCCAGTGCTACTGTCAGGCCCGACTGTCTCCATCGTATTATCAATGGCTTGACCGACTGATTCGCCTGACATGAGTAGCTTAATGAGATGCGCGAAGACCGCGTCGGTATGTTGCTGAGTGACCCAACCGTTCCACCCAACAAATGATCTCGCGCCCTTATCTACGAATGCCTTGGCGAGCCCATCACTACTCAAGCTGCTGCAACCCATCCCAAGAACCAACGTTCCCGGAAATCGTCCGCACATTTCCCCGCTAACAAACCCTGGCATGATGCCGAAATACTGATGCTGACTAATCTGAACACGCCCAAGGTCACCCCTAAGCTGGGCCACCAGCTGCGTGTGGGAAGAATAAGTCATAGATGTAGCTACTACTGGCTCACCGAGAACCCCATGGGTTCGAAAAACCAAGATCGAATAGCCCATTTGAGGGAGATGGGTGAGAATGCTGAAGCTCAGCCTCTCCGGAGGATAGTAGTCTATCGAATACCCGGCATGAGAAGCTAGAGTCGAAATGTCGTTCACGAAACTAGGATTAGGCATATCCACGGATAGCGAATCGACTAGCGCGACACGACGGACAGCTGGAGTATCTTGTCCGGTACCGCAACCGGACACAGGAAGAACTCCCGTCTGAAATACTAACGCCACGGTGGAGCTAGCAAGAAGTAACAAGAATATTCCGGACTTTCCCTTTCGCGTACGCAGAACCGACGGCCGAATCCTAGTTTGTGATCTGGGATGCTTGGATCGCCACTCGGCTATGACCGCGTCTATTCCAAGATTTTCTTTGGAGACTCTGTTCCCTCGCATGATTACCTATCTTTTCGAGCGTAGCGACGATTAGGGCGTGGATGTTCCGTTTTTTGCACTTCCTCTTCGGGAGCGCCTTGCCAATACTACAGTTGCGGCGGCCACCACCGAGATCATCGATGCCAACCCAACGTAGGGAGCGAGCAAGAGAAGAGCGTTTAACGGAATCAGTGAGCCCCCGATCGCGCCGGTCGTAACAGGCCAGACAAATGTGTAGAGTCGAGGACCGGTCCTTACAAACCAAGGATTGAACGATGAGTTCAGCTGGCCTACCGGGGTTAGAGTGCCTTGCGGCGGTACAACTACGGTCCCGTTGTCAAGCCCGAAGGCCGGGGCACCTTGCACCAAGTACAACGTTCCGGTCGTGCCGGAGACAGTACCATCATTGATCATGACATCCCCAGTGATTCGGCCAGTGATAACAAAGGTGAAAGCTCCCGAGATGGTAACCTGTGCTGATTGGACTACCGAGGAGCCGCTCGGAAAGGGATAGTTGCCTGAAATATTTGAAACCACAATTATGCTTTGGACGAAGGCTGTGCCCCACCCGCCGGACGGCTGAGCAACAGCCTCGCCTGTCATGCTCACCCCTAGAAAACCGTTGGAGTTTGCTTTCAGCGTATCTTGGAAGTTCATGCCAAACCATGGATCCATTAGCGTGACATCGTTGCTGCCGTCTGCATTGGCTACATCGTTCATCTGCTGGATGGCCACGAAGTGGCCGTTGTCACCCCACTTGAGCAGTGCCACGACATATCTCCCGTTGTTCAAAGAATTGAGAACTAGATCCTTGCTAGGCTTGAAATGGAACTCCACTGTGTACAAATTGCCGTAGACCTGGTTCAGCGAGCTTGCAATAGCATCTGTCAGGTTCTGATCAAAAGTTCCTGGCTCTGGGCCGGGACCTTTGGTCATAGCAGCCAGTGCTAGAGCCGCTGCATCCTTATCCAGCGGACCCGGGGAAGTGTGTCCGTTGTGGGATGCCCCAGCAATCAGAGATGCCCCAGCCGAAGGACCGCCACCCTGATTGTTACCAGTAATAGTGTTGTTTGTACCGTACTCGGGTAAGGCAGTCCTCTGGTTTATCGTCGGAACATCGTTAGGACCAACGACGGCCGCTGATGCAATTGAAAGAAGCAGCACCACAGAGAGAACAAGCGCAACTAGGCACTTTGCGAGATTCCGGATCGGTAAGTCGCCAGAAAACACTCGAGACTTCTTATGCTCTCTTGCCTTGGCACTGGTCTCGTCATGCGTCAGCGCTACCTGCCTCGCATCAAAACTCCAGTATGGATTCAATGCTCGAGGACAAGCACCTTTCACAGCGAATTTAACGCTTTACGCTTAGAAAGACCCGGTCAACGAAGCCCATGTTCAACGGCATTCCTTCTATAGTCGGCTCGCCGGGGGAACGAGGGCAAAGCTCTTATCCTGATAAGAAGAAGGATATCGCGCCTTGCGAAGAGCAAGCCTCCTAGTCGTGTTGCTAATTGCGGCAACCGTAACCACGAATTTCGGTTTGCAACAGGTCAAAGCCATCACCATCCAAGCCACCAGCCCTGTTAACTTCACGATCATCGCTGACGTAGAAGCCTGGAACTCTACCGTCCTTGGCTGCACGAGCGGAACACCCAACTGCAACCCGACGGTCACAGAGTTCAGAAGCGTCGCATTCACTGCCCAGGTCAACTGGGGAGACTGCTGCACCCACGACTTTGCCATCTACACCGCAGGCTCCTCCTCTGCGGATGTAAGTCCCTTCAACAATTGCACTACAACAAACCCTAGCGGATGTCTCGCGAGATCCTCGTCAGTCTCCTCGACCACAACCCCAAGAACATTGAGCTTCAGCCCGACGATCCCAAGAGACGACTTCACAGGCACAGGAACCTACGAATACTTCTGCGAGTTCCACCCCAACTCCATGCATGGAAAGTTCAAGCTCTACAAGAACCCGGACATCGACAATAACGGAGTTGTGAATATTGTGGACGTTGCAACTGTTGCCTTCTCCTTCGGCGCTACACCGACCAGTTCTAACTGGAATGTGGCCACAGACTTGGACAACAACGGCGTCGTAAACATCCTCGACGTGGCCCTAGACGCGTTCTACTTCGGACAACCAATCTAGAAAAAAGCGACGATCCTTCGACAGGAGGAGAAGGATTGAACTGAGACTCATTTTGAACCGACAGATATTCTAAGTCGGAATATCTATCCTGAAGAATAGGATTCGTGTTGTGGAAGGGAAATGGTACACTGGTGTTTATCGGGATCATTGCTGGATCATCCGCTTGGTTTCTAGCTGTTTTGGTTTGGGTGCCTCTCGGCTTAGGTAAAACCGCCTTGGGATCATTCTTGCTCGGCATGTTTAGTCTACTGTTCGCGCTAGTGGCAGGAATCAGAGAAAACAATCAAGACCTAAACTGGTGCAGATGTCAGAGGGTATTTCTGAGGACCTCAAAGTAAACCCATCAGCTTGGTCAGGCAAGAAAAGTAGAGAAGACGAGTCGATCTGTAGATGGGACAGGTTTGAATTCGGGGTCTGAGGAGACGCCGCATTTTTTCTATCTACGCAGTCGTCTTTTTTCACGTATCTACGTGGTACCGATCATCTTCTAGACAAGAAAGAAAAAAAGTGAAGGGGAGTTGGTCTGGGGGTTAGGTGCGGAATACGCGGGGTCCCGCACCCTGGGTGGGCGGGTCAACTGTGACCCAGTATGGAACGTTGAGGACAACCGGTCCACCTGTTAGCTGCACATCACCATAGAACGCACCTGAGAGGCTCGACGACAATGTCAGAGATATGTCGACAGTCGCGGTTCCGCCCGCGGACAACGTCAGAGACGTCACCGAGGGAGTAACGGTCGGGCCCGCAACTGCAGGCACGATAGAGATAGTGTAAGTTATGGTGGAGGTGGAGACTGAGGTCAGAGTGATGGTGAAGCTCCGGGTCTGGTCTGAAGCGTGTAGTTCGCCAAAGCTGAAACTGGCTTGGCCGTTGCCTAGCATTGAAGGTGTCGGGCTGGTCTCGAGAGTCGCGCTAATCTGGGAGGCGGCTGCAAGGTCGATCCTTCCCGCACCTCTTGTCATTGGGTTCAGGAGAGAGCTAGTGCTAGTAGAGCTCTTGACGGGCCGGTGTGCTGAATTAACCAGCGCCGACTTTACCTGTTCCGGGGACCAGTTAGGATGCAGCTGTATCAACAGCGCGGCAGATCCGGCAACGTGTGGTGTGGCCATGCTGGTTCCTTGGAAGAAGGCGAAGCATGGCGGGCTGGCGCAGGCGAAGCTTGGAACCGACGAGTAAACGTTAACGCCTGGGGCGACAACGTCCGGCTTGATCTTGTCCTGTGGCTGTCCGTTTCCAACACCTGGGACTTGGAGAGGCGGTGGACCTCTTGAGGAGAAGGAGGCGAGAATGTCCGCTCCAGCTCCGTCGCTGAAGAATTCCTGCGGGTTGGTGCCATCGACTGTCACGGTGCTGGGTGAGTTGTTGGCCATCAGGTTGCCGTTTGTGATGGACACCATGACGGCTGGGATGGTTGGAACTGGACTAGTGCCGTCCTGAGCCATAGCAATCGGGTCGCCTTGTTGGCTATTGATTACGATCACTCCGATGGCTCCCGCGTTTTGAGCGTTGCGGACTTTTGTCGTGAAGGTGCATGTTCCTCTGCGGATCAACGCGATCTCGTTCGAGAGGTTCTGGCTGATCGCGGTGCAACCGTTGCTAGGTGTGGTCAAAACGTAGGTGGCGGTGACTGCTGGGACGAAGTTGGTGAACTGTCCGAGAGCTGCGCCGAAAGTGCCTATTCCCATGGCTGTTACGGGTATTCCGATGAAGTGCGGGTTCGTACTGGCGCCTACAGTTATGACCTTGTCAGCAATCCCCGGTGAATCGACTGTCCCTGCTCCAGGGCCCGAGTTGCCCGCTGCTATCGCGACAACAACTCCAGCGTCTGTTGCTGAGTTAACCGCGTTCACCAGTACATCGTTGGGTCTTGCTGTTCCGCCGAGACTGAGGTTGAGCACGTCCATTCCGTCAGCGACAGCCGCTTCAACCGCTTTAGCGATGTCATGACTTGAAGCCGACAACACGTTACCTGGGAACACGTTGTAGTTACCCAAGAAGGCTTTCGGAGCGATTCCACTGAGGGTACAGCCCACAAAGGGCGCGCAGGTATTGGCGACGCCAGCGGCTATTCCGGACACGTGGGACCCGTGCTCTTGGGCTGCATGGCCGTCGAAGTTGGTTAGGGTCTCGAAGACCTTCGCAACGATGACCTTGTTGCTGACGAACTTGCATTGAGTGTCAGTAGTACCGACGGCAGAGTCGATGGCGTCACACTTGGGGAATCCTGCAGGTACGGTTAGCGAGTTGTCCGTCAGGAAAGGATGAGTCTGGTCGATTCCAGTATCGATGATCCCAATCTTCACCCCGGCACCAGCGTTACTTTGGCCACCTACTGCGGCCCAGAGAGTAGCGGCGCCGATGAGAGCGGGGGACCTGTTCATCTCAGTATGGTAGAGATAGTCGTAGGCCACCCAATTGGCTCCAGGAGCGTTGAGGAGTCCGTTCATAGCGTTCCCGTTCAGCTTCACAGCTAGCCCGTTCAAGACAACGGAATATTCACCGACTACCTGGGCGGTCGACATGGTGTTTTTGAGCCATCCCTTAGCGTTCCCACGAGCATTGGCAAGATATGATGAGTAGGCTTGCGCGGCCGGCGAGTTCAAGTCGAGCTTGTGGCCAGGCGCGGGCATCGTTCTAGCGTAGCCCGGAACATGGCCATCGTAGGCAGCTAACGGCTGGTCTTTGAGGGTGACGATGGCATAGTCGGCGAGGATCCCATCAGGGGGCGGAGTCGAGTCGTTGCCATTGTCAATGGCCACTGTCAGTGCTGGGGCGAGAGAAAGCACAGTAAGCAGTAAGACGAGGAAGAATTTTGTTTTCAAATGATATTTCCGAACGATACTACCAGGGTAGTGATTTTAACGTTTTTGGTAGTTTCCCCCTCCATGCTCAATCGAGAGCATCATCCTGACATCGACAGATGTACCCGGATATTTCAGGGACGATACAAGGCTCCACTCCTTGTCCACTTCACCACTGTCTCGGGCAAACCCATAAAGCGTTACAGACGAGACGGCTAGCGAACGCGGCTCCTAGGTGGCTCCGCCTGGAAAAGGTTCAACCGTCACAAAGACAGGACACATGTCCCATCTGCGGCGCAGTCGTCAAGAAACAAAACCTTAGAGTACACTATGAGAAGGTCCACCCGAAAAGAGCATCTTCCTTCTCCCAGGACAAGCTAATTGCGACACAGCCTAAGCGGCGGCGAAGCCGTCGCTGGAGGAAGCTCCTCTTCTACGGACTACTATCTACGTGCATAATTCTCATCTCAACAGTAGCTGCTCTAGTCATTAGCGAAAACACTGTTCGTACCCATATCCAGCCACAGCTCTCAGTTCTGATAGAAGGGGCTCCCTACACAGTTCCCTCAGACATAGGCATCAACCAGAGCCTGTGGAAGAACCACTCACTCGATCGGTACGGTGTGGCGGGCCGCTCACCCCTCACGACCCGTGACGCCTCAGGGACAATCCACGTCGAGTCGAATACTGTTCGAAACTTTACCCTTCAAGACTTTCTTGCGATCTGGGGGGAGACAGTTGACAATTATCAGGTGGTGGGCTACCAAGTTCCGCCGGGCGATTCCGCTTGTATCTTCGTAAACGGGCAAACCTTCTCCACTACCTCCGATGTGGTGCTAGCGGACAATCAGAAGATCACGGTTGAGATCATCAAAGGAGGCTGCTCTTACCAAAGCTAACTGTGGGGCAACTCAAACTTTACCCCGGGACCAAGGGTCCCGTGTGATAGACAGCCCTAGGATGAGCTATTGTTTTGGACGAAAACTGTTCGAATATGAACGGTCAGACTCTGCCTCAGTCGTCATCGCAGGAGTGTTCTACTCTTACTTCGAGGCTCTTCCCCAGAACAAGCCCGGTGGCGCGGTCCTTGACCTGTACGACCGCTGTGAACTTGCCCGCGTTGTCGTAGTCAGAGTCGGCTCTGCAAGACCCGTTCACTCCGAGAACATGTTGCGATTCGCCGTTGCCGAAACGGAAGAGACAGCTGACAGGTCCGATACCGTGAGTGTACGTGGCTGTGAAGACTATGCGCTGCTCGATAGAAGGCTTGGGATCTGACGCGGCGAACAAGACGAGTTTCAACGGCGTATTGTTGAACGTGAAAGTGACGGAGTGGGATGAGGGGATGCCGCGTGTGCCCGTAATGTTGAGGAATACTGTGCTACCCTGGACAATCGTGAGGTTCGCAATAACTACGGCATGACTGTCCGGGTTGGTGAAGACGAGAGTGTTGGAGTTTTGGACCAGGCTAGTTATGTCGAAGCTGAAACTGACATATTTCTTCGATGTAAGCTGTAGATTGGCCACTGTCTTGCCGTTGAGCATGACGTTGAGCTGGCCTGGAGTTCCGGAGCCGGTTGGGTTGAACACCAGGAATCGTAGCAAGATCGGGTTCGCGGACACTTGGCTGATCGTAATCGTCGCGGAAGCTAAAGCAAGCTTACCGTTGATGTCGGTAACGTTCACCTTGACAGTGAAGTTTCCCGAAACAGTATAGGTGTGGGATTGCGTGTTCGGGTTTGTAGAACCACCTGCGACACTAGTACCGTCTCCGAAGTTCCACGAGAATGTGTACGGTGCCGTGCCGCCGGATGCTGTTGCTGTGAAGCTAATCGAAGTGCCCACGGTGCCGGCTGTCGGAACAGTGGCAGTTACGGCCAGAGCCAATGGAGCAATAGTTATCGTGGCTGACGCAGAGGTTCTCGTACCCGTAGCATCAGTCGCGTTCACCTTGACGGTGAATGTTCCCTTGACAGAATATGTGTGAGACTGAGTGTTCGGGTTCACAGACCCACCCGCAACGTTCGTTGTGCCATCGCCAAAATTCCAGCTGAAAGCGTAGGGCGCGCTACCGCCTGAGACCGTGGCCGTGAAGTTGGCAGGAATCCCTACGGTACCTGTGCTTGGAGCAGTGGTAAAGGTGACGACAAATGGTGGAGGCAGAATGATCATGATCGTCGTCGACGCAGATGCTGACTTGCCGTTGGTATCAGTCGCGTTCACCTTGACCGTGAAGTTTCCCGCGGCCGCATAGGTGTGTGACTGAGTGTTCGGGTTAGCAGTGCCTCCAACGACCCTACCTGTTCCATCACCGAAGCTCCAACTGAAAGAGTACGGTGGCGTGCCACCGGAAGCGGAAGCAGTAAGGCTCACCGGAGTCCCAACACTACCCATCAACGGGGCAGCTGTAAACGATACGGCCAACGCTAGAGGCGCGATAGTTATCGTGGTTGAGGCTGAAGCCTTCGCACCGTTAGCGTCGGTCGCATTCACCTTCACAGTGAATGTTCCTTTCGAGGTGTAGGAGTGGGACTGCGAGTTAGGGTTAGAGGTTCCGCCCACAACGTTTGCGGTTCCATCACCAAAGCTCCAGCTGAAAGAGTACGGCGCAGTATCACCGGAAGCTGAGGCTGTAAAGCTGACCGCAGTACCAACAGTCCCCGTTGTGGGAGCGGTTGTAAAGGAAAGTGTGAGCGGTGTCCCTGTAATAGTAATTGATGTCGAGGCCGAGGCGAGCCTGGCGGCACTGTCTGTGACGTTAACCCTAACGGTGAAAGTTCCTTTCACATTGTACGTGTGAGACTGGGTGTTCGGGTTGGACGCGCCACCAGCAACATTAGCAGTGCCATCACCGAAACTCCACGAGAACGAGTAGGGAGTCGTACCACCAGTTGCGCTAGCTGTGAAGCTGACAGATGTACCAATAGTACCTGTTGTCGGAGCAGTAGTGAATACTACACTCAACTGTGTAACGTTGCAGATGATCGACGATGAAGCCGTGGCGAGTTTAGCGTTGGCATCAGTCACGTTTACCTTGACTGTGAAAGTACCGCAGAGAGCGTAGGTGTGAGACTGCGTGTTCGGGTTCGTCGCGCCACCTGCAACGTTCGCGGTACCGTCACCGAAGTTCCAGCTGAACGAGTATGGTGCGGTGCCACCTGAAGCTGTCGCAGTGAAGCTGACAGGCGTATTGGGCGTAAAACCTGTCGGAGCCGTAGTG
>Ga0099791_10000439_pt1 | contig 15416 bp, 13 predicted proteins | sample Rivendell_Oct201_7_FD_77318 | JGI IMG/M metagenome (GOLD analysis project Ga0099791, IMG submission 77318) | Vadose zone soil and rhizosphere microbial communities from the Eel River Critical Zone Observatory, Northern California to study diel... | ecosystem: Environmental > Terrestrial > Soil... | reverse complement strand
TGGTCCCGCAGCGCGAGCAGCGTGAGCCGGCCCCCGTGAGCGTAGAACATCGGATCCCAGAGCACGAGCAGACCATCGGCCCGCGACCGTTTCAGCGTGGTCACCGCCGTTTCGAAATCGTCCGGCCCCCGGACCTCGATGAGCTGGAGCTTGAGCTCCAGCCGGAACGCGGCCGCGGTGAGCTTCTCCAGAACCGGGGCGTGACCGGGGTTGGCGGGATTCCACAGGACTCCGACTCGCCGCAGCGACGGGATCGCCTTCTTCAGCAGCTCCAGCTGCTTGCCGGCCATCGCGCCGAGCGGGAACGAGAGGCCGGTGAGGTTGCCGGCCGGCCGCGCCAGGCTGGGCACGAGACCGAGCTGGACGGTGTCGGCCAGAGCCATCATCACGATCGGGACCTTGCCGGTCGCATGCTTGGCGGCCAGGATCGCGGCCGAGTCCCCGGCGGCCAGGATCACGTCGACCTTGAGGTCGACGAGGCTCGCCGCGAGCGCGGGGAGCCGGTCGTAGCGCCCTTCCGCGTACCGAGCCTCGAACGCGATGTTCCGGTCGTCGACATAGCCGAGGTCACGGAACGCGAGCCGCAGCTCTTCGGGCACCGACGAATTCCCGAACGGGGTCGAGCCCGACCACAAGAGACCGATCCGGACTATCCCGGCATCGCGCGGCTTGAGCGAGCCGCCGGGCGCCTCCACGGTCTGAGGCGGCACCGCGACGCCGATCGTGATGTCGACCCCTTTCGCCCCGACCGCCACCGGGTTTCGCGGATAGCCGCCCTCGAGTGATCCGGCCGGCGTTCCGCTCCCATCCCCGGGCTCGACACGCGCGGTGACGTAGAGCTTGCCCTCGAGGCGCGAGCCGTCGAGCGTGATGTCCTCCTCGCCGAGCGTGTACCGGTACGGGAACTCGGGAGCCGGAACGCGCTTGACCGCGATCGGCGCCTTCTTCGTATCCGGCGTCTTGGAAACCCGGATGATCAGGAGGAGCTCCTTCGGCAGCTTCAGCTTCGCGGCCGGCGCCACCGTGATCGTGCCGGAGATCGAGACGTCCTGCGCCCCGGATGTTCGCGCGCACGTCGCGATGACCAGCGCGAGGATCAGAGACGTGACGCCGCGACGCCGGCTCCGCGTCACGTGCCGTAGATCCCCTTCAGCTGCGCCTCGCCCCACTTGAGGGACTCCTCGGGGGACATCTTCCCCGTCGCCACGTAGGCGAGCATGTCGATGAGGGTGTAGTTGAGGACCACTCGCGCCGCCCCCGCATCGGCGGGAGCTTTCCAGCCCAGGTACTTCCCCTGCAGCAGCACGTCGCGGTAGGGCCGCAGCGCCGGGAACATGTCCCACATCTGGTCCTTCACGTAGCTCTTCAGGGCTGCGCTCTGATAAGCCTGGCTCCGGCGCACGTACTTTGCCAGCTGTTCCTTCTCCATGAGCCAGGTCAGGAATTCCTTCGCGGCCTCGATATTCTTCGAGTACTTCGGGATCGCCAGCTGCTGGGTGGGGTGGTAGTGAAAGACTCCGGCGGGTCCGGCCGGGTACGGGGCGTGCGTGATGTCGTTGGTCAGTGGCTCCCCCTTGTCGTCCAGAACCACCTGGTTCGACGCCACGAGATAGACGCTGGCTCCATTGCTGGTTGCCGCGATGGAGCCATTCAGGAACGCCCGGTTGTTGCTCGAGTCGTCCCAGGTTGCGCCCCCGGGATCCATGGCATCTTCCCAGAGCGCCTTGAAGAACTTCAACGCCTCGAGCGTCTGCTTGCTGCCGATCGTGACGCGCCCCTTCTCGTCGCGCTCGAACGCGCCGAAGCTCCAGAGGTAGGGATAGCTGAAGCACAGGGCGTCGCCCCAGGTATGAGCGACGGTCTGGCCGACGGGACGCCCCGCCGCCTTCCACTTCCTTCCCTCTCGCCGGAGATCGTCCCAGGTCTTCGGAAACTCCGAGGTCCCGGCCGCCTTCAGGTAGGACTTCCGAGCGACGAAGCAGGTCGGAGTGATGGTGTGTGGCACCGCCGTGAAGCGGCCATCGAGTGACGCCTGAGCTTTCGCGTAGTCGATGAAGCCACCGTACTTGGTCTCGATCACGGTGCAGATGTCGGTGACGTCGACGAGCGCCTCCGCGTACTGGTTTTGCCAGTTGTTGAAGAACTGCAGAATGTCCGGTCCCTGCTTGCTCTCGATGGCGGCGGCGGCGCGGGCGGGAAGGTCGTTGGGATTGATCTGCTCGATCTTGACGTTCACGTTGTTCTGCTTGCCCCAGTCGCCGCCCTGCCGGAGGATCTCGGCGTCCCCCGACGGCGAGAAGTTCTTCCAGAGCAAGAAGTGCAGGGACGTTCCGGCCGGATACGCCGGGGCTTGTCGGGCCGCCAGGATGCCTTCGATTCCGAGGCCGGCGGTGGCGAGACCGGTGGCCACCCCGGCCGTCCTCAGGAATCCCCGACGAGTGACGGATGCTCTGACATTGGTGATCACGGTTTTCTCCTGACGGGGAGCCGGGCAGCCGTCGTGACGCAGTTAGTCACACTTGCTTCGGATTGCGAGCGCATCCTCATCTGAGCGCGAGCATCGGCGGGGAATTCAAGCCGAGGATCCACCCGGGGGCTACCCTCAGAGCCTGCGGGTGGTGCGGGGTAACGTCGGGGACTGGAGAATCTCGTTCTACTGGTACCTGGCGGAGTCTAACAGAGCCGGTCCGGGAGCGTAGGAGCAACTGGAGGGCCGGGAAATGGTACAAGTACGATCATGTCCACCCCGACCGAAGCCCCGCGGTCCCGGGCGGTGCTCGTCGGCGTGCAGCTTGCCGGCGTCACCGACGCGGAACAGCGGTCGTCGCTGACGGAGCTCAAGCGCCTCTGCGAGACGCTCGGCTTCGAGGTCGTCGGCGAGGTGACGCAGAAGCGCCAGGGCCTCGGCGCCGCCACGCTGCTCGGGGAGGGGAAGCTGGCGGAGCTGGCCGGCTGGACCGGCGGCACCGGCGTCGTCCGCAAAGGGCCTCCCGGGAAGAGGAAGGCGACCGAAGAGACCGACTCGTCGGGCCGCGAGAAGCCGCCCCTGGCCGCGGGAGAGCCGCGCGCCACCGTCGTCGTCATCGACCACGATCTCTCGCCTCGGCAGCTCCGCCACATCGAGGGCGCGACCTCGGCCGCGGCGGTCCTGGATCGCACCGGCGTGATCATCGAGATCTTCCACCGGCACGCGTCGAGCCGACCGGCTCGGCTGCAGGTCGAGATCGCCCGGCTCACCTACGTGGCGCCCCGGTTGCGCGAGACCGGCGGCGGGGAGCGCCAGCGCGGCGGCATCGGCCAGCGGGGCGCGGGGGAGTCCTCGATCGAGCTCGACCGCCGCAAGATCCGCGACCGTATCTCCGAGCTCAAGGCGGAGCTGGCCGCCATCGACGACGAGTCGAAGACGCGCCGGGCGAAGCGTCAGGAGGCGCTGCGCGTCGCCCTGGTCGGGTACACCAACGCGGGCAAGTCGTCCCTGATGCGCGCCCTCACCGGCTCGCACGTGCTCGTCGCCGACAAGCTCTTCGCGACGCTCGACACCACCGTCCGGGCGCTCTGGCCCGAGAGCCGGCCGCGCATCCTGGTCTCGGACACGGTCGGCTTCATCAAGAAGCTCCCGCACGACCTGGTGGCCAGCTTCCGCTCGACCCTCGACGAGGCGCTCGAGGCGTCCCTGCTCCTGCAGGTCGTCGACGCGGCCGACCCCGGCTTCCGGGCCCAGATGCAGGTCACCCGCGAGGTGCTGGACGAGATCGGCGCGGGCGACGTGCCGTGGATCCTCGTCCTCAACAAGATCGACAAGGTCGCCCCGGCCGGGCGCGAGGAGCTCTCGAAGGAGTTCCCCGCCGCGCTGCTCGTCTCGGCCAAGGATCCGGCCGACGTCGGGCGCGTGCGGGACGCGATCATCGGCACCTTCGAGGCGGATATGACCGAGGTCGACCTCGTCGTCCCCTACGGCGCGGGGCGCGCGATCGGCGAGATCCACAAGCTTCACGTGATCTCGGAGTCCTACGAAGGCGACGGCGTGCACTATCGGCTGAGGGCGCCCGGGTCTGCGCTCGAGCGGCTACGGGCGATTCTGCGCTAGGCAGCGCGACGACCGGGTCGCCCGGTTCCGGCCCCGGGGATAGGAGCCGCCCCGCTCGAGCGCTCCCGGCCTAAGATTTCACGCGAGGTTTCCTGGCCCCTCGCGATAGCCTGTTCGCGCGATGAAGGGACGACGGGTTCACTTCCTGCCGGCCGGTCGAAAGCGACCGTTGTGCAAGTCGCCCGGCACCGGGGTGTCATCCGACCCGGCGGCGACGACGTGCCCCCGATGCATCGCGCTCGCAAGACGGGATCTCGCGCACGCCCACACCCACCGCGCCTCCCCCTGACGCCCTATCGGGCGGCAGCAGCCTGGCGGGAGGTTGCTCGAGCTGACCGGGGACCTTGCGGCCGACGAGGACGGTCAGCCGGTCAGATCTCGCGACGTCCCCCTTCGCGGCCCTCCCCCGAGGCCGGCTGGTCGCTTCGGTGCTCTGCGATCCGTCGCTCGTTGGCGTGTGGAGGCGGCGCAGCCGCTCCCATAGTCGGATCCGAATCCTGAAGACTCGCCAGCCGGCCTCGCCCCTCGCCTTCATGCTTCGCTGAACAGCAAGGGACGTGCCGCACTGGAAGCCGCCTAGATCTCCGGCATTCCCCGGGGGCCGCGCGCTCGACGGGCCGGGGTCCCGGTAAAATGGGCGCGGTCAATCCGACGGGGAGCGCAGTCTAGGGCTCGCCGGCGCCCCTCATCGTGGCGCGAGACGGGCGCGAGCCTGGTCCAGGTCGGGCACGTTGCCGGAGGAAGCGGCCAGGAGCGGCGACTTCGTAACCGCGAGCGCAGCAGCCGCGGCCTCGTTCTCGGTGATCTTCGCCATCACCGCCTCGCGGGCGCGGTTGAAGTACTCGCGGTTGTTGGCCACGAACTCGCGGGACTGGCGCAGCTTGGCCACGTAGCCGTTGATCTCGGGCACCACGTAGCGGGCCACCATGTCCCAGCTCCGCATCGTGTTCTCCGGGTTCGCCCAGTCGTGCACGAATCCCACGACGGTGCCGAAGCCGCCGGAGATCTCGAGAACCGACTTGATCCGCTCCACCAGATCGTCCGGGGTGCCGATCGTGGCGACCGCGCCGGGGGCGAACGCGGTCTTGTCCACCGCCTCGTCGGGGGTCGTGAAAGCTCGGGCGCCGGGCCGCTGCAGGGTCGCGGTGATGTACTCGTTGTGGTGCCGCAGCAGCCCGTCGCGCGCCTCGGCGCGCGCCTTCTCCCGGGTCTCGGCGATGTGCCAGCTCAGGAGTACCCGCCAGTTCTTGCGGTCGACGGTCTGGCCGTGCTTGGCGGCCGCGTCCTCCGCGAAGCTCCACTGCGTCGGCAGGGCGTTCAGCCCTTCCTCCGACAGCGACCCGATCGAGATGATGCCGATCCCGTGCTTTCCGGCCAGGGTCATGCCGGAGGGGCTGATCTGGGAGGCGACCGCGCAGGGCATCTCCTCCTGCAGCGGCAGCAGCTGCAGGGCGGCGTCCTGGAGCGTGAACCAGTCAGACTTGTAGCTGACCCGCTCGCCGCGGAACAGGCGGCGGATGACCCCGATGGCCTCGTCCTGGCGGTCCCGGAGGAGCATGGGATCGATCGCGAGGGTGTGGGCGTCCGACGCCAGCGCTCCCGGCCCGGAGCCGAAGATCGCCCGGCCGCCGGTCATGTAGTCGAGCTGCACCATCCGCTGCGCCACGTTGAACGGATGGTGATACGGAAGGGAGATCACGCCGGTCGCGAGCTTGATGCGCTTCGAGCGCTCGGCCGCCGCGGCGAGGAACATCTCGGGCGAGGCGATCATCTCCCAGCCGCTGGAATGATGCTCGCCGCACCAGAATTCCTCGTACCCGAGCTTGTCCAGATGCTCCACCAGGTCGAGATCGCGGCGGAACTGCAGCATCGGGTGCTCACCGATCGGATGGTGGGGGGCGATGAAGGCGCCGAAGTTCAGACGTGACATGAACGGGTCTCCTGGGTGGGGATGATGGGCGACGACGCGCCGACGCCGACCCCCACGTTACCATCGTTGACCCGCCGGCGGCACACCATACCGGATCAGCCGAGCCGGGACAGGTACTGGGCCACGAAATCGGTGCCCACGTGCTCGATGTACGCCTGGGTGATCCGCCTGGTCACCGGCCCGGGCACTCGCCCGTCGCCGATCACGTGGCCGTTCAGCGAGCGGACCGGGCAGACGCACAGGCTGGTCGAGGTCAGGAAGACCTCGTCGGCGGTGACCGCGTCGTAGACGTCGAGATCGCGCTCCTCCGCGGTCAGGCCGAGCTGCGCGGCGAGCTCCATCGCGGTCCGCCGGCTGACTCCGGGCAGCACGTACTTCTCACGCGGGGTGTAGATCCGCTCGTCGCGCACCACGAAGATGTTGCTCCCGCCCCCCTCGCAGAGGTTGCCGTTCTCATCGAGCAGCACCGACCACGCCTGCGGGTGCGCGGCCTTGACCTCCTTGTCGGCCAGGATGAGGTTCAGGTAGTTGTGGGTCTTGGCGCGCGGGCTCAGCGTCGACGGCGGAGTGCGGCGGATCGACGGCACCACCACGTCGATGCCATCCCGGAACTGGGCCGCCCGGGCCTTGAGGGGCAGCTGGGTGCAGTCGACGATTACCTGCGGCCCGGTGTGCGCCCACCCCTCGTCGCCGATCGCGTCGACGCCACGGCTCACCCGCTGGGCCAGCCACCAGTCGCCCGCGGCGGCGCGGAGGTGCTCGTTGCGCAGCACGACCTCCTCGCTGATCGCGACGATCTCCTTGGGCTCGAGGCCGACGTCGATGCGCAGATACCGCAGCGAGCGGTAGAGGCGCTCCACGTGCTCCGCGAGGCGGAAGATGCGCCCGTCGAAGGTGCGCGTCATGTCGAAACAGCCGTCGCCCCGGTTGAAGCTGCGGTCGCGGTAGGGGATGAGCACCTCGGTCTCGGGGACGAACTTGCCGTTGAAGTAGGCGATGCGCGTCATTGGGGGCCTCCCTCGGGTGTCGGTTGCCTGACCTGACCTACCGCAGCACGCCGCGATTCGAGAACCGCGTCTCCTGGCTGGTGATGAACTCGAGCAGCGCCGCCTGCCCGCCCTCGGTAGCCTTCCTCGCTCGCGCGAAGGCGCCCGCGATGTCCTCGGGCCGCTCGACCCGCTCGCTCCAGCCGCCCATGGCGCGGCCCATGTCCGCGTAGCGTCCGCCGATGTCGCGTGTGCCGTACTTGTCGTGCGACACCACGAGGTGCGGGATCTCTATGGCCATGGCCTGGTTGTTGAGCACGACGGTGAGGATCGGGATCCCGCAGCGCACCGCGGTCTCGAAATCGAGCCCGGTCATGCCGAAGGCGGCGTCGCCCATGAAGTTGACGCAGAACTTCTCGGGGGCGGCGAGCTTGGCCCCGATGATCAGGCCGAGGCCGGTGCCGAGCGCGTGCGACTTGCCCCAGCCGAGATAGCTGCGCGGCGGGACCGCCCGGTAGAAGGGCAGGAGCTGGTCGCGCGGGCTCCCGGAGTCGTGCGTGACAATGGCCTCGCGCGGATCCACCGCCCGCATGAACTCGGCGATGACCCGGTAGGGGGTCATCGGGACCTCGGTCGAGCCGAGCGTCGCGCTCCACTCCGCGAGCCACGCCGCCCGCACGTGCTCGAGGTCTGCGCGCACCTGCTCCCGGCCCGCCGGGCGGCCCCCTTGGCTCTTGATCGCCTCGATGAACTGGCGCAGGACGAGGCGCGCGTCGCCCAGGAGCGGGTAGTCGGCCGCGTAGCTCTTGTTGAGGTCACGCTCGTCGTTGGTCGCGTGGATCAGGGTCTTGCCGGCGGGGATGCTGGCCGCCATCCCGTGACGGGTGAAGCTGCACCCGATGCCGAAGACCACGTCCGCCTCGCGGAGATACTGCAGGGTGTGTCCGGTCACGACCGGGCCGCCGGTGCCGAGCGCGAGCGGGTGGTCCTCCGGGAACGCACTCTTGCCCTCGAGGGTAGTCATGACCGGGGCCTGGAGCAGCTCGGCCAGCTCGACCAGATCATCCGACGCCTCGGCGTACAGCACGCCCTGGCCGGCGTGGATCACCGGTCGCCGCGCCTCGCGGAGCACCCGGGCGGCCGTCTCGACATCGCGCACATTGGCGCCGGCCGTCGTCGCCTTGGCCGGCCGGTACGCGTCGATCAGGGCCTCGGGCACCTCCTCGTTCACGAGATCGGCCGGGATCTCGACCATCACCGGGCCCGGACGGCCCATGCGCATCAGGCTGAGGGCCCGGCGCAAGACGTCCGCGACCTGACTCCCCAACGTAATCGTCTCGACAGACTTAGTCACCGCTGCAAAGCTGCGCGCCGAGCTGAACAAGGGGAAGACCTGGGCCCGGTCGCGCGGATGGCCGAGGGGCAGGAGGAGCATCGGCGTGGAGTCGGAGTACGCGGTGGCCACACCCGGGAAGGCGTTCTCGGCCCCGGGGCCGTACTGCATGCAGAAGGCGGCCAGCGTCTTGCCGTTCTTCACCCGCGCATACCCGTCGGCGATGCCCACCCCCACCCGCTCCTGGCGGCAGAGCACGGGCCGGATCTCGGCCTTGGCCGCGGCTTCGATCAGCGGGGTGGTCGGATAGGCGCTCAGGAACTCGGCGCCCTCGATCTTGAGAATGCGGGCGATCGCATCGATGACCTTCACGGTCGGGCTCCTCGGGGCCCCAGGATTGCCGCCCCTCGCGCGAACGAGGGGCGGCCCGCGGCCGCCGTCGACTATACCGCAGAAGGGCGCGGGGGGCCCGGCTCCGGACCGACGCCCACCTTCACTCCGGGGGCGCCACTCTACCCGTCGCGGTCGCTCGCCGTGCCATCCCGCGGATCGAGCGAACGAGCCCCGCGGCGCACCCGACCTCGATCGCCATCGACACGAGGGGGATCAGCACATCGAGCGATCCGCGTGTCCCGCCCAGTCGAAGGGATGTGAGTACGCCGTCGCTGATGACCGACGCGATCAGGGCCCCCGTCCCGGCCAGGCACAGAACGACGAATCGACGAATCTGCTTCCGATACCCGGAGGTCAGCGCGCTGGGGACCCGGCGGGTGCCGATGTACACCCAGCCTCCGATCGCGACCACCATCGACAACCAGAACGCGTAGCGGTCGATCGAGACGACGATCTCCCCGAGCCTTCCGCTCTGGCCCGCCGCATTCTCCGTCGCGACATACCAGGCGAGACGAGCCTTCATCGCGATGAACACGGCGGCGATTCCGAAGATGGTCGCGACGCCAACCGCCCGAGCTTGCCTCGCCAGCGACACCACCGCGAACTGGGCCGCCATCGCATCGGGGTCACCGAACCTCTCGACCGCGCGCCGCTCGGCCTCCGGTCCACCGCCCGCGGGATCGGCGGCGACGCTCTCCCAGAGATGATCCTCGGCCTCCCGCCGCACGCGCTGCGAGAGCGCCGGATCGAACGCGAGCCCGCTGTCAAGAAGAGGGCGTGGGGCGCGCCCGGCAGCGCGGGAAGTCCTCCGCCGGCGGCCGAGGTCCCTTGCTTATTGGGGAATGCCGGTCGACTGCCACGACACGAACTCGGGCCCGGAGGCCCGCTTCGCCCAGATCGCGGTGAAGCGCAGCGGCACGGAGCGGTCCTGGCCGCCCGCGGTCACCTCGTACACCGCGGTCCCGGTGATGATCGCGATGCAGCCGTACGTGCGCGTCTTCAGATCGCCGTTCGGCGTCATCTTGCGGTACTTCGTGCGCCCCGAGCGCATCGCCTCGATGTACTTCGCCTTGTCGTCGCTCGCGGCGGAGGAGTGGTTGTACGTGAGGTCGTTGCCGAACAGCTTCTCCATCGCCGCGAAGTCGTTCGAGGTCTGCGCGGCGTAGCGCGCGGTCTCGGCCTTCATCGCCTCGTCGGCGGTGATGGTTCCAGTGCACTCCTGGGCGGCGGCGGCACCCGCCGCAACGAGTCCCAGCACCGCGAACACAGCGGACACTCGCACGAACCGGTGGGCCATCGCGTTCTCCCTCGTTGGAGTCGGGACAGGTGGCGAGAGCTTAGTCCCACGGGTCCGAGCGGTCAAGGTCGAGCCTCACCCGGCGGTGGCGGGCCGGGACCCACGGCGGCCCACTTGGGCAAACCGCAGTGCATGCACCGGCGAGCGAACGGATTGTGCTGCCATACCCGACGCCAGGGACGATCGTCGAACTTCCGGAAGAACAGCTCCCCGCAGCGCGGGCACCGGAAGTTCCCCTTCTGATAGCCGACCAGGGCGAACCCGATCATCCACACGAACGCGGCCAGGAAGATCGCGTTGCCCTCGCCCGCCCAGCCGAGGACGCGGGCGACGAAGGCCAGGGCCGGGAGGTAGCCCACGAACACGATCCAGAACGCCCAGCTCCAGAGCCGGTAACGGCGCCACGCCGCCGAGTAGGGGCCGTCCTCCTGCGGCACCGCTCCTCCTTTCGTGGCATGCGGCGGTCGGCGCGGGTGGTGGGAGCTTAGTCCTCGGCCCCCGAGGGGGTCAAGGACGGCCGGCGGCGCCACGCGTGCTTGCCCTGCGGCAACCGGGGGCATAGATTGACGGCATGAACTCGAGATCCCCGCATCCCCGGTGGGCTCACCAGGTCTGGCGGGCGGGCCTGGTCGTCGGCGTCAGTGCGCTCAGCTTCGTCTTTGCCTGCGCGACGCCATTCGCCGCATTCGCAGTCCCGGCCGCGATGACGCTCTCCCGACCCGACGCCATCCGGACTACCGTCGCCCTGTGGATGGTCAACCAGGTGATCGGCTACGGGGTGCTCGGGTATCCAAGAACCGTGAGCAGCGTCACCTGGGGCCTGGCCATCGGTATCGCCGCGGTATCCTGCACTCTCGTCGCGCGACTGATCATCCGGCGCCTCTCGGCCGCTCGTGGCCCGATCCGGGCGGCGGTGGCCCTCGGCGCAACGTTCGCCGTGTACGAGGCCGCGCTCTTCACGCTCGCGGTGGCGGGCCTGGGCGGCACCGGCAGCTTCGCCGCCCCGATCGTGGGCCGCGTCCTGGCGATCAACGTCGCCGCCTTCGCGGGCCTCTACGCGCTCCATCGCATCGGCTTCGCCGTCGGCCGCGCCCGGCCGCCGGCGATCGCGAAGACGAGACCACGTCTCCCCGCCTTCTGATCGTCGCGGGGGTCGCGAGCGGAGTCGGCAAGACCACCGTCACGCTCGGGCTGCTGGAGGCGTTTCGCCGGCGCGGGCTCACCGTCCAGGGCTTCAAGGTCGGCCCCGACTTCATCGACCCGGGCTTCCACGAGATCGTCACCGGCCGGGGCTCCTACAATCTCGACGGATGGATGTGCGGACGCGACCACGTGCTCGCGACGGTCGCCCGGCATGCCGCGGACACCGATCTAGCGATCGTCGAGGGCGTGATGGGCTGCTTCGACGGGCTCGACGCCACCAGTGACGAGGGGTCCACGGCCCAGGTGGCCAAGTGGCTGGGCGCCCCCGTCGTCCTGGTGATCGACGTCCAGGCGCAGGCCCGCAGCGCGGCGGCCGTCGTGCGCGGATTCGAGGAGTTCGATCCGGCCCTGAACCTCGCGGCGGTGATCGCCAACCGGGTCGGGGGCGACGGGCACGCGCGCGGCATCCGGGACGCGGTCGCGGCGCGGTGCCGGGCGCGGGTCGTCGGCACACTCCCGTACGACCCGTCGGTGACGCTGATCGAGCGTCACCTGGGACTGGTCACCGCGGGCGAAGGCGGCCTCACCGACGACCGCCGAGCCCGGCTCGCCGATCTGATCGAGCGCGGTGTCGATCTGGACGCCCTGCTGGAGCTGGCGGTGCCGCCGCCGGCCTCGGCCCACGCCATGGGCCCGGCGACCCCGGCCGCCCCGCATGTTCGCATCGGCGTCGCCCACGACGCCGCGTTCTGCTTCTACTACCGCGACAACCTCGCCCTCCTGAGAGCCGCGGGCGCCGAGCTCGTGTACTGGAGCCCGCTCACCGACCGCGTCCTCCCCGACGTCGACGGCCTGTATCTCGGCGGCGGTTATCCGGAGCTCCACGCCTCCGCCCTCGGCGCGAACCGGGCGATGGGAGACGCAGTCCGGATGTTCGCGGACGAGGGCCGCGCGATCTACGCCGAGTGCGGCGGGCTGATGTATCTGGCGGAGGCGCTCGAGGACGTGGACGGCACGACGCACCCGATGGTAGGGCTCCTGCCCGCCACCGTGCGCATGCGTCCGCGGCGCCTGACGCTCGGCTACACGGAGGTCACGCTTCAGGCAGACTCGCCGCTCGGTCCAGCCGGGACCGGTGCCCGGGGCCACGAGTTTCACCTGTCGACTCTCGACCCGGTGCCCGCGACGGTCCCCCGTGTGTACCGGCTGCGACGACGGCAAGAAGAGGAGCGCGCTGAAGGATACCAGATCGGCAACGCGCTCCTGAGCTACGTGCACCTGCACTTCGCTTCGAATCCCGGCCTCGCCACCAGCTTCGTGGCGGCGTGCGCCGGCCCGCGCCCGACGCTGCGCCGAGGGCCGAGGGAAAAACCGCCCCGGTAATTTCGACCGGAACCCGGGCCACCGATCGAGGCCCAGGCCCGAAGCGTCCGGAAACTTGACCCTCCTCACCGGCACGACGCTTGCCCCCGCAGCTGCGCGGGAGATCGACGTAACCATGCTTCGTCTTTCGTTGTCTTGCTGCTCCCCGTGGAAGGAGAACATTGCGTCATGACCCAATTGTGGCTTGCGGGAATCCTGTTCTTCCTGGGTGCGGCCGGGCCGGCGAACGCGCAGGTGAGCGTCAGCATCGGCGTGCCGTCCATCGACATCGGCATCCACTTGCCGGCGCTGCCGACGTTGACGATCGTTCCCGGGTCGCCGGTGTACTACGCGCCCAGCGTCGACGGCAACTTCTTCTTCTACGACGGCATGTACTGGGTCTACCAGAACGACAACTGGTACTCGAGCTCCTGGTACGGCGGCCCGTGGGCGCTCGTCGATCCGGAGATCGTGCCCCCCTTCATTCTCCAGGTGCCCGTCCGGTACTACCGGCGGCCGCCTGCCTACTTTCACGGGTGGGCGGCGAGCGCTCCGCCGCGGTGGGCCGAGCATTGGGGCCCCGCCTGGGCCGAGAAGCATCAGGGCTGGGATAGGGTGGATCGCGCTCACGTTCCGCCCGCCGCTCCGGTGCCGACCTATCAGCGCCAGTACAGCGGGAAGCGGTACCCGACCGTGCAGCAGCAGCCCGCGCTCCACGCGCGGAACTACAAGTACCAGCCGCGCGAGCCGGTGGTCCGGCAACACTACGAGCAGCACGCGGCGGCGCCGCAACGTGGCAACGTGGAGCACAAGAAATGACGCGGCGGACGGCTAGATGGACGATCGCTCTCGCGCTCACGGGCGCGCTACTGGGGGGATGCTTCGTCCCGGTAGGGGTCGGGCCGGGGCCGGGCCGACACTGGCACTACCATCACCATGACTGGCGCTGAGCGCCGCGCGCTTCCACAGGAGAGATCGATGCCTACCGTTAGGTCTGCGGCACTCGCCGCCGGGCTCACCGCGCTCTGCCTCCTCACCGTCGCGGCGGGAGTCACCGCGCAGGGCGGCCCCGAGGACGTCCAGCAACAGCTCCTGAGCGCCCTCTCCCGAGGGGACGTCACCGCCGCGTTGGCTCTGTTCACCGACGACGCGGTCATCGATTCTCAGAGCGGCCAGTGTACCGACGCCCCGTGTGTCGGCAAGGCGGCGATCCGGAAGGACCTGGAACGCCTCGTCACGGACAAGAGTCGTCGGGTCACGGCACTCAACACGTACGTCGCCGGCAACGTGCTGGTCACCCGCTTCGAGGCGCGCAGCGCGACCATCCAGGGTGCCGGCGTCGAACGCGTCATTCTCTGGGGCATCCGGGAGATGCGCGACGGGAAGATCGCCGCGCTCAGATGCTGCCTGCCCGAGCGCACCGACGCGCAGACCGCCCGTTTCATCGAATGGGAGGAAGCCCACCCCTCGACCGGTGAATAGCCTCCCGGGGGGCGTGCTTCACGATCCGGAGCTGGAACGTTTGCTCGGCACCTTGCACGCGCGGAGTGACGAGCAGGTCACCGCGATCGCGACCTACCACGCGCAGCGGGCCCGGGAGGCTCGCCCGCCCACCGCGGACGAGCTCAAGACCTTTCGCCGCGACAAGCTGGTCGCCCTCGATCGCGACAAGGCACAGCTCTGCTATCAGCTCTGCCGGGCGAGCCAGGCCCGAAGGATCGTCGAGGCCGGCACCTCCTACGGGGTCTCGACGCTCTATCTCGCCGCGGCCGTGCGCGACAACGTGCGCGCCACCGGCGGGCACGGCGTGGTCATCGGCACCGAGTACGAGCCGACGAAGGCGTCGGTCGCGCGAGCGCATTTCGACCAGGCGGGCCTGAGCGGCTTCATCGATCTCCGGGAAGGCGATCTCCGCGAGACGCTCAAGCAGGTCGAGGGCCCGATCGACTTCATGCTGGTGGATATCTGGATCCCCATGGCGCGGCCGGCGCTGGAGCTGGTCGCCCCCCACCTGAGGCCCGGCGCCATCGTCATCTGCGACAACACGGAGCGGTACCGGACCGAGTACGCCGACTACCTCGCATTCCTCGAAGATCCCGCCCACCGATTCCGCACGATGACGTTGCCGTTCGATGGCGGCCTGGAGCTATCGGTCCGCGTGCCGTGACGCCCGCGGCTTTACACCGGCGGTAATCTTCGCTACGCTGGCCCGGCGGTCGGGGCGCGGCCCCGGGACACTCCCGCTCATCGTCTTCGAGGAGACGCGCCATGGTCACCGACGTCCCGATCATCTCCGCCGACTCGCACATCACCGAACCGCCCGACACGTACACCGCCCGGATCGACGCGCGCTTCCGGGATCGCGCCCCCCGGCTCGTGCACGACGCCAAGCGCGGCGATCTCTTCGTCATCGACGGCCTCGACAAGCCCATCCCGATGGGCCTCATCGCCGCCGCCGGCAAGCCGGCGGAGGAGCTCACGATGTTCGGGGCCCGTTTCGAGGACCTGCATCGGGGCGGCTGGGATCCCGAGGCCCGGCTCGCGGACCAGGCGCGCGACGGGGTCAGCGCCGAGGTGATCTACCCGACCGTCGGCATGATGATCTGCAACCACCCCGACTTCGACTACAAGCAGGCGTGCTTCGACGCCTACAACCTGTGGATCGCCGAGTACTGCGCCGCGCATCCCGACCGGCTCATCGGCGCGGGCCAGACGGCGGTGCGCTCGGTCGCCGACGGCATCCGCGACCTCGAGCGGATCAAGGCCCTCGGTCTCCGCGGAGTCATGATGCCCGGCAACCCCGGCGTCGCCGACTATGACGACCCCATGTACGACCCGCTGTGGGAGGCGGCCGTGGACCTCGGCCTGCCCTTGAGCTTCCACAT
>Ga0099791_10000437_pt1 | contig 15452 bp, 13 predicted proteins | sample Rivendell_Oct201_7_FD_77318 | JGI IMG/M metagenome (GOLD analysis project Ga0099791, IMG submission 77318) | Vadose zone soil and rhizosphere microbial communities from the Eel River Critical Zone Observatory, Northern California to study diel... | ecosystem: Environmental > Terrestrial > Soil... | reverse complement strand
ACCGAAGGTGGCGAGCCCGGAATCCATAGCCCTCGGTCGGCGGTTATGGATTCCGGGCTCGCCGCTTCGCGGCGCCCCGGAATGACCAGCATATGATTCGAACTTCGAAATCGCTCTACTAGTGATGTGACTCTGATGTTCATGCGCATCGCGCGGGTGTCGTGCCCCGCGAAATCGGATGTTTCCGATTTCGCTCGGTTAATAGCTGCCGAAGTCGGCCCAAGGCCGACTTCGGGTGAAATCGGATGTTTCCGATTTCGCTCGGTTAATAGCTGCCGAAGTCGGCCAAGGCCGACTTCGGGTGAAATCGGGGCATCCGTAACCCCTGGACGATCCAGGGATTACGCTGTGCTCAAAGCAAAGGCTTTTGGTTGCTGGATGGTCCGCTTTCGCGGGGCATGACAGCAATGAGAATAAAAACACTAGCGAAGGGCTGCCGCATAAAACAAGGTGCGATATGACTGGAATCCGCTCCAAGATCGCCCAAGAGGCCGTTGCTGGACTGTCGGCCGCGGTTTTGGCCGGGACTGTTGCTGTCGCCCAGGCACCACGATCGGTGACGATCCTTCCCGACGTTCCCGAGGCGCCTGCGGCCACGCGGGCGCCGGGCATTTCGTCGACGAGGCTCGAACTCCTGAACTCGACCGTCAAGGTCGAGAATTCGGCGGGTGTTTCGGTCGACCTCCTTCCCAAGCTGGAAGTGTCTGTCGGCTCGAAAATCGGATTCCGCATCGCCACAAAAAAGACGGGCTACTTGATCCTCCTCGACGTCGACGCAAGCGGGCGGCTTACGCAGATATTTCCGAACCCGACCGCGGCAACCCACGGCCGGCGCGACGCGGCCAATCTCATCAGGCCCGGACGCCCCCTCACGCTCCCGCAGCTCGGCACTCCCTATAGGGGAGCCAATTTCGTCGCCGATCTACCTGCCGGCATCGCCATGGTGGTTGCGTTGTTGAGCGACAAGCCGGTGCACGTGGTCGATCTTCCCGACACGCCGCCTCCAGGTTTCGCACCTGGCGACACGTTGAAGTATGTCCGCGATCAGGCCAGAACCCTGAAGGTCCCGAACCCGGACGGCGGGCGGCTGGAGCAACCGAATTGGTCGATTGACGGAAAATTTTATCTCATCAAGTAGTCGGATTCACATTGCCCGGACGTATCGAAGCCCGGACGTATCGAACGAAAACGAAAGCACAAAATTCGCTGCCGTTGCATTCGGGTCACAGCCAGGATCACCCCGTTCGTGGTAGATTAATCAGATAGAGCCAATCCATTGCGATGCAGCAGAGCAGACCATGTTCGCGGATATGCAGATTGCGGCAGACGGTCGTTTTCTTGAGTTCAACATGGGCGATTGGTCCATGTTGCTCGGCGGATTTGCGTTGATCGGCCTGCTGGTGTGGCTGGTCTGATCCGGCGTCAAGGATGCGCCAGATAGCAGCGTAATTTCGGGGTACGGCCAACTCTCCTTCCATCCCCCGCTACGCTGCGGATGGTGCGTTCGCAGCAGGAGCGGACGACGATCAGGCGCTACCTTGTTCGAATTAAATACATTCAAACACGGCCTTTTCGCCCCCGTCTGAGCGGATTGCGAGCATTCGCGATGAATGTCCGTACTTCAAGCAATGGGCCCGTGCCATCTCGGCGGCTTGTTGGCGCGTGAGTCCAGCCATCGGAATGGCCCCGCCAATTTCGTTACCCGCCACCGCCGTCGTTCCCACGCAACCGGACAGCGCGGACGTCGCGGCCAACCCAAGCAACAAAGCTGCAAGACACCGATTCATGGTCGCTCTTTTCATTGTCTTCTTATGCCAGCTCGGGAACCGGCAGATTATGGAGAGATGAGGTCTTAGGAAGGCAGAATCTCGGCAAAAAAGAGGAACGCTACGATGCTGACAAGAATTTGGCAGAAATATGCGACATGCAGTGCTGTCTGAACTCCCGCACTCTCATACGGGCCGCAGCGGACACTTCAGTGCATCGATGAAAGGGCTGTGCGTCCGCGCCGGCGCACCCGTGTACGAATCACGGGGCGTGCAACTTGCCTCGGACAAATCCTCCCAAGAGGAAAACCGATCCCTCCTGATGACGGCCTTTTGGCGTTTTCCTACTCATCCTGCTCCTGGTAGCGCCACAAATCGCCCCATTCGCTCTTCCAGATGTTATCCCGATCGATCACAACGATCGGAATCTTTTTCGAATTGGCAAGCTGGATGGCGCCTACTACGGCGTCGCTTACCGGGATCTCCGGGGTTGTGAGATCCGCGGGCACGCGGTCGGGCGCCGCCGTCTTTGGGCAGTGCACGATGCCGACCTGACCATCGCTCTTTTGGATCAGCGTCAGATTGATGGCGTCCGGCTGAAGTTCATCAACCTGTTCGAATCGATTTTTGGCCATAGGAACCTCCGACTGAAAACCTAAAAAGACACGTTTTTCCAATTCTGCGGTGTCATCCCGCGCAGGTGGTAATCCAGCACTCCGATCCTTCGAGACGCCGTGCTGCGCGCGGCTCCTTATACAAAAGCAAGACTTGGATTCCCCATTGTCGGCCGATCGGAGAATAAACTTTTGTCTCGCAGTGGTCGGCCCCGCCGGTGGGCAACTCAGGATAAGGGCTGCTCATGGCCATCCATACGCAAAATCATTGTTCTCGATCGTCACTTTGGCCTCCTTCAACTTCTCCCTGGCGAGCGAGCGCTTGAGGAATTCGCGCGACAGCGCCGGCAGCAGCGTATTGGTGATGATATTGTCGACCATACGTCCGCCTGTGTCCGGGTCGTTGCACATCGAGACGATGTGATCGATCACCGCCTCGTCGTAGACGAATGCCGCATCGTGGTTCTCGCGGATGCGCCGGCCGATGCGGTCGAGCTGCAGCCGCACGATGCCGCCCAGCATCTTATTGGACAGCGGATAGTAGGGGATTGACACGATCCGCCCAAGCAGGGCGGCGGGGAACACCTTCAGTAATTCGGGCCGCAGCTGCTGGGCCAACGCCTCCGAATCCTCGCGATACTTCGGGTCGGCGGTAAGCCCCATGATGGTGGTAGTGCCCACATTCGTGGTGAGGATGATCAACGTATTCTTAAAATCTATGCGCCGGCCATTGCCGTCATCCATGAAGCCCTTGTCGAACACCTGGAAGAAGATCTCGTGCACATCCTGGTGCGCCTTCTCGACCTCGTCGAGCAGGATGACGCTGTAGGGCTTGCGCCGCACCGCCTCGGTGAGCCGGCCGCCCTCGCCATATCCGACGTATCCGGGCGGCGCTCCCTTGAGGGAGGACACGGTGTGCGCCTCCTGGAATTCCGACATGTTGATGGTGATCATATTCTGCTCGCCGCCATAAAGCGCCTCGGCGAGCGCGAGCGCGGTCTCGGTCTTGCCGACGCCCGACGGTCCGCACAGCATGAACACGCCGATCGGCTTGTTGGGATTATCGAGCTTGGCGCGGTTGGTTTCGATGCGCTTGGCGATCATGGACAGGCCGTGGGATTGGCCGACGACGCGCCGGTTGAGGATTTCCGGCAGCTTCAGGACGTTCTCGATCTCATCCTTCACCATCCGTCCGATCGGAATGCCGGTCCAATCGGAGACGACTGATGCAACGACGTGTTCGTCCACGTGCGGATAGATCATGCGCTTTTCGGGGTCGCGCCCCTCCAGCGTCTCGAACGTCTCGCGCAGCCGATTGCGCACGCTCTCCTTGTCGGCCGGCCCAGACGCCGGCTGCGCAACGGGTGACGGTGTGGCCACCGGCTGCGCTCCAGCCTGGGGCTTAGTTGCGCCGTCCTCTTGCTTTGGGGGATTGAGAATATCGCGGAGGCTGCGGATTTCGTTGACCAACTTGTTTTCTTCCGCCCGTTCGGATTCCAACCCGGCGAGCGTCTCCTTCAAAGTTGCAATCTCCCGGTCGAGAGCGCCGATGCGATCGGGCGCATCCGCGCCAAGATCGCTGTCGCTTTCGAGCCCCGCCTTCTCCTTCGCCCGCGCATCGATTGCAGCTTTGGTGTCCTCGATCATCGCCGGCACGGCGCTCTGGCTGATGGCGACGCGCGCCGACGCGGTGTCGAGGAGGCTCACGGCCTTATCGGGCAATTGGCGCGCCGGGATGTAGCGCTGGGACAGATTGACGGCCGCGACGATCGCAGCGTCGGAAATCCGCACCTTGTGGTGCTTTTCCATCGGACCCAGAATGCTGCGCAGCATGTGGCAGCACTTCTGCACGTCGGGTTCGTCGATCAGGATCGGCTGGAAGCGACGCGTCAGCGCCGGGTCCTTTTCGATGTACTGGCGATATTCCGACCAGGTGGTGGCCGCGATGGTTCGCAGCGTACCGCGCGCCAGCGCCGGCTTGAGGAGGTTCGCAGCGTCGCCGGTGCCGGCCGATCCGCCGGCGCCGATCAGCGTGTGGGCTTCGTCGATAAACAGGATGATCGGGGTCGGCGACCCCTGCACCTCGTCGATCACCGACCGCAGCCGCTGCTCGAACTCGCCCTTCATGGAGGCGCCAGCCTGCATCAAGCCGACGTCGAGCACGCACAGTCGCACGCCACGCAGCGGTGGCGGTACGTCGCCCGCCGCAATGCGTTGCGCAAAGCCCTCCACCACGGCGGTCTTGCCGACTCCCGCCTCGCCGGTCAGGATCGGGTTGTTCTGACGCCGTCGCATCAGCACGTCGATGATCTGGCGGATCTCGTCGTCGCGGCCGAGAATCGGATCCATGTCGCCCGATTTCGCTTTCGCGGTGAGATCCGTGGAAAAGCGGTCGAGGGCCGTGGTGCCTTTAGGCCCCGCGGCCTGCCCGGCGCCCGGCGAACCGGCAGCAACCAGCCCCGATCCGTCCATCGGACGCAGGTTTTCCTCGTCCGACGTCGCCCAGATCTTGCGGTACTCGGCGGTAAGAACATTGACCGATATCTTGCCGAATTCCTGCGAGACATTGGTGAGCGCGCGCGTGAGTTCGCGCGATTGCAACGCCCCGACCAGTATGTGACCGGTCCGAATCTGCGTTTCGCCAAAAAACAGGGTGGCGTAGTGCCAGCCGCGGTCGAGCATATCGATCACAGTGTTGGAGGCCGCAGGCATCTCGGTTTCGTTCTTGCGGAAACCGTTGACCACCGCGGTGACATCGGTCATCAACTTGCCCCGATCGAGCTTGAAGTGGTCGGCCGTAAGGGCGATGTCGGAGCGCTCGCCCTGTAGAATGTGAACAAGCCAGTGGGCCAGCTCGACGTTGCGATTGCCGGCTCCCTTGGCTTGGCGCAACGCCTTAAAGAAGGCTTCATAGCCAACCCGGTTCAGCTTGCCCGCGACCGCTTCAAGACTGATGTCGGCCATTGCTTTCCCCTTTTCTACCGATCTTAATCTTCGACGTGGCGCTCTAACCCGCGCTTGTGCCGCATGCGCTCGGCAGGATGAAACCGCGCATCGCGGCGGTATGCGTCCGATAAAGTCCAATTCGGCGCCATCCAGCTTGTCCAGCCAAGCTGCCCGAAGCGGCCGAGCCTGATCGGCGCGACGGCTCCCGATGGGATCGCCAATTCCGTATCCCAATCGAGCTGGTCGCCGTTGTAGAAGAAGACGAGATCGGCCAGAGGCTCGCACAGATCGCCGCTCGGAAGGAAGCGGAGATACTGCGCCAAATCCCGCACGAATATCCGGATCCTGATCTTGTCCTGGACGCTGAAAATGCTCCTTCCCAAGAGCGCGTCTTCGCCCAGCGTACTGTAGCCCTCGCCAAGATGGGTCCATTCGGCCGGCTCGATCACCAGGCGCGTGCCGACGAATTCGTCGACCTCAGCGCGGACGTTGAACATGCCGCAGACGGCACCGGCAAGCCGGGAGGCGCATTTGACCTGCGAGCCCAACAAGCCCGCGAACCCAAGCTTTACCGCGTCCGGCACGCTGTCGAGGTTTTGGTAGGGCCTGGAGCCAAGCCCGATGGCAGAGCCGATATAGGCGACAAAGCGGTCTGTGGCCGGCCGATCATGCTGCACGATCGGCCGGGAATCCGCCCAGGCGCGAAAGAACAGTTGGATGAACCTATTGTTGAATATATCGAGAAACCGCGAAAAAGCATCATCCTGGGCAAGCACGAAGTGATGGGCTTCCTCGGTGGTCGCAAGCGGCAGCGCCCCTTGCGGTCCAAGCAAACCGAGAAATTTGACAAAAAGCTTCAGCGGCTGGTTGTCGCCCTGCACCGCACGGGCAAGGTTGGAGGCAGGAAACTCCATGTAAGGGTCCTGCCCGAATTGAACATACTCCTCCCGGCGCGCTGCGCTGTCGCTGATCCGCGCCGAGTCCTTGCATGTGCGCTCGAGATGGCGCAGCACCGTGAAATAATCGAACCGCCAAGGCTCGGCCTTGAGATTGCGCAGGAAGGTCACAGCCACCTCACCGTCGGTCATAGCGGCCTACGCGTTCCCATGCGGGGGGGCCATCGCGCCACTTCGCCGCGTTCGACGGAGCGGATCGCCGTCTGGGTGAAATGGTTGAACCCCGAATACTCCGCGAAGAATCGGTCGAGCAGGGCGCCGAGGAGGAAAATGCCGGTGCCCTCGAATGCCTTCTCGTCGATCGTCACCGTGATCTCGATGCCGCGCGCCGCCCCGACGCCGCTGCGCTCGCGAATGCGGCGTACGACCGGCCGGCTGTCGACGTTGCGAATGCCGCGGACGCGGCGCTCGGTGGCGGCGTCGGTCATTTCCGCGAACATCGACAGGGTTTCCCGCAACGCCTGAGCATTGCGTCCAGCGCCACGCTCTACAAGGCCGAGATGATTGGTGCTGAGCATGTTGACGAGGCGCCAGGCGACCGTGCCGGTATGGGCCACTTCGCTCCGGCTGCGCAGCTGCGTCACCACTGGCTCGCGGGGCGGCGTCGGACCGGCAACGCACACCAGGTCCAAGGTGATGTCGTCGGTCAGCCGAAAATCGGCGCCGCCTATTCCGATCGGAAGATGCTCGGTCAGATGGCGGTTCGAGCATAGCGCCCGCACGCTCAGCTCCGCGATCGCCCCATCGTCATCGTCGCCGCCAAGAGCGCTCAAGGAGATGAACATGTCCGTCCCGGTGTAATCCGACGACATGCCGCCGCGCTTTTCCTCGACCGTGCGGCGCCGCGGCAGCCGGCGCACCGTGAAATAGAGGCCGGAGGCGTGTTGCGCCCCCTCGAGCGAGGCCGAGTAGAGGGGCTGCACCGGCACCTTGTCGCGTCCGCCGGGATGATGCGCGTAGACCTCGAGGAGACGGTGCGGTTCGTAATCGAGATAGTGGCTGCGATCCGGAACCACGTGGTACTCGTGCTGGCTCGACTTGAGGGGAATCCGGTCGGTCGTCTTCTCGAACAGATTTATTGCGGGCGCCGCATAAAGAGCGAACATCTCCGGCTGCACGGCCGCCGCGAGGCGCGTATTGACCTCATCGAATGCAAACAACACGTCGACAGTCTTCGCCTTAAGCCGTGGCAGCACGGCGTCGAGGCGGGTCAGATTGAGGCCTAGAAACTTACGGGGAAAGACGAAGTATGCACGCAACAGGTCGAATCCTTCGAACACCCGATGATCGTTCGGGAACAGCGCATCCTCCCGCTCGAACCCGACTTGCTGGAGGCATTGCGCCGGCGCAGGAACGACGATCGGATCTCCGAACTCGTCGAGGCAACGCAAGTAGACCGCCTTGCAATGCGCGAACATCTGTTCGTACAGCGCAACTGAATCTGATTCTGACCCGACGAAATGCAGCGGCAAATTGACGGTACGGCAGCCGGCGAACAACAGTTCGGGTTTCTTCAGCGCCTCGGTGTCCGACGGCTCGTCCTCCCTCCGCTCGGCCGACCGGTGCGTGAGGGTCAGCCGCATGCCGGCCAAAATCTCCCTGCCGACGGGCACGCCGAGCGCCTGCAGCGGCGCCGGCAAGGAAAAATACTCGGCGCCGGTGATCTGGAACGGCCAAATCGTGATCGGCGCGCATAACCGATAGCGGCAGGCGATCTGGCGGTCGAGCTGGCGGAAAGTAGCATCAAGGTAGGAGCCGCGGCTGATCCGGTGCCCATCGCGCAAGGCAGCGTCGCCGAAGGTTGGAAGGGCCTTCACCAGCATGATCGATGGCGTCGGCGCCAGATAATGCGGGACGAGTTGTTCCAGCAGATTGTTGGTGAATTCCGGAAATTCGTGCTTCAGCTTGAGTTGGACCCGCGCGGCAAGGAACGCGGCGCCTTCGAGAAGGCCGCCGATCAACGGGTCGATGCGATCTTCCAGAATACCGCCGAGCCGCTCTGCAATGCCCGGATACTCATCTGCGAATTCACGCGCCTGCTCGTTGAGCAACTGAAGTTCCCGATTATAGAGGTCGAGAAATTCCCGATTCATGGTTGCGTCACAAGCGATTGACGATGATCTTGCCGGTATGGATGACCTCGGCAATGAATTCTACCGGCACGTTGACGGGATCGCACGTCAAATCGGCGCGGACGATAAACCGTATTTTGAGTTCGACCGGATCGACGCTTTCATCGCGAGTAACGCGCACCGAAGCCGCTGCAAGACGCGGCTCAAAATTGATAAGCGCCTCCTTGATTTCTCCGGGGATATCGTTGACGCCGGCTTCGTCGATCGTCCGGTGGGTGATGTCCGGAATGCCAAAATTGATGATCGATTTGCGCGTATAGGGCGCGTCGGTCATGTCGATGGTCGATTCCAGCGCGATGGAATTGAGCAAGTTGTCTACGTCGCGGCCGACTTCACGCCGCAGCACCGGTTCGGTGATGACGTGGCGTGGCCGCAATCGCCGCCCAGCGAGGACCCGCTCTCCGTGTTCGTTGCGGAGTTCGATGGTCTGCTTGGCGTCCTTGGCGGCGTGGGCGGCGCGAAACACGTGCATCAGCGGCGGGCTCAGACGGGTTTTGCTGCCCAAACGGGCCATATCAGTTCTCCTGTCCCTTAAAGGGTGCGCCGCCGTCCACCGCAACCAGAAAGCCGCGTAGATTGCGCTACGCGGCTTCCAAAAATCGGCCGACGATCTCTGTCGCCGCGCTAACGGCGAGATCCGGCACGATTTGCCTGTTAGGCAGCTTTGATCTGCTTGTTCTGCGCCAGATTCCACCCGGCGGAGACGGTGCCACCCTTGCTGCCATCCGGCTTCTGCTCGATATACTCGAACTTGACCTCCTCGTAGGACAAGCTTAGCGATTCGCTGATGGCGGTGGCATTGCCGTGGCCGCCGAGCGAAACGTTGCTAACGGTGACATGCTTCATCGTAATCTTGAGAAATTCGAGCGCCTTGCCCTCATTGCCGGTTTTCTTGCGGCAGTGAAGAATGGCTTCTCTGAAGTGGTCGCCGCAGTTGAGCTTGTCGAACAGGATGATCGAGGCCTTGTCGAGGTATTTCTGGCACTGCATATCGCCGTGCATCACCTTGCCGGCGCCGCCGCCCGCTCCGACGTGGTGGCTCGAGGCATTGGTCCCAGTCCAACTCCAAGAGTCGATATGAATCGACTCCTTGTACTGGTCATCTTGCGATTCGCCCTTCAGGTCGGGACCTTTGATTTCCAACAGATAATCAGAAACAGCCATATAAGTCTCTCCTTGGGTTGCAAATACTGCTGAAGTGCAGTCCGCCTCCGGCTCCCGCTAGGCCGCCATGACCAAGTCCCAGCCGGTGGATACGCTTTTTAGTCGCCGCTGAGCTGCGGCAGGTTCAAGCTTTCTTCAAACGCGATACCAGACGGAGTCCGATATCCATCCCCTCCAATTGGAAGTGCGGCCGCAGATCGATCGTCGCCTGATAGTAGCCGGGATTTTCCTCGTTCTCTTGGATTTTAATGGCGGCGCCGGCCAACGGCCGACGGCATTTCGCCGCTTCGCTCGAATTGACGGGGTCGCCATCGATGTAGTCGGCGATCCAGTTGTTCAGGTCGCGCTGCAGCTGCTCCTTCTCCTTGTACCTGCCGACCCAGTCGCGAACGATGACCTTGAGATAGTGCGCAAATCGAGCCGTGGCGAACATGTAAGGCAGCCGCGAAGACAAGTTACTCGATGCCGTCGCTTCCGGGTTGTTCTGATAGGCCTTCGGCTTGAACAGCGATTGGGCGCCGATAAACGCGGCCCTGTCGGTGTTCTTGCGATGGATCAGGGGGATCAATCCGGACTTGGCAAGCTCCGCCTCGCGCCGGTCGGTGATTGCGATCTCGGTCGGACATTTCAAATCGACGCCGCCGTCGTCGGTCGGGAAGGTATGGGTCGGCAAATTCTCCACCTCGCCGCCGGACTGGACGCCGCGAATACGGACACACCAGCCATACTCCTTGAAAGCGCGATTGATGTTGGCGGCCATCGCATAAGCCGCGTTCATCCAGGCGTATTTCTCACCCTTGTGGCCGTCAGTCTCCTCTTCGAAGCCGAATTCGGCGACCGGTTCGCTCTTTGCCCCATAGGGCAGCCGGGACAGCACCCGCGGCATGCACAGGCCGAGGTAGCGGGCATCGTCGGAATCGCGCAGCGACCGCCAAGCCGCATAGTCAGGGGTGTCGAACAGCTTGCTCAGGTCGCGCGGATTCATGAGCTCGTTCCACGAATCCATTCCCATCAGCGTGGAATCGGCGGCAGCGAAGAACGGCGCATGAGCCGCGCCCGCGATCTTGCTGAGGTCGCGCAAAAGCTGCACATCGGTCGGCAGATGGCTGAAATTGTAGTCGCCGACCAGGCATCCATAGGGCTGCCCGCCGAGCTGGCCGAACTCCTCTTCATATATCTTCTTGAACAAAGTGCTCTGGTCCCAGGCGGCATTGGGGAACTGCCGCAGGTGCCGATAGAGCTCGCTTTTCGAGATGTTCATCACGCGGATTTTGAGCATCGCGTCGGTTTCGGACTGGAAGATGAGATACGCCAGGCCGCGCCAGGCACCCTCGATCTGCTGAAACTCCGGCGCATGCATGATCGCGTTCATTTGCGCCGAGAGCTTCTTATCCAACTGCGCGATCATTTCCTCGATGGTGTCGAGCACATCCGATTTGACCAGGCTCGTGTCGGCGAGCGCCTGCTCGACCAGCGTGTTGACCGCGTTCTCGACCTCGGCGGCTGCGCGCTCGGTACGCGGTTTGAAGCTTTGCTTCAGCAGTGTGGCGAATTCATCGGCTTCACGGGTTTCGACCCGCGCTTCGCCGGGGGCGCGGGCGGTTGTTGTTTCGGTCGCCATAACGACTTCCTCCGGTTATAGATTACGCTCAGGATTCGGATTTGCCTTCATCGCCCGTTTCCGAAGCACGGTTCTTCACCGCTTCCATGAGTTGCGGGTCGGCCAGCAATTTGCGCAACGTGTCTTCTGCCGCGACCTTGCCGTCCATGTAGCGTTGCAGGTTGGCAAGTTGCTGCCGCGCCTCGAGCAGCTTGGCGAGCGCTGGCACCTGCCGCGCCACCGCGGCTGGCTCGAAGTCGGCCATTTTGTCGAAGCGCAGACTGACGCCCATCTTGTCCCCGGATTCATCAGCTAGCTTGTTATCGACCTTGAAGCTGACGCCAGGCTGAATGGCCGCCATGCGCGCATCCAGATTGTCCATATCGAAATCGAGGAACTTGCGATTGGCAATGTCCTCCCTCTCGACCCCCGGAGTGTTTCCGGACAGATCGGACATGACCCCCATGACGAAGGGGATTTCGACCTTTTCCTCCGCGTTATCAGGGTTCTCGTAAGTGATGTGCACCCGTGGCGGACGATTTCGCTTAATGAATCTCTGACCGCTGTCTCGCGCCATGTGTTCACCTCTTGTTAGCCGAATCGCGCTGGCGGCAGGCGTGGGTGATTCCCCCACTGCCAGTCGCCGAAGCGCTGTGGAAAATGCGACAGACCTGTGTATCAAAAGCCCGACCCGCGGTTCAAACGTCAACCAAATATATGTCTCAAAAGTCCGACCAAAGGTTCAAAGGCCGAACCCGCTACCTGCCAAAACTCTCAACCCGACGCCAATAGGTATTTTAGGATTAGAAGAAATTTTTTACCTGGCGTCAATCGGCACGGGCCGCGCTCGCGGAGCGCGACCCTGTCCCCTGCCCTCCCCCCGCATGCGGTGAATCCGCCCGATGGTGCCCGACAGCGCCCAGCGCACCCGGCCACAGCACCGAATCACCTATAATATTCAATATGTTATTAACATTCCGCGTAACCAGGGCAAAATTCGTGGCAGCCGATTTGGTCATGGCCGGGCTCGTCCAGGCTCGTCCCAGGCATCGACAATCGGGTGCCATCCTCATCGTTATCGCTGGGACAGGCCCGGCGATAACGATGAGGACGGTGCTGTTCACCTCTCCTCGTTGACGCTCTTGAGCGCGTCTTTCGGCAGCACATCCCTCAGGACCCCCATGAAATCCCGCTCCGCAAGCGCGCGGGCGCGGTCGCAGAGCATCGGCACTGGACTCGATGGCTCGGATCGACGGAAATAGCGGTGAACCTGATCGAGCAGCGCAATCGCTTGGGCGCGGTTCGCGACGGTGTACCGGGGCGCCGGCTCCGCCGGAGCGGAGTCCTCGATCGACTGGCCTGCGCCGTCGCCAGGGACCGGCGGCACATCGGCAAAATTCGAGAGCTTTTCGAGAGGCAAATCGAAAAATTGGTCTGCACCAATGTGGAATGCCGCGTGTTCCACCTGCGCCGGTATCAAAATGCTCATAACCTCGAAGAACGACTTGCCGATCAGATGATGGGCCTGCCGGACCAGAAGCAGGATCGGGCTCGAAGGCTCCGATCGGCCGTAATAGTCGGCAATCGCAGCGAGCGCTTCGCTCGCTAGGGCAAGCGAAGTCGGCGCCGGACCGGCCTCGCCCGCCGCGGCGCCGGCGAGGTCGGAGTCAGCGTCGTCCCCGGCGGCGGCCGCGTCGGCGGCCGTTGCCTGCGGATCGATGAAGGCGCGAATCGTTGCGACGAGCGCCGAAAGCTTGTCCAGGCCGGCCGAGTCGCCGTTCGTCAAAAAGACATTGCGAATGCTATCGAGCGAGGTCTTGACCAGCGCGATATTCTTGCGGGTTGCCGCCAAAGCTTCCGCGTCGGCCGAGCTGATGGCTTCGGTCACGGCCACCTGGGCCAGCTGGGCCTCTCCGGTTCGGGGTTGGACTTCCCCCGTCGCGATCATCCATGTGCGGTAGCTGATCGCCCCGTGCCGGCGCGCTTCCACCAGCGGGGCATATTGTAACGGAAAGACCACAGTGGATAGATCGAGCGCACCAATGGCCCCAGATCGCGCCGAATCGCCCGGTTGCGGGCGCGGGTGCACCTCGTTCCAGAATTTATCGAGCCAGTAGGCCGTCGCTGCCAAATTCAACGCAAACCCGCCGAGGTCCTTGTTCAATATCAAAAGTCGGGCCTGCAGGACCAAGAGTCGGATGTCGCGCGTGCGCGCAAGCAGCGGCTTGATCGCATCGAGTTGACCCTTGATGTCGACCGTTGATCGGTCGAACGGGCCGCCGTCTTCGAGAGAGAAGAACGTGGTCGGCAGAACGCCGTCTACGCCGGCAAAAAAATTGAGATAATCCGAATCGCCCTCGATATCGAGATCGGGACCGCACGGGTCCGTGCTCGAGAACGGCGTGCATAGCGCGGCGACTTCCGGATCGAGCGCGATACCGCTGCCGCTCTGTTCCGCTGATTGATCAATATCCATCGCAACGCCTCCCATCACGCAAAGCACTCATTCATCCACGCCGCGGGCGCAGTCCTTGGCGAGCCGGTCAAAGGCGATCAGCCGGCGCAACAGGCCCTCCATCTCCTTGAGCGGCACCATATTGGGCCCGTCGGACGGCGCGCGATCAGGATCCTGATGAGTCTCGATGAAAACGCCCGCGACCCCGACGGCAACTGCGGCGCGGGCCAGCACCGGGACGAATTCGCGCTCGCCGCCCGATGAGGCGCCCTGCCCGCCCGGCTGCTGCACCGAATGGGTGGCGTCGAAGATCACTGGTGCGCCGGTTCGCGCCAGGATGGGCAGCGCACGCAGGTCCGTCACCAAGGTGTTGTAGCCGAACGAGGCGCCGCGCTCCGTCACCATGACGTTCGGATTGCCGGCGCCGGTGATTTTCGCGACTACATGGGTCATGTCCCAGGGGGCGAGGAACTGCCCCTTCTTGACATTGACGGCGCGGCCGGTGCCGGCGGCTGCGAGGAGGAGATAGGTCTGGCGGCAGAGGAACGCCGGGATTTGCAGCACATCGGCCACGGCTGCCACTTCGGCGCATTGACCGCTTTCGTGGACATCGGTGAGAACCGGCACATCAAACCGGGCACGGATTTCCTCGAACACGGCGAGCGCCCGGTCGAGCCCGAGGCCGCGGGCGCTGGTCGCGCTGGTGCGGTTCGCCTTGTCGAAGGAGGTCTTGTACACAAGGCCGATGCCGAGGCTCCCCGCGATTTCCTTGAGCGCACCCGCCGTCTCGAGCGCATGGTCGCGGCTTTCAAGTACGCAAGGTCCGGCGATCAGCGCCAGCGGCAGGCGATTGCCAAAACGGACGGCGCCGGCGGCCACGATCGGGCTCGGCGGAACGGCTGTTGGTGCTGTCATCGACACATCCCCGAAGCCGGCGGACCATGAACGGATGCAGGTCCGCGGTCAACACGCCGACGCCGTATCGAGGCCTCTCACCGCGGCGACCGCTGCTTCCGCGCTCATTCGGAAAGCAGCAACCGAACTCACGGTGGCCAACGAAACCTGCGTTGGCCACGGAACCTCGGCGGAATCATCGCGTTGCGAAAGGAGCAATTTGAGGATCAGCCGAAATGAAACTGTCCTTCGGGTCCGTCATGGCGATAACTTTGTGGGCCACCACCGCTCAGACCCAGGTTCTCCCCTCCGGACCAGGAAGTTCAATCCCCGTGAGTCCTGACGATAGACCTCTCTTGAGCCGGCCGACCAATCGCTCATTGGGCGCGACCGGCCTCGGCGCCGGCACTCCCGGCCCGTTTCTGCCCAATCCTGACGACCCGACGAGATTCCCCATTTTCGGCATGTCTCCATTCGCCGCAGAATGAGGGACTCGAAGGCTGGGAGGCAAAAACAGTCGGGCGGCCGGACAAGCCCGGCCACGACCCGAGCTATCGTGCTTCCATCAGAACGAAATCCACGCTCTCTACACAAGCCGACTCTGCACCACCGCAGCCTCGATGAACGACGCGAATAGCGGATGCGGCGCGAAGGGACGTGACTTCAGCTCGGGATGGAACTGCACGCCGATGAACCATGGATGGTCGGCGTACTCGACGACCTCGGGCAACAACCCGTCCGGGGACATGCCCGAGAAGCGCATTCCATGCTGCTCAAGACGCGCCCGGTATGCGGCGTTGATCTCGTAGCGGTGGCGGTGACGCTCGGAGATCTTTGATGCGCCGTAGATATGCTCCGCCGAGCTGCCGCGTTCCAGCAGTGCCGCATAGGCGCCAAGCCGCATGGTGCCGCCGAGGTCGCCGTT
>Ga0099791_10000436_pt1 | contig 15485 bp, 14 predicted proteins | sample Rivendell_Oct201_7_FD_77318 | JGI IMG/M metagenome (GOLD analysis project Ga0099791, IMG submission 77318) | Vadose zone soil and rhizosphere microbial communities from the Eel River Critical Zone Observatory, Northern California to study diel... | ecosystem: Environmental > Terrestrial > Soil... | reverse complement strand
GACCACCCACTCGCCGGCGCGCGGCACCAAGCTCGGGTCGATCATGCCCTCCGGCGTCGGAGTACCGCCGACCAGCGTATAAAACACCATCATATCGTGGGCCCGTGCCGCATCGAGCAGCTTCTTGACATTGGCAACTGTCGCGCCGCAACGCGGGCGCGCACCGCAATTCGTTTTCATGAGATCGAGGATCAGGAGCGCCGTTGTCTTTGGCTCGATCGTCGCCGGCTTGAGCTCCGGCACCGGTGGCGGCTTCACCGTCGCCCATTCCGCGGTGATATCGTTCGCCCGCGAAGGCAGAGCAGCCAGCGCCGTCATGAGGGCAGCGAATGCAGCGACGCCGCATGACGACCAGGTGAAATGCATCATGATCTTCCTCCCCATAATCCTTATGTCAGACGGGTGCGATCCGGCTTGAGATTTGACAGCCTAGCGCGGATTTCACCGCTCCTCCAGTCTGAGGACAACGTGATCGTCAATCGTGAAAGTTTCAAAAGCGTGCGTTCATCCAGGCCGCGACGTAATCGAACAGATTCTTGACCGTGTTGGAGTACTGGCCGGGGCTGGTGGCACAGGCCTCGCAAGGCGTGAAGCCGTGATTGGCGCCCTCGATTACGACGAAATCCTTGTCCTTGCTGTGCGCAAGATCGTATTGGCGTTCGTTGTCGCGAATGAAGTAGTGCGCACCCATTGCGGCGAACAGCACGGGGATTGAAATCGACTGCACCGCGCAGACAGTCGAATTGTTGGTCGAACAGTCGTCAATGTCATCGGCCGCATTGCCGGCCCGCACCGCCTGGGCGCTCAGGAACGAGCGCAGCGTGAACACCTTCGTGCCGGAGCCGAACCGTAGACTCCTGCGCGCCACGCTCGGATCGGCAACGAAGACGCTTTTGACGACCTGCGTTGAGATCGTGCCATCGTTGCGCAGGAGCTTGACCGGACGCGACGTGCTGTTGATGGCGGCGATATCGGGCTCGGTGACGAACAGCCGTGCGTCGGCACCGGCGCCGGCGCCCGGATTGCCGCCGCGCGGGATGACCATGATGTCATCGTCGGGATACGGGTAGGCGTTGCGCTTGATGCGGTCGAGCTTGTCGCGGGCGACGTCGATGAGCCGGTTCATGCGGTCGGCCTGCGCCTTGAAATAACGCGCCTGGAATTGCTCGGAATAGTGCGACGGTCCGTCGGGATTGAAGCCGTTGTTCGGATCGAACATGTCGAGCGCAGCGATCGGCGGTGCATCCGGCGGATTGTTTTCGTTGACCACTGCCGGATTGAGGCTGCGCAGCGTATTGATGGCGTTGCCCGGATGCGCGTCGGCGAACACGATGCCGTCCGCCGGAACAATGCCCGCAAGATCGTCGGCGCATTGGGTGAGCTTGTTTGCTCCCTTGCAATACGCCGGGCCGTTCTCGGCGACCGCCTGATAGAACGACATCAGCGGGCCGCCACCGCTGTGGGCGAACAGCACGACCTTGGTAATGCCGGGCTGTCGGCGCAGGAAATCAACCCCCGCCTTCACGTCGAGGGGCAGCTTCTCGAAATCGACCATCGCCTCGTTGTTTTCGTACCGCGTGTTCATACAGAGCAGCAGGAACCCGCGACGCGACAGCTCGGTGCAGGCGCGATGATTGAGGAAGTTCGCGGTGCGATGCATCACGAGAACGCCGACATGCGGCGTCGAACCGGAGTCGGGCTTATAGAGCGCGCCCTTGCTGACGCCCTGAAAGGCGATGAACTGCGGATTCGACTGTGCCCGCGCCGGGCCGATAGCAACGCCGAAGATGATGGCGAGAGCGAGTGCGACGCGCTGCATGGCGGTCCCCTGCGGTTGTCCGTATCGGGCTTAAAGGAGCGCCGGCGAGTAAATGCCCTAGCTCCGCAATGCCTAAGAGACTCGTATCACAACCATGATCTCCGGTCCTCCCCCGCTTGGGTGACCGGTGGGGGGACGTGACGGCGCGACCGGCCCTGGGCTCGTAGCCCGGATGGAGCGAAGCGTAATCCAGGTCAGCTTGGCCTTGGGAACCATAGTCGCGCGACCTCGCAATGTGTGGCACGGCCGCCACCGGATTACGCTTCGCTCCATCCGGGCCACAAGCAGAGGGACGGCGACCATCAGCCGCTCCCCAACGGCATTTCGTATTTTGGTCCCACTGGAATATACGGCAACGCGACAAATCTTTTGCGCAATGTGATTATAAAAACAACATTCATAACCATATAAAAAACAAATATACAGTAATATATAGATAAATTTACTTGCACGTAAAAACAGCTTTTATTATTTTAGCTCTGCTGTCGCAGTCATTCATAATCTCTTCAATCATAATAACCGCGCCAGCAATCGTTAAAGCGGGGCGACATCGCGAGGAGCCGGCTCACGAATCCCGGATCGAAGCGCATGTCAAAGTTCTGGTGGTTTGCCGCGATCGTTGCTTGCAGTGGGGCGGTTGCATTTCAAGTTTTTGGCCATCGCGAAGCGTCTGCGCCCGCCACGGCGCCGCAGCGGCGCGTCCAGGTCACGACGGAAGTCGCCGTCAAGAAGAAATCTCCGATCTTAATCGAGTCGCTCGGCAACGTGACCACGTTCGCCAGTGTCGCGATCAAACCGCGCATCGACGATGAAATCGTCGGCGTCCATTTCACGGACGGTGCGGAGGTAAAGAAGGACGATCTGTTGATCACGCTGGACAGGCGGGCACTGGAGGCGCAGCTTCGACAAGCCGAGGCGACGCTCCTCCGCGACAAGGCCCAGCTTGAGGGCGCTGAACGGGATTTCCGCCGCTATTCGGATCTGGTCTCGAGAGGCGCGACCCCGCAAATCAACCTCGACAATGCAGCAACCCAATCGGATACCTTTCGCGCAGCCATCCGCGCCGACGAGGCGGCCGTCAAGGCCTTACAGGTGCAGTTGAGCTATTGCGAAATTCGCGCGCCGATCAGCGGCCGGATAAGTCAGGCGGCCGTGAAGAGCGGCAATTTTGTGCGCGCAGCCGACCCCGCCCCGATCGCGACGATCAATCAGATGCAGCCGGTTTATGTGACGTTTGCGGTTCCACAGCAGGATCTCCCGGCCATCCGCGCCGCGATGGCCGACGGCACCGTCAGTATCGAGGCGGTGGTCGATCCCGAGATCCGATCGTCCCCCGGCCATATCTCCATGATCGAGAATATGATTGACGCTACGACCGGCTTGGCGACGGTTCGTGCGACGATGCCCAACGAGGATGAGCTGCTTTGGCCCGGGGCGATCGTGTCGGCACGCGTGACGCTGAGGATAGAAGACGCTGTCGTCGTTCCGACCACGGCCGTTCAGGTCAGCCCGACCGGCACCTATGTTTATGTGGTGGAAGACGCGGTTGCCCTCGTCAGGCCGGTGGAAGTGGCACGGTCGACCGCCGACGAAATGGTCATTCGATCCGGCCTGTCGGGCGGCGAATCCGTTGTCACGGACGGCCACCTCCTGCTCTCCGATCGAACGCCAGTGAAGATCGCCAATCGATAGCGCGAGGCGCCGGCGCCCCATTGCGCGAATAGAACCGTGGTCATCCACCAAAAGAGGAAGCCGTTCGCGAATCCAATCGCTGCCTGCGGCCAGCCGGTGCGCTGCGTGGCCGGGCTTGCCCCGGCCACCTCCATTATTTTGCTCCGTGCCGAAAAAAATCGGGGTCGCCGGGACAAGCCCGGCAACCACGCCGGCGTGCAATGCTTCGCGACAACACGCCAGCCGCCAGCATTGGTCTTGCCGAATTTTGGCCGCCCTTTTGGCATTATCATCTCGCGGAGCAGCGGACGCCGGTTTTCCCTCGGACCTGCGGGGAACCATCCGCTGGGGTTGGGGTTCTCTCATGTCACCTCATCGGAAGCCGCCGGAAATGACCATGTTGCTTCGCCAGCGCCCGCGGAGGTTTTCGCGCGCCCGCATGACCCTCTTCTGCATTGCCGCCGCCGCCATGCTGAGCGCTGAAAGCGCCGCGGCCCAGCAGGGCTGCTTCCTCTTTTTCTGCCCACCGGGCGCCCAGCCCGGCTGGCAAGGGACTCCGGATCGACAAAGCGAGCCGGCGCGGCCACTCTTCGGCGGCCCGGATGTCCCGAATTCGACGATTTACGCGGAGAGCAGCGGCGAACCCTTTCCGGTTCCGGCGCTTCGATTGTCGGACGTCGATCCGACCTATCTCCGCAGATCCGTTTATTATCCGACGGACGAGCAGCCGGGCACCATCGTGATCGATCCGCAGGCGCATTTCCTCTACCTGGTCGAGGGCGGCGGGCGCGCCATTCGCTATGGCGTCGGCGTGGGCCGGAGCGGATTCGAATGGTCGGGCGTCGCCACCGTTCACAACAAGCAGGAATGGCCCGACTGGTATCCACCTAAGGAGATGATCGAACGCCAGCCCGAGATCAGGAGAATGATGAGCGAGTTGCAGAGCGGGTTGGGCATGCATGGCGGTCCGCGCAACCCGCTCGGTGCCCGCGCCTTGTACCTGTGGCAAGGCAACAAGGATACGCTCTTTCGCATTCACGGCACGGTCGAACCCTGGACGATCGGCAAGAGTGTCTCGTCCGGATGTATCCGCATGATCAATCAGGATGTCATCGACCTCTATCAGCGCACGCCCGTCGGCGCCAAGGTCGTGGTGCAGTCCTCGCGCGCAACTGCCTGGCGGCCGTGATATGATGAGGGCTGAGTTCGCGCCCCACCCTACCCTCCCCCGCAAGCGGGGGAGGGTAGGGTGGGAGTTGAAAGACGGAGGCGGATGTGAGCGAAGACGTGAAGCCGAACGAGGCCACTCAAAAGACGGCCGTATCCCGTCGTGAATTCGCCGCGGTATCGTTGGTCGCCGGATTGGCGGCCGTGGCGGGCGCTCCCGCTGCTGACGCTGCCGAACTCCCGCTTACCGAAGCCGGCGTCACGGTCAAAACGCCGGACGGCAACTGCGACGCGGCGTTCATTCACCCGACCACCGGGGTTTATCCCGGCGTGCTCATCTGGCCGGATGCCGGTGGGTTGCGCCCGTCGATGCGCCAATTCGCCAGGCGGATCGCATTGGAAGGCTATGCGGTGCTCGTCCCCAATCCGTTTTACCGGACCGCAAAAGCGCCGGTGTTCGAGGACCTTTCCACATTCGACTTCGACAATCCGGCGGACAGGGCGAAGCTGCCGCCGCTGACCGGGCCGGTGACTGCCGCAGGCGCGGCGGAGAAGGACGCGGTCGCTTACGTGGCCTTTCTTGATGCCCAGAAGGAGGTTGACAAGCGCAGGAAGATCGGAACGCAAGGCTATTGCATGGGCGGTTCGCTGGTCGTCAGAACAGCCGCGGCGGTCCCCGATCGCGTCGGCGCCGGTGCGTCCTTTCACGGCGGCGGCCTGGTCGCCGACAATCCCAACAGCCCGCATCTTCTGGCGCCCAAGATCAAAGCGCGCATGTATTTCGGCATCGCCGCCAACGACGACATGCGGCAACCGGATGCCAAAGACAAGTTGAAGGCCGCATTCGCCGCGGCGAATGTGCCGGCCGAAATTGAAGTTTACGCCAGCCTGCATGGCTGGTGCGTACCCGACATGCCGCGGCAGAACGGAATGCCGATATACAACATGGCGGACGCGGAGCGCGCTTGGGGCATGCTCGTCGCTCTCTACAAGATGGCGCTGGGCTGACGGCTATCGATTACCTCTGCGTCGTCATTCTTGCTCGGAGCGGCCCGCTCGCGGAAGGAATAGAGCCGCTTTCGGAAATCTGCGCCACGACAACGCGACCGTCCGGCGAACCCGGTTCCTATTCGGCACGGACGGCGATACGCTCCCTTGAACCAATCGAAGGGGCCGACAATGCGACGACGGGAGTTTATCGCTGGAGTGACGGGCACGGTGGCGTGGCCTCTCGCGGCGCGCGCGCAGCAACCGAAAGTGCCTGTGGTCGGCCTGCTCAATGGCGTGTCATTTGAAGGGGCGTACGCTGCTGCGGTCGCGGCGCTTCGACAGGGTTTACAGGATACCGGCTTTGTCGAAGGGCAAAACCTCGCCATCGAATACCGCACGGCGGACGGACAGTACGAGCGATTGCCCGATCTCGCGAATGATCTCGTTCGTCGTCAGGTGGCGGTGATCATTGCGATCGGGGCTTCGGCACCGGCGCTGGCGACCCAGGCCGCTACCGCGACTGTTCCGATTGTTTTTGCGATGGGATCGGATGCGGTCGAAGTCGGTGTGGCCGATAACCTCACCAGGCCACAAGCCAACTTGACGGGCGTCAACGCCGCCGCCGCGGACCTCGCATCCACGCGCCTGGAATTGCTGCTCGAACTGCGGCCGGGCGCGCCTTTGCTCGGCTATCTCGACAACTCGCGCTCATCAGGGGCGTTCGAAACCAACGTGGAAAACGTGACGACAGCTGCCCGCATCAAGAGGCGAGAGCTTGCCGTTTTCGATGCCGGCACCGAGCAGGAGGTCGAGACGGCGTTTACCCTCATGGCACTGCAGCGTGTTCGCGCGCTTGTGGTTGGCCCCGATCCTTTTCTGGCCACGCGGCGGGAACAGATTATTGCGCTGGCGGCGCAGAGCAGGCTGCCTGCCATCTATGCCGCACGCGGGGCGGTCGTGCTTGGTGGCCTGATGAGCTACGGAGTCCTCGCCAATGACATGTATCGGCTGGCCGGCATTTACGCAGGCCGGATTCTCAAAGGAGAAATACCGGCCGAGTCGCCGGTGATACTGCCGACAAGATTCGAGTTGGTTATTAACAACAGGACCGCGACGGCCCTTCGCATCACGGTACCGCGGCGGCTGCTCGCGCGCGCCGACGAGATAATCGAGTAGAGCGCGTTTCCGCTGGCACTTCAGGCCGGAAGTCATCACCCGCCTGCGCAATAAGTGCAGCCGCTTTCCTGAGCGCGATTCACACCCCAGGTTCCTGACGGGATAAGTGTAATCCGCGAGACCACATTCGCGGCCCATTCCGTCGCGGCTTCCTCGGCGCTGACGCCGGCGTTGCCGGCGAGCATCTTGCTCTGGACTCGGAGTGCGATATTGCACGCGCCGACCACAGCGCCCTTCGCGAGCAATCGATCAAGGGCCATCTCGTCCATCAGCAGCACGCCGGGTTTCGGAGCGAGGAACGGATTCTTGGTCGCCGGCGCTGCGGTCTCCGGATCGATGATCTTGAATGTCTCTCAAAAGGTGACTAGGCGCGGGCAGCCGTCGGTAGACAGTGTCGTGGCGGAAGAGAGTGGGAGTCGAACCCACCAAGGACCGACAAGCGGCTCTTTCCCGGATTTGAAGTCCGGACGCCCCACCGGGGACGCTTCTCCTCCAAGTCCAACATATCAGCAGCTTAGTGCCTCGCCGGATAGCGAACGAGATGTAGATGACTCCGAGGTTACGACCCAAGTTCGAAATCCACCGTTATCGCGCTCCGATTCCTTCAGATTGGCTGAAGCTGCCAGGGCCGGGACGCTCGCCTTCTGATACGGACCTTAGGGTGGGGCTCCTGCTGGGCTCAAGAATGCGCCGCTGCAACGATGCCCGGAATCAAGTAGAAGCGCGCTGTTGCTTGCAGGGGTTCTTGCTGAACCGAGCGAGGAGCCATCATGGCACGAGCCGCAGCCAAGACTGGCGCAATGCCAGCTGTGATAGTCGCTATCGAGCAGCGCTTTCCCAAGGACCAGCGCATCATCGCTGATGACTTGGCCTACGCGATGCTGCCCGTTGGCATGAAAGCTTTTGTATGGCTGATGCGACCTGCTTTCGCCAGAGACTGGATGGTCCGGGCGACCGAGAAAGCGGCTCCCGGCATCTGGGCCCTTATGGCGTGCCGGAAGCGCTATATCGACGAAAAGCTGATCGAAGCGGTCGACGAGATCGATGCAGTGGTCAATCTGGGCGCGGGCTTCGACACGCGCGTATACCGCCTGCCGGCTCTCGCTGACGTGCCCGTGTGGGAGATCGATCAGCCGGAAAACATCGCGCCCAAGCGGCTGCGGCTGCGCAGGCTGCTCGGAGCAATCCCCCCTCACGTCAACCTCGTGCCGATCGATTTCGACCGGCAGGACTTAGGTGCTGTGCTGACAGCGCACGGCTACTCGGCAGCCAAGCGGACGTTTTTTATCTGGGAAGGGGTCACGCAATACTTGACCCCGGCCGGCCTCGTCGCGACGTTCGAATTTTTGGCGAGGGCCGCACGCGGCAGCCGCCTGACCTTCACGTACGTCCGCAAGGATTTCCTCGACGGAAAGGCGATGCAAGGACACGAGGACCTCTACAGAAGGTTCGTCGTGAAGGGGGTCTGGCTCTTCGGCATGGAGCCAGATCACGTGGAACCGTTCCTCGATCCGTTCGGCTGGCGGGTGATCGAGCACATTGGTTACCAGGAACTGGTCGACCGCTACGTCAGACCGACCGGTCGAGAACTCGCTTCCACTCCCGTCGAGCGGATGGTGTACGCAGAGAAACTGTAACCACCGGCAAGTTCGGCGCCGCCGAGATCCGCCAAGGCACGCGGCATCGGCCGAGGAACGGCCGCGGCCTTTCAGCCAAAAAAGACATGGATGGCCGGGATAGGCTCGGCCATGACTCCGAGTAAGCATTTCAATGTGGCCGGCACGCGCCGTCGCTCGATCGCCAGCACGGCGGTCTATCCGGCCCCGGCGACGAACCGACCCAACTATTTCGCCAGCATCATCAACAGCGATTGTAAGATCGTCAGTTATCCGGGAAGCCGCTCGCCAGCAGTCGGCACGGCGCGAACAAGGAACTGGCGCTCGGCCGCGGCTTCAGCCGTCGGATGTTGGCCGCACTCCTCCGTAGCGGGCTCGCAGCAGCACAGCGCGAGGTAGTCAAGGCTGGCGGCAAGCCGATCGAGGTCCGTTGGATCAGCACCACCGATGCCGGGCGGCAAGCGATCGAAGGGCGAACGGCGCGCAACAATGATGTCGGTATCAATCATCGCTATTTCCCCAACTCGCCCGTCCAGAATGGGAAATACCGAGACAAAGGGGCGACTCGAAGGCTGAGAAGGTGCGGCCCGGGGGCAGGATGATGGAGGTCGGTCAGGGAGGGATTTGCGAAGGCGGCCTGTCATGGCCCCGATCATCGAGCAGCGACAGCCGAAGCGTTCCCTATGGGCGTCTTTCAGCCCGATTTTGAGCTCAATCCGTGTCACCGATCGTCGGAACTGTAATGAGCCGGCCGCATTTTGCACGCGGTCCCGCATGTCCGTGCGTTCGTCTGCTGAGGGCCGCTAGGGTCGTGGCCCTCAGAGGAGAGAGGCCACTCGATGGGATTATTACAGAGATTTGAGCCTCGTCCCCGAGTTTTGGGCTAGTGCTTACATTGCCAGTCGGGCACACTGACAATGCCAAAAAACGGTGGGCGGGGGTTTGATGAAAAGGACCCCCAATGGCGAATCAAACGTCACACACGCGACCGCAATCCGTCACACCGGACAGCCTTACGGCCGCGGAACGCGCGGTGCTTTTCAACATCGAGACGCGCGCCGAATGGTCCGACTCCCGGGGCGTCACCGCCCTGTTCGAAAAGGGTCTTGTCACGCGTTCCAACGGGCGGTTCGCACTCACCGATCAAGGGCGCGCAGCGCTGGACGGGCTGTTGCAAAACCACCAGCGGCGGCGCTGAGTGCGCCTCGCCTGAGACGTACACCTGAGACGTACACCTGAGACGTACACCTGAGACGTACACCTGAGACGTACACCTGAGACGTACACCTGAGACGTACAACGGTCTCGCCCCAGTGGTCTTGGAAAAAGGCCCGCGTCAGCCGACGCGGGCAGGCATCACCATGATCACCTAACCTGAAAGGTGATCATCATAATGCTGCGCCGTTCGAGAGGCGTCGTCAATCCCGGCAAGATAGCGAAAATGAGGTGCGTCGGCGGCACGACTATGCCTCCCAGCCCGAACCGTAACGCGTGATGGCCCCCTGAATTTCCTCGAAGATACGCAGCCATAGTTTGCCGCCCTCAATTTTCATGCGAGCCGCAGGCAGGCCTTCGAGGGCTTGCGGGTCTATGGCCTGGACCCTCGCCAAATCCTCTCTGATTTCGCGGATCGCACGTGCGACCCAGGTCGATATCACATTGTATGCATCGGCATCGAGGTCCGTTTCCATGAAATCAAGCGCGTGTGAGAGGACGCTAGAAGGCTCCAGGAGTTGTTCGATTGTTGGTTCGTCCGTCATGTGGATATAACCTCCTGTTGGAGGCGACTCTCGCCCGGCGAATCTGCTGCATTGGACGTAGTAACAGCCTGTCGATTCGGTAGGTTTCGAAACGCCGCACGCCGCGGCGTTAAAGAATCCTCATCACTCAGCTTTTTTGAAGACCGCCTTTTCTGCCGAGGGTGCAAACTGAGCATGGAAGGCCCGCGCGTCGGCCAGGCGAGCGAAACGGTATCGAATGAATGCATCGCCGTTTGCGATCTGCCCGTAGACATCGAATGTGCCGGCGCGACGCTCCAAAAACCGGATGATTTCCTCCTCGACGATGTCGTCAAAGCCCTCAAGTGGCGGAATGAGATCGACCTGATAGGGATAGGCGCCGGCTTGCGGTCGCCCCTTAGCACGGCGCAGACGGCTCATCTGAGCGCCTCCTGCTTGATTTATCTCTATCGTCGCTTCTATTGTTCTTTCTATTGTTCTTGTTTTGTTCTCATAGGTCAAGGGCTATGTTGCCGGCGAGCCGGGCGGGCGTCGTATCGAGGCGGGGCGATTGCGAAACGGCCGGAGGGACCATTGAAGTGGCTTCACAATCACCGGCACAATGCCTGCGGAGATCGATCCCGCCGACTTCGTCAAGCGCGTATCGCGGCATAATTGTCGGCGCGCCCTACTTCCTTTGGCACCTCCAGCGCCGCGATATTTGCCATGAATTCCTCCTCGTCATCGAGGCATCTCAGGTCGAGAATCAAGCCATCGTTCTCGATGCGGCCGATCACGGGCATCGGCAAGCGGCGCAGCGATGCACCGAGATCCGCGAGTAGGCGCCCGGCGCCGCGCCGCGCGACGGGCCGGATCGCGAGCCCGGCGCTCGGCACTGTCTGACGCGGCAGCGCGCCCGAGCCGATCTCGCTCTCGCATTCTACGGCGTCGACCGCAAAGCCGCGCCCAAGCTTTTCTTGCATCGCCGGCCGCAACCGGCGCGCCGACGCCGCGATGTCGGCCGCCGGGCGCGTGAGCAGGCGCAGCGTCGGCAGTCGGGAGGCCAGCCGGTCGGGATCGCGATAGAGCTTGAGCGTCGCCTCCAGCGCAGCGAGCCGCGCCTTGTCGATGCGCAGCGCGCGCTTGAGCGGATTTTTGTTGATGCGCGCCACCAGGTCGGCGCGTCCCACGATGAATCCCGCTTGTGGTCCTCCCAACAGCTTGTCGCCGGAGAACGTCACGATGTCCGCCGCCGCGACCGCCTGCGTAACCGTGGGCTCGTGTGGGAGGCCAAAGCGGACGAGGTCGACGAGGGTGCCGGAGCCGAGATCGTCGATCAACGGCACGCCGTGACGGCGCGCCAGCGGCGCCAGCGAGGCCGCCGCGACCTCGGCCGTAAACCCCTCGATACGATAGTTGGAGGGATGGACCTTCATGAGCACGCCGGTCTTCGGCCCCAGCGCCTCGGCATAGTCCTTGAGGTGGGTGCGGTTGGTGGTGCCGACCTCGACCAGCCTGGCGCCGGCACGGCTCATGATCTCCGGCATCCGGAAGGCGCCGCCGATCTCGATCAATTCCCCGCGCGACACGACCGCCTCGCGGCCCTTGGCGAGCGTGTTGAGTACCAGCAACACCGCAGCCGCATTGTTGTTGACCACCGTGCCGTCCTCGGCGCCGGTCAACTCGCGCAAGAGATCGCGCAGAATATCGTCGCGATCGCCGCGCCGGCCGGCGCCAAGATCGTACTCGAGCGCGACGGCATGGCGCATCGCGTCAGCCGCCGCCGTGATGGCGGCCTCCGCCACCACCGCGCGGCCCAGGTTGGTGTGCAACACAGTGCCGGTGAGATTGTAAACGGGCTTGAGGCGCGGGGCGTCCGCGGCCTCGAGGCGCGCCAGCACGAGGGCGGCCGCGTCGTCGGCTGCGATCGCGAGGCCGTTACGGCGCAACTCCGCAAGCTCCAGCCGCACCGCGCCGGCGACGGCTTGATGTCCGAACCGCGCCGTCGCGACCTGCGCCGCCGCGCTCCGCATCACCGCGTCGACGGAGGGCAGGCCGCGCCGGCTTTGTGCTTGCGTATTCGCCATCCGGTTCCGCCGTTTGCGTCCGTTCACGTGCTCACAGTATACCTCAACTCATGAAGACGCCGGTATTGATCGTGGGCGCAGGCCCGGTAGGGCTTGCCACCGCGGGCGATCTTGGCTGGCGCGGCGTCCCATGCGTGCTGATCGAAAAGACCGACGGCCGCATCACCCAGCCCCGGATGGACATGGTCCATGTCCGCACCATGGAGTTCTGCCGGCGCTGGGGCATCGTCCGGTGGGTCGAGGCGGCCGGCTATAACCGCGACTACCGCCAAGACAATGCCTGGGTGACGAGCCTCGCCAACGGCTACGAACTCGGCCGCGAGCCGTTCCCATCGCCGCGGGAGGAGAAGCCGCCGCCGCAGAGCCCGCAGAAGCGGGAGCGGTGCCCGCAGAATTTCTTCGACCCGGTGCTGGCGCGATTCGCCGGCACGTTTCCCCATGTGACGCGGCGCTACCGCACGGAGCTCGTGAGTTTTACCGAGGAGCACGACGGCGTGTCAGCGCAGGTGATCGATCACGCGACCGGCGCGAGCGAGACCATCGCGGCGGACTATCTCATCGCCTGCGACGGTGCCGGCGGCCCCTGCCGCGAGCGGCTCGGCATCGCGCTCTCTGGCAATCCGGTGCTGACCTACACCACCAACGTGATCTTCCGCTGCGCCGGCCTCGAAAAGCTGCACAACATAAGGCCGGCCTATCGCTTCATCTTCATCGGGCCGGAGGGCACCTTCGCCACTATCGTCGCCATCGACGGCCGCGACCATTGGCGGTTTTCGTTGGTCGGCAGCCGCGAAAATCGCAAGCTCAGCGAAGCCGACCTGCGGGCCGCGATCGAGCGTGCGGTCGGCTGCGCGTTCGCTTTCGAGATCACGTCGATCATGCCGTGGACGCGCCGCGAATTGATCGCCGATCGCTACGGCACGAACCGCGTCTTTCTCGTCGGCGACAGCGCGCATCAGCTTTCCCCGACCGGCGGTTTCGGCATGAACACCGGCATCCAGGAGGCGGTCGATCTTGCCTGGAAGCTCGCCGCGCGCCTGTCCGGTTGGGGCGGCGACGCCCTGCTTGCCTCTTACGAGCCGGAGCGGCGGCCGATCGCGGCGCGCAATGTCGAGGAGGCGGCCGGCAACCTCGCCCGCATGTTGTCGACACGCGAGAACCGTCCGCCGCCGGAAATTTTCCTGCCCGGCCACGCCGGCGATGCGGCGCGGCGTGCATTCGGGGCGAAATTCACCGCCACCATGCGCCGTGAGTGGTTCACTCTCGGCATCCAACTCGGCTATCGGTACGAGAACTCCCCGATCTGCGTTGCGGACGGCACGCCGGCGGCGCCCGACGAGACTGCGACCTACACCCAGACCGCACGGCCCGGCCACCGCGCACCCCATGTCTGGCTCGCGCCCGGACAATCGACCCTTGACCTGTTCGGGCGCGGCTTCGTGCTGATGCGCTTCGGCACGGCGCCGATCGACGCTGTGCCCCTCCTGACGGCTGCGGCCGAGCGCCAGGTTCCCCTGACGGTGCACGATATCCGCGACGAACAGGCGGCCGCACTGTATGAACGCCGCCTGGTCCTGGTGCGGCCCGACGGCCACGTGGCGTGGCGCGGTGACGAGGTTCCGGCGGATGCGGCGGGGGTGATCGACACGGTGCGGGGGGCGTCGTAGGGTCGCCCGCCTCAGCCGATGATCTGGCGCGCTGGCCTCGCGCTACTTTGCCCACGCGGTCAGAGCGCAAGGTGCGACAGCAGGGCAAAGGCGCACGAGAGCCTGTACAGGTGGCGCGGCACGTCGATGCGCCTTTGCCCACCCTACAAGCCGGAGTATAACGGCTACGGCTCGGCGGCGACCTTCTTAGAGAGGCGCCCGCCGACGCGGGCGTGAACGGAAACGCGAGCATCATGGCCTCGATTGATCGCTATTTGTTCCGTACGATTTTCGCCGGCTTCCTGCTGGTCCTGATCAACCTCACCATGGTGATCTGGATCACCCAGATCCTGCGCCAGGTCGATCTCATCACCAATCAGGGCCAGACCATCCTGGTATTCCTGCGCATCACCAGCCTCCTGGTGCCGATCCTGATGCTGGTGATCGCCCCGATCGCGATCGTCATCGCCATCTGCTACGCACTCACCAAGCTCAACGGCGATTCCGAGCTCGTCGTGATGAACGCGGCCGGCATTTCGCCGCGGCGGACATTTCGGCCGGTATTCGCATCATGCATCATGGTCGCGATCTTTGTTGCCTATATTTCGGCGTTTTTGGCACCGTGGCTGCAGCGAAAGATGGCCGCTGAGATTGCCAAGGTAAGGACCGATGTGGTTTCGAACATCGTCCGTCCGGGCGCCTTCACGTCGGTTGACCGCGGGCTGATATTTCACATTCGCGAGCGGCGCGGCGAGAATCAGTTTCAGGGCGTTTTCATCGACGACACGCGCAGCCCCGACGAGCGCGTCACCATCGTGGCCGAATATGGCCAGATCGTACAGCGGGGCGACAGCGCGTTTCTCATCCTGCGCGAAGGCAACGTAGAGCGCCGGCGCACCAAGGAGCGCGATCCGACCATCGTGGTGTTCGACCAGTATGCGTTCGACCTGACCCGGCTCGCGCCGGCGCCGCAGGTGAACGTGGGTTTGCGCGAGAAATACGTCTGGGAACTTGCATTTCCGGCCGCCGACGACCCGGTGTTCCGGCTCTCGCCCGGGCAGTTCCGCGTCGAATTCCACGAACGCCTGTTCGCGCCGCTCTATCCCCTGGCGTTCGGCGTCATCGCTTTTGCAATTCTGGGATTCCCGCGCACCACCCGGCAAAGCGGCGCGGTGTCGATGTTCGCCGTGATCGCGGCGGTGGCGACGCTGCGGCTCGGCGGCTTCGCCGGAACCGCCATCGCCGTCACTACGCCTGCCATCCTGGCGGTCGTCTACGCCATGATCCTGGCGGCGATCGGGCTTGGCGGCTTCGTCATCTGGCGCGGCATTCCGATCGATCTTGACGAAAAGCTCGATCTCGGCGTCATGGCGCGGGCCGGCGTGGTCCGCCTCGATCGCATCGCGGGGCGGTTCAATATCCGTTTGCCGACCCGGAGCATACTGCGGCGGCTGGAGAATTCGGACTGAGCGCCGGGCAGATGCCCGCTGCCGCGTGGACAATGTCGCACCGGTCCGCTACAGCCGTGGTCCGAGGGCGCAAAGGGCGCCGCGTTGATCGAACCGGTATCGATGTTCACACGTTTCTGGCGCGAG
>Ga0099791_10000434_pt1 | contig 15541 bp, 17 predicted proteins | sample Rivendell_Oct201_7_FD_77318 | JGI IMG/M metagenome (GOLD analysis project Ga0099791, IMG submission 77318) | Vadose zone soil and rhizosphere microbial communities from the Eel River Critical Zone Observatory, Northern California to study diel... | ecosystem: Environmental > Terrestrial > Soil... | reverse complement strand
TGCCGGCTCGGGCTCGACATCCTGTCCTGGCAGAAGCTCAAGGCCCGGCTGCCCTCGCAGCTCCCGCTCGGCACCAAGATCGCCCACAAGACCGGCACCGGGTCGCGCGGCGTCATGGACGCGGGCATCGTGTTCAAGGCGGACCGGCCGCTCTTCATCCTGACCGCCTACACCGAGCACGTGCCGGCCGCGCTGCCCGACGGCACCCCCGGCTTCACCGCCGCGAATACCCTGATCGGCCGGATGGCGCGTCTGGCCTACGACGCGCTCGGCGGCTAGGACGCTCACGTGCCCCCCAAGACACCGCCGAAGGAGCCGCCCGCCCCCAAGCGGGCGATGAGCATCCACGCGCATCCCGACGACCAGGAGTTCACGGTCGGCGGCACACTCGCCAAGTGGGCGCGGGCCGGCTGCGAGGTCGTCTCGGTGTGCATCACGAGCGGCGGCGCCGGCTCCAACAAGTACACGCCACTCGACATGACCCGCCACGCCCTCGTCGCCCTGCGGGAGGACGAGCAGCGGGAAGCGTGCCGGCTCCTGGGAGTGAAGGAGACGATCTTCCTCGGCTACGAGGACGGGATGCTCGAGCCGTCGATCGGCCTGCGGCGCGAGCTCACGCGCCTGATCCGGCGGCATCGCCCGGAGACGGTGGTGTGCGGGGATCCCACCATGCGCTTCTACGGCACCACCTACATGAATCATCCCGATCACCGGGTCGCCGCCGACGTGGTCCTCGACGCGGTGTTTCCGTCGGCGGGCACGCGCCTGATCTTTCCCGAGCTGCTCGACGAGGGGCTCGAGCCGCACGAGGTGCGTCAGGTCTTCATCCACGGCGCGGAGCGGGCCGACACCTACGTGGACATCGGGGAGGTCCTGGACGTGAAGCTGGCCGCGCTGCGCGCGCACAAGAGCCAGATGGGTGAGTGGGATCCCGCCGAGATGATCACCCAGTGGGCCCGCGAGCAGGGCAAGCGCCGGAAGCTGGCCGCCGCCGAATCCTACCGGCGGATGATGCTGCAGGAGCCCTGATCGGCTACCGCCGGGAAGTCGGCTACTCGGTGCGCGGCGCGACCTGGATCCACCCGCTCGGGCACGCGGCCACCGTCGGATAGTAGCCGGCCGGATCCTGGCAGTAGTGCCAGTAGCCGGACACCGGTGTGCTGGGGGCGCGCTGGACGTAGTCGGTCGGCGGGGGCGTCACGACGACCGGCGGATAGTCGTAGTAGGGATAGGGATACGCATACCCGTAGTACGGGTAGAAACCGGGCCCGTAGAATCGCGGGCCCACGAACACGCGCGGACCGAAGAAGCCCCGGTGCCCGTGGAAGCCGCCGTGGTGGAATCCGCCCCGCCCCCGATCCCAGGCCGAGGCATCCCCCGCCGCGAAAACCCCCAGCAGGAGCGCGCCCGCGATCACGGCCGCGGTCCATCCGACCAGCCGCCTCTTCATGATTCAAGTGTTCACCCGCCCGGAGCGGGTGTCTAGCCGACGTAGCCCTTCTGGTGCAGTAGTACATCTCAAACACGACGCAGGGTTACGCGGGCGTTTGCACCCCTGCGTGCACCAGCGGTCTCAGGATCAGGTCACCGGCAAGCCAGAGTGCCTTCCCGAAGGGTTGAAGACCATTGGCGCCACGATGCAACCGTCGGAGGCCCGCACACATCCTAGATGCATCGAACCGAGCGTGCGGATGGCCGCGATATCGCCGACCGGCATTGCGCACCGCTGGCGTCGTAACCAGACTTCGTCGCGCTACGTCGTAAAGGTGAGGGCCGCGATGGGCGGAAACGGTTTCGCAAGATGCCCGTCGACACTGCCCTGTTGAAGCAAAGGACGTAGGAGGGACGCTACTCACGGGCGCGGAGGAACAAGGAGGTTCTCATGGTCAAGAGTGCCCTTTATGCCGCGATTGGGTTCGCCGCAATCTCCTCGATAGCCTTGGCAGAAGACCTTTCTTCGGCGACGGCCCCTTTGCCTCCCGGGACATTCACGACGTCAGCGCACTCTGACGAATGGAAAGTTACGAACGCGCTGAGCGCGGGCCCCGCCAGCATCACGGAGCACGCAGCCGTGATCGATTGGCCCGCGAATCCGAAGGATGGAATGTCTCATGGCAGAGTGCTTCGCCAGGGCACCAATGGTTGGACATGCCTGCCCGACATTCCCGGAAGGCCTCAGCACAACCCGATGTGCGTGGACGAGACCATGATGAAGTGGCTCATGGCAACTCTGGCCGGGAAGAAGCCGGACATCGATCGCGTTGGACTGTCCTACATGCTGATGGGCGAGGCGAGACAGGGACAGGGCGCAACTCCGGCAAAAGACCCCAGCCAAGTCAAAGAATGGTTCTATGTCGGCCCGCATATCATGGTCGTGCTTCCGGATTCAGCCAAGGACGCGCTCCGGGGCATCAATCAGGATCTCTCCAACAACCAGCCCTATACATCGCTCCTCAGTTCCGCAGACGTAGCGAAGCCAATCTGGGTCATTCCCGTTGCAAAGGGCGGCGACAGGATTAAGGAGGAGCCAGCGAAATAGGGTGCTCCCCTGTGCTGCGCAAGCCCACGCCGTGCCCGGTGTGTCGTTCGCGCTCGGGGTTCTGCGCGATCAACGTGTCTCAGCGCATCTCAGTGCTCTACGGTAAGTTGTTCACGCTCGACACGTCACGCATTTGCGCAGCGTATGCTTGCGCCCCTGACTTCTGGTGGAAGTAGTTGGCCCGGTAGAAATCGACCACCAGGTCCGCGTAGACCGCGGGTGGATAGTGCGGCGGATCGTCGGGACCGGTGCAGCTCGGCAGGCACTCGATCACCGCGGTCGGAGTCGGGCTGTAGAAGAACGCGATCGAGTAGCGGTCGGTCCCGGACTCGTTCAGCACCGCGTGAGGCGTGGAGAGGAACCGGTCGTTCGACCACCGCTTCATCATGTTCCCCAGGTTGACCAGGAACGTCCCCGGGATCAGCGGCGGCGCGAGCCACTCCCCGGACGGCAGCCGCACCGCGAGCCCGGGCACGTCCATCCGGGCCAGGATCGTGATGAACGAGTTGTCGGTATGCGGGCCCTGGCCGAACTGTTCGTCGTCCGCGAAATCCTGGGGCGGGTAGTGCAGGAACCGGAGATTGATGTGGGCCTCGCCCGCGAATGACGGCGCGAAGTGGCCGGCGGGCATCCCGAGGGCCCGGGCCAGCACCGGCAGCATGCGCTCGCCCACGCCCTGGAGCGTGGTGAAGTAGGCGACCATCGCCGCGCGCATCGCGGCATGGCCCTCCGGCCACTGGTTGCGCCCCCGCAGCGGCGTGCCCGCCAGCACGTCCGGGTGATCGGCCGCCCGCTCATGGCTGATGAAGAAGCTCTCGTTGTAGTTCGGACGCGTCGCCTTGTGGACGGTGGAGGCCTTCTGGATCGACTGGTTCACCGGCAGGTAGCCGATGTTGTTCTCGTTGAGCTGCAGGCGCAGCTTCTCGTCGAGCGGGAGGGCGTGGAACTCGCGCGAGGCCGCGAAGGCCCGCTCCACCACCGCGTCCGGCACCCCGTGCCCGGCCAGATAGAAGAAGCCGACGGTCTCGCCGGCGTGCCGGACCTCGCGGGCCACCGCCTCCAGCCCTTCAGGATCGGCCGGAGACCGGAACGCGGGTGAGAAGTCGATGACCGGGATGGCCCGCGTGGCCTCCTCGATGTCCTTGACCGCCAGGCTCTTGAGGATGTTCATGCCGGCGATCGTAGCGCAACCCACCCGGGAGCGGCAACCACGGGGCGGCGGGGCCGAAAGATGACCGGCCCCGCCGCGGATTCAGCGGACCATCAGCACTTCGGCAGCTCGCGCAGCTTCGCCTCGATGTTGTCACCGACCTTGAGATCCTGGAGCGTCTCCTTCGAGGCCTTGAACTCGTGGGTCGTGCCGTCTTTCTCGGTCACCGCCACCAGGCCCTGCGTCTGGTCCACCCGCACGACCTTACCCTCGACCTGCTGGCGCGCGCCGGCCTTCATCTGATCGCAGGACTGCTTGGTCTGTCCGGCCGCGAACCCCGCCCACAGCGGGACGGCCAGCATGATTCCCATTGCCACTGCCTTGTACGGCGTCATGAATTCCTCCCAACCCTAGTGCTTGGTGATGTCGTAAATGGCGCCGGCGGCTGCGCCGACACCCGTACCGATGAGCGCGCCCTTGCCGGCTCCGTAGCCGGTCCCGGCGCCGACCGCGGCGCCTGCACCCGCGCCGACCGCCGCGCCACCAAGGGTTCCGCATGCCGTCGCGGCGAGCGAGACCAGGGACAGCCCGACCACGGCGGAGAGGATTCTCGTCTTCGTCGATTGCTTGGTCACGGTGCACCTCCTGTCTGCCGATACCGGCAACCCGCGTGCCAAGGAGCACGCACGGTGGCGACGCGCAACCCCCCGTCCACGCATGCAGCGAGATCCGCGCGATGAGCGAAGCCGCACGGCGGCGGAAAAAGGTACACGTCGGGTGACGTAAGAATTACCGTCTTGCCCCGCCGGCTGCGATGGGACATCCTTGCCCGTCCGCTCGCCGACGGGGCGGCAAGGAGGACGCATGGGACAGCTCGAGGGCAAGGTGGCGCTCATCACCGGCGCCAGCAAGGGCATCGGCCGCGTGATCAGCCGGCTGTTCGCCCAGGAGGGCGCCGCCGTCATCTGCGCGGCGCGAACCCGTGACCTGGTGGAAGAGACGGCGGGGCTGGTCAAGTCGGCGGGAGGCCAGGCCATCGCGGTGACCGGCGACGCGGCCACCGAGGGCGACGTGCAGCGGATGATCGAGGCGGGGGTCCGCGCCTTCGGCAAGCTCGACGTCCTGATCAACAACGCGGGCGACGGGGGCCCGACCAAGCGCGTGCAGGACTACACCAGCGACGACTGGTTCTACACCATCAACTCGTGCCTGACGAGCTCCTACATGTGCGTCCGCTTCGCGGTGCCGGAGATGCTCAAGGCGGGCGGTGGGTCCATCGTCAACATCTCCTCCACCGCGGGCCGGCGCGGGCTCCCCTTCCGCATCGGCTACTGCTCGGCGAAGGCCGGGCAGGTCGGCATGACCTACGGCCTGGCCCTCGAGCTGGCCCCGCACAACATCCGGGTCAACGCCATCGCCCCCGGGGCGGTCGCGGGCGACCGGATCGACCGCGTCATCGCTGGCCAGGCGGAGGTGCGCGGCGTGGCGCTCGAGGACATGCGCCGCGCCTTCGTCGAGCGGGCGCCGCTCAAGCGCATGTCGACCGCGGAGGACATCGCGACCCTTGCGGTGTACCTCTGCAGCGACGCGGCCCAGAACCTGTCGGGCCAGTGCATCGCGGTGACCGCGGGCGAGCCGGCGGTGTGAGCCCTCCGAGGCTGAGGCTTGCGGTCGCGGTCGTCATGCTCGCGTCGCTCGCGAGCGCGCAGCCCGACGCCGACTCCCAGTGGCCGCACTACGGCAACGACGCCGGCGCTGCCCGCTACTCCCCCGCAGCCCAGATCGACCGGAGCAACGTCGCCCAGCTCCAGCGGGCGTGGACGTTTCGCACCCGGGCCCTCGGCCACCGCGCGCCGCTCGATCGCAAGGCCGCCTTCGAGGCCACGCCGATCCTGGTCGAGGGCAAGCTGTTCCTGAGCACGCCCTACAACCACGTCATCGCGCTCGACCCGCGGACCGGCGCCAGGCTCTGGGAGTACGACGCCGCGCTCGATCGCTCCCACGGTTACTCGGAGGTCACCTCGCGCGGCGTGGCGGCCTGGCAGGACGCCGCGGCCGCCCCCGGCGCGCCGTGCCGCACCCGGATCCTCATGGGCACGCTCGACGCCCGGCTCATCGCGCTGGACGCCGACACCGGCGCGCCCTGCCCCGCCTTCGGCGCGAGCGGGCAGGTCGACCTCACCCGGGGCGTCGACCTCCGCGACCTCGGCAACTACCAGATGACCTCGGCCCCCGCGGTCAGCGGTGACGTGGTCATCGTCGGATCGTCGATCGGCGACAATCGGGCCGTCGACGTGGAGCGAGGCATCGTGCGGGGCTTCGACGCCCGCACCGGCGCGCTCCGGTGGACCTGGGATCCGATCCCGTGGGCGAGCCGGACCACACCGCGCACCGGAGCCGGCAATGCCTGGTCGACCCTCTCCGTCGACGCGGAGCGCGGGCTCGTCTTCGTCCCGACCGGTAGCGCGAGTCCCGACTACTGGGGCGGTACGCGCAAGGGCGACAACCGGTGGGCGAACTCGGTCGTGGCTCTCCAGGCCGCCACCGGCCTCCTGGTGTGGGGCTTCCAGGTCGTCCACCACGATCTGTGGGACTACGACGTCGCCTCCCAGCCCACGCTGTTCTCCTGGCGCGACGGCACCCCCGCGATCGCCATCACCACCAAGATGGGCCGCGTGTTCGTCCTCGACCGGGTGACCGGCGCGCCGCTGCTCCCGGTCGAGGAGCGCCCGGTGCCGGCGAGCGACGTGCCCGGCGAGGAGGCGTGGCCGACGCAGCCCTCCTCCGGCATCTCGGTCGTCCCGGAAGGCCTCCGCGCCGACGACGCGTGGGGCTCGACCGAGAAGGACCGCGCGTGGTGTCGCGAGAAGATCGCGGCGGCCCGGTCGGAGGGCATCTTCACCCCGCCGAGCCTCCGGGGCACCGTGGTGTTCCCGGGCAACGCGGGCGGCGTGAACTGGGGCAGCTCGGCCTATGACCCGGTCCGCCACCTGCTCTTCATGAACACCAATCGCCTCGCCATGACCGTGCGGCTCATCCCGCACGAGCGCTTGGCGCTCGAGGCGACGCAGGGCACGCCCGAGGAGCGCCTCCGCGCCGAGCTGGCGCTGCAGGCCGGCACCCCCTACGCGATGCGCCGCGCCCCGCTCCTCTCGCCGAGCGGCACGCCCTGCAACCCGCCGCCGTGGGGAACGCTCGTCGCGGTCGACCTCTTCTCGGGCCGCACGGCCTGGGACGTGCCCCTCGGCTCGGTGGTGTCGGGCGACTTCAAACGGCTGCTCGTGCGGCTGTTCCGGCCCGCGCTGCTCGACAACGGCAGCCCGAACTTCGGCGGCCCCATCGCCACCGCCGGAGGCCTCGTGTTCACCGCGGCGTCGATGGACAATCACCTCCGGGCGTTCGACTCGGACACCGGGCGCGCGCTCTGGAAGTACGAGCTGCCCGCCGGCGGGCAGGCCACCCCGATGACGTACCGCGTCGACGGGCGGCAGTACCTGGTGATCGCGGCCGGCGGGCACGGCAAGCTCGGCACCAAGCTCGGCGACTACGTGGTTGCCTTCGCGCTGCCTTGAGGTACCCTGATCCCGATGACGCGCGGTCGGCCATTCCCGTCCTGGGTCCCATTCCCGTTCTGGGTCACGGTCCTGACGGTGGCGCTCCTCGGCCTCCTGGGCCCGATCGCGCACATCTGCCCGGCCGATCCCCGCTGGCTCGCCAGCTCGACCGAGGACCCGGATCTGGACGACCAGCTCCTGCTCGCCGCCGACGGCGTCCTCGTCAGCGCCAAGGTAATCCCTCCCGCGCCACGCGGCACGCCGCACCTGGTCTCCGAGCTCGGCGCCGGCTGCACCTCCGCCGATCCCGGCTCTGCGTCCTGTACGCGCGCGCCTCCCGTCCTCCTCCCCCGCTCCGTCTGACCGAGTCCGAATCTCAGTCGTGACCTGAACGCCGTCGGGCGCATTCCGCGCGACGGCAGCGAGGAGAACCATCATGAAGCGCAGCACGATCTTTGCGGTCATCGCCGTTTGCTCGATGGGCGCGGTCGCCACCACGGTGAGCGCGGCCGAGCTGACCAATCCCACCCCGACCACCGCGGTCGAGGAGGCCAAGATGCCGGCGGGCGGCGAGTTCAGCAACGGGCCGGCGGGCGGTGGGGCCACCCTCGGCACCAAGGACCACGTGCCCTCGAGCGGAGAGTTCAGCAACGGGCCGGTCGGAGGGGCAGCCAGCGATCCCACCCCGCGCCGCATGCCCAGCGGGGCCGAGTTCAGCAACGGGCCGACCGGTATCAGCAAGTAGCCGGGAAGGAGCAGGCCAACCGCATCATTCGGGCGGCGGCGCACCCCGCGGGGCGCGCCGCCGCCCGCTTCGTTGACACCCTCGCCGCCCCCGCGTAGAGTCTCTCCGGTCTCGTCGTCAGCCCCACTGCGAGAGAGGAGAGACATGGACGTCGATCGCCCGCTCCCCACCCCGATCACCCCGGAAGCCAAGCCGTTCTGGGACGGCTGCCGCGCCGAGAAGCTGATGCTTCCCCGCTGCGAGGATTGCGGGCACGTCTTCTTCTACCCGCGCATCCTGTGCCCGCGCTGTCACTCTCGTCGCATCGGTTGGATGCAGGCGAGCGGGCGCGGCACGCTGCACTCCTTCGAGATCGCGCACCAGGCGTTCCAGAAGGCCTGGAAGATCAAGCCGCCCTACGTGCTCGCGATGGTGCAGCTCGAGGAGGGCCCGCGGATGATGTCGAATCTCATCAACGTGGAGCCCTCGCCGAAAGCGATCAAGTGCGACATGCCGGTGGAGGTCGTATTCACCCAGGTGAGCGACGACGTGACCCTGCCGCTGTTCCAGCCGAGGCGGTGAGCGCCATGGCCACCGTGTCCGAGCGGCAGCGGGAATTGCGCAACGTCGCCTGCATCGTGGGCGTGGACGAGAGCGATCAGATCGGCACGCTGCCCAACGTGAGCCAGCTCTCGCTACACCTGGAAGCGATCTCGAACGCGGTCCGCGACGCGGGCCTCAAGGTCAAGGACGTGGACGGCATCTTCACCGCGGGCCAGCACTCCCCCGCCACTCTCGGCGAGGCCCTCGGGGTCAAGCCGCGCTACGTGGACGGGACCACGGTGGGCGGCTGCTCGTTCATCATCATGGTGGGGCACGCGGTAGCCGCGCTGCACCACGGGCTCTGCGACGTGGCGGTGGTATCGCACGGCGAGAGCGGCCGCTCCGGCACCGGCGTCACGCGCAGCCGCGACACCGCGCTCAGCGGCCAGTTCGAGTTCCCCTACGGATTCGGCGGGGCCACCACCTACTTCGGGATGATCACCACGCGGCACATGCACGAGTACGGCACCACGCTCGAGCAGTGGGCGCAGGTGGCGGTGTCGACCCGGAAGTGGGCCGCGCTCAACCCCAAGGCCCGCTTCCACGATCCGATCACGGTGGCCGACGTGCTCAACTCGCGCCCGGTGTCGTACCCGTTCAACCTGCTCAACATCTGCCTCGTCACCGACGCGGGCGGCGCGGTCGTGCTGACCCGCGCGGATCGGGCGAAGGACTGCGCCAAGGCCCCGGTCTACGTGCGCGGCTTCGGCGAGGCCACCGAGCACGTGATGGTCACCCAGATGGACAGCCTGTCGGTCAGCGCGGCGACCCGCCTGGCCGGCGAGCGCGCCTTCTCGATGGCCGGGGTGTCGTCGAAGGACTTCAACCACATCATGCTCTACGACGCCTTCACGTCGGGGCCGCCGATCATGCTGGAGTCGCTCGGCCTGGCCAAGCCAGGCGAGGGCGTGCAGTTCTTCAGCGAGGGCCGCTCCACCCCGGGCGGCAGCCTGCCCATCAACACCAACGGGGGCGGCCTCTCCTACACCCACTCCGGCATGTACGGCATCTTCCCGATCATCGAGGCCACCCGCCAGCTCCGCGGCGAGACCGGCGCGCGCCAGGTCCCCGGCGCCTCGTGCTCGCTCGTCAACGGCATGGGCGGCATGCTCTCCGCCGCGGGCACCCTAGTCCTCGCCAACCGCACGTAGGGGGCCGAGAAGGGCCCATCTGCTTCGTTGACGCCCTCGGCCGCGCCGCTCGACGTACGGAGAGTACGCCTCGCGGGCGGCCGAGAGCGTCGCCTCGCATCTGGACCCTTCTCGGCCCCCCTATTCGATCGGGACGAAGATACAGTGACGCAGCTTGCCGTCGAGGGCTTTCGAGAGGTGGCCCTTGCCCCAGGTGTCCTCCACGAGGATGACTTCACCGGCGCCGATGCGGCGGGACTCGCCGTCGCTCGCGGTGATCTGCACGCCGGCGTCCAGGTTGATGATGTACTGGCGGCGCGGCGCCGGGTGCCAATCCAGATCGTAGTCGGGCTGGACCTCGCGGAAGATGATCCCGGTCGCGGGCAGGCGCGCCGAGAGCCGGCCCGCGCGCCCGGTCTCGACGTACGGGATCTCCATGTCCTCGAAGTGCGACTCGCCCTTCTGATCGACGAACAGATGATGGATCTTCATGGACTCTCCTGTCTCTGACGACGCTCGCTGGCGGCTCCTGACGCTTCTGACGACATCATACGGCGCGGGCGCCTCCGGCATGCTGGGGATCTCGGCGCTGTCACCGAGCCCGGTCGCGACACGCACGCTCCCGCTGAGACTACGGCATCACTGATGCTGGGACGGGCGCCGTGGCTTCTGGCTTCTGCCTTGGCTCGCGGGATCGGCGGGGGGTTGGGGGGTGCGCTCCCGGGAGCCGTGGCTTCTGCGGGCGAGCGAAGCGCAGCGCTCTCCGATCTCGTGGCTCCATCGAGTGCCCGCGACGGGGCGCGACTCAGCGTGCTCCCGGGAGCGCACCCCCCACCCCCCCCACCGCGGCGCAACGACGCGGGGCGGGATGGCGGCCCACCGGCGCCCGCGTTATCATGCGGCCTCGGCCCGCCGCGAGGGGCGACGACACACGCGAAGGAGCGCGCGAACATGGGCTACGAGCAGATCCTGTACGAGGTGCGCGACCGCATCGCCACCGTCACCCTCAATCGCCCCGACAAGCTCAACGCCTGGACCGGCGTGATGGGCCGCGAGGTGCGCCAGGCGATGGACGAGGCGACGCGCGACGAGACGGTCCGCGTCATCGTGCTGACCGGCGCCGGGCGCGGCTTCTGCGCGGGGGCGGACATGCAGATGCTCTCGGGCATCGTCGACGCGGGCACCGCCGCGCGCGTGGAGGATGCCCCGCCGGCCCGCCCCGCGGCGGAGGGCGACGCACCCGTGCGGCCCGACTTCCGCGGACCCTACGCCTACTTCCCGATGGTGCCCAAGCCGATCATCGCGGCGCTCAACGGGGCCACCGCGGGCCTGGGCCTGGTGGTCTCGCTCTACTGCGACCTGCGCATCGCGGCCGACAGCGCGGTCTTCACCACCGCGTTCTCGCGGCGCGGGCTCATCGCCGAGCACGGGGTGAGCTGGATGCTCCCGCGCCTGGTGGGCCTCCAGCACGCCCTCGACCTGCTGCTCTCGGCCCGCAAGTTCACCGCGCAGGAAGCGCTCGCGATGGGGCTCGTCTCGCAGGTGCACCCGGCCGCCGCGCTCATGGACGGGGTGCGCGCCTACGCGCGCGAGCTGGCCGAGCTGGTGTCGCCGCGCTCGATCCGGGTGATGAAGCGGCAGCTCTGGGAGGCGCAGTTCCAGACGCTCGCGGAGGCGACCGCGGTGGGCCACGAGGAGATGCGGCGGAGCTTCGGGGCCGAGGACTTCAAGGAAGGCGTGGCCCACTTCGTCGAGAAGCGCGCCCCGCGCTTCACCGGGCGGTGACCGCCATGGCCCGGCTCGCGGCCCTCGTCCTGACGCTGACGCTCGCCCTGCTCGGGAGCACCGCCGCCCTCGCCTTCGACGGGGAGCCGGCGCTCTACGAGGCGGCGAAGAAGGAGAAGGAGTTCACCTGGTACACCGCCCACTACAACTCCGAGACCGCGGTCGCGATCTGCCAGGGCTTCGAGAAGAAGTACCCGGGCGTGAAGTGCAACCACATCCGGACCACCGCCCAGGTGGCCTACCAGCGGCTGGCCCAGGACCAGAAGGCGGGCATCGCCCAGTGCTCGGTGATCAGCTCCACCGACCAGAGCCACTACACCAAGATGAAGCAGGACGGGTGGCTCCTGCCCTACAAGCCGAAGAACCTCTCCGAGCTGGTCGACGCCTTCCGCTCCTTCAACGATCCCGACGGGCTCTTCACCGCGACCGCGGCCGGCCTGGTGCTGCTCACCTACAACACGAGCGTGGTCTCCCCCGCGGAAGCGCCCCGCAAGTGGACCGACCTCGCCGACCCGAAGTGGAAGAACAAGGTCTCGATCGGCCACCCCGGCTTCAGCGGCTACGTGGGCACCTGGGTGGTGCAGATGAAGAAGCTCTACGGCTGGGACTACTTCAAGAAGCTCGAGCTGAACAAGCCGCGCATCGGCCGCTCGATCAACGACACCGTGACCATGCTCAACGCCAAGGAGTCGATCGTGGCCGCGGGGCCCTCCGCCACCACGCTGGAGAGCCGGGCCAAGGGCAACCCGGTCGCGGTGGTCTATCCCGAGGACGGCGCGGTGCTCATGGTCTCCGCCTCCGGCATCGTGAAGAACGCGCCCGCCCCCAACGCGGGCCGGCTCTTCATCGAGTACCTGCTGAGCCGCGAGGGCAACGAGGTGATGGTCGCGCAGTACCAGGACCCGGTGAACAAGAGCGTCAAGCCGATGGCGGGCGGCAAGTCCATCGCGGAGATCAAGACCATCCGGCCCACCGCGGTCGAGATCGAGACCGGCATCCCGGAGGTCAAAGAGCTCTTCCGGGAGACCTTCGGGATCTGAGACCGGCCGCCGCGCGATGCGGGAGAAGTCCTTCGTCATCTGGCTGCTCCTGATCGCGCTGCTGCTCCTGCTCGTGATCAACCCGCTCGCCCGCCTCCTGTGGGCGAGCTTCGAGCACCCGGAGACCGGCGCCTTCACGCTCGCGAACTACGCGGCCGCCTACGGGCGCTGGCGGCACGTGGAAGCGCTGATCAACTCGCTGGTCATCGGCCTCGCGGTGGCCGCACTCTGTACCGTCTTCGGGGTGCCGATGGCGTGGGCGGTGTCGCGCACTGACATGCCGGGCAAGGGGCTGGTGTGGGCCGCAGTGCTCGGCACCTTCATCATGCCGAACTACCTGGGGGCGGTGGCCTGGATCCTCATGGCAGGGCCGAACGCGGGCTGGCTCAACCGCGTCTACACCGCGATCACCGCGGCGGAGGCCGGGCCCTTCAACGTCTACAGCAAGACCGGGCTCGTGCTCGTGATCGCCTGCTACTCCTTCCCCTACATGTTCGTGTTCACCCGCTCCGCGCTCGACCTGATCTCGTCCGAGATGGAGGACGCGGCCAGCACCCTCGGCGCGGGCGCGCTGCGCACCACCCTGCGGGTCACCCTGCCCCTGGCCCTGCCCGCGATCCTGGGCGCGTTCATCGTGGAGTTCCTCGAGTCGATCGCGCTCTTCGGGGCTCCCGCCCTGATCGCCCTGCCCGCGCGCTTCCAGGTCATGACCACCACGCTCTGGCAAATGTTCGAGTTCCCGCCGCGGGTGCAGGAGGCGGCGGCCTACGCGATGCCGCTCCTGCTCATCACCGTGTTTCTCTTCTGGCTGCAGTACCGCATCATCGCCCGCAAGGGCTACGTGGCGCTGACCGGCAAGGGCGGGGAGCGCCGCCTGGTGCGCCTCGGGCCCTGGCGCTGGGCCCTGCTCGCCTACTGCCTGTTCGTGACGTCGCTCTCGTTCTTCATGCCGATGCTGGTGGTGCTGCAGGCCGCCTTCGCGCGGGCGTGGGGCCGCGGCTTCTCCTGGGACAACGTCACGCTGCGCAATCTGCGCTTCGTGCTGTTCGACCAGACCGCCACCCGGGCCGCCACGATGAACACCTTCGTGTACGCCGCTGCCGCCTCCGTCATCGCGCTCACCCTCGCGCTCGCCATCGCCTACATCGTGGCGCGCCGCCTGGTCCCGCTCGGCCGCGCGCTGACCTACGTGGCGATGGCTCCCTTCGTCATCCCCGGGATCGTGCTCGCGATCGGGTTCTACGCCGCCTACACCACGAAGCCGCTCGTGCTCTACGGCACCGCGTGGATCCTCATCCTGGCCTTCGCGACCCGCTTCCTCCCCATCGCGTACACCAACAGCGACGCGGCGCTCCGCAGCATCAACCCGGAGCTGGAGGACGCGGCCCGCATCCTGGGCGCCGGCAGGCTCCTGTCCCTACGTCGAATAGTCGCGCCCCTCCTGAAGCGCGGCCTGGCGGGCGCCTTCATCCTGGTGTTCATCCCGGCCACCCGCGAGCTGTCCTCCGCGATCTTCCTCTACACCACCGGCACCCAGGTGCTGTCGGTGCTCCTCTTCGACAAGAGCGACGAGGGCAACTTCGAGGTGCTCTCCTCCATGGGATTGATCCTGGTGGTGGTCACGGTGGCGCTGGTGCTGGTGGGCTTCCGGATGGTCGGCCGCGACTTCCTCCTGCGGAGGACCGCCACGTGAGCCGTCTGGTCCTCACCGACGTCAACCGCCGCTTCGGGACCGTGACCGCGGTCGACCGCTTCTCCCTTACCCTGCAGGCCGGCGAGTTCGTCTCGCTGCTGGGCCCCTCCGGCTGCGGCAAGACCACCACCCTGCGGATGATCGCGGGCTTCCTCGAGCCGAGCGAGGGCACCATCGACATGGACGGGCGGCGGATCTCCGCGCCCGGCTCCACCCTGCCGCCCGAGAAGCGCAACATGTCGATGATCTTCCAGAGCTACGCGATCTGGCCCAACATGACGGTGGCCGAGAACGTGGCCTTCGGACTCGAGGTGCGGCGGGTGCCGAAGGACGAGATGCGCATCAAGGTCCAGCGCATCCTCGACGTGGTGCAGATGGGCCACCTCGGCGGGCGCTATCCTCAAGAGCTGTCGGGCGGCCAGCAGCAGCGGGTGGCGCTGGCCCGCGCGATCGTGGTGCAGCCCGCGGTGCTGCTGCTGGACGAGCCGCTCAGCAACCTCGACGCGAACCTGCGCGAGGAGATGCGCTACGAGATCCGGCGCCTGCACGACGAGTTCCACATCACCACCGTCTACGTGACCCACGACCAGGCGGAGGCCATGGTGACCTCCGATCGCATCGCGGTCATGCACCAGGGGCGAATCGAGCAGGTGGACGCCCCGCGCGCGCTCTACGCGCGGCCACGCACCCGCTTCGTGGCCGGCTTCATCGGGCGCACCAACCTGCTGGGCGGGCTCGTGCGCGGCGAGGACGTGGTGTTCGACCACTTCACGATCGCGCGCGACCGCTTCGCCGAGGCCGCCGCGCTCCAGGGCCAGGTGAGCTTCTCGCTCCGCCCGCAGTCGATCCACCTCTACCGGCAGTCCCCGCCCGCCTCCGAACGCGTCTGCGTCGTTCCCGGGGTCGTGGCCCAGCGGGCCTATCTGGGCGAGCACTGGGATTACACGGTGCGGCCGGCCGGCAGCGCCCTGGCCCTGCGGGTCACCGCGCGCCCGCACGAGGTCTTCGAGCTGGACGAGAAGGTCTGGCTCGAGCTGGACCCGCGGCAGATGGCGTTGCTCGAGCCCGAGTGACGCCGCCGCGGTGCTGATCCTCCTCAACAAGCCCTTCGGCGTGCTCTGCCAGTTCACCGATCCCGGTGGGCGGCCGACCCTCGCCGACTACGTGGCGGTGCCCCGCGTCTATCCCGCCGGGCGCCTCGACCACGACAGCGAGGGGCTGCTCCTGCTGACCGACGACGGGGCCCTGCAGGCGCGCCTGGCCGATCCGCGCCACCACGTGGAGAAGGTCTACTGGGTGCAGGTGGAGCGCGTGCCCGACGAG
>Ga0099791_10000431_pt1 | contig 15595 bp, 10 predicted proteins | sample Rivendell_Oct201_7_FD_77318 | JGI IMG/M metagenome (GOLD analysis project Ga0099791, IMG submission 77318) | Vadose zone soil and rhizosphere microbial communities from the Eel River Critical Zone Observatory, Northern California to study diel... | ecosystem: Environmental > Terrestrial > Soil... | reverse complement strand
CTGCGAGGTTTTAGCTCTTGATCTTAATGATTATGTCGGAACGCATTTACTTTGGAAGCATTAAGGAAGGCATCGAACCGCCAAATCTGATTGAGGTTCAGGCCAATTCATACGTCGATTTCCTTCAGAAGGATGTCCCTTACGGAAAGCGAAAAAATCAGGGCCTCCAGGCGGTTTTTAAGGAGGTCTTCCCAATTGAAAGCTACGACGAGAAAGCGGTGCTCGATTTTAGTCACTATGACATTGGCGAGCCGAAATTGACGGCGCTGGAAGCGCAGCGCGAAGGGCAGACCTACAGCGCGCCTTTGCACGTCACTTTCCAACTGCGCGAAGAAAAAGGCACGAAGGAGGAGAAGGTTTACATGGGCGAAATCCCCCTCATGACGCCCCAGGGCACCTTCGTCATTAATGGTGCCGAGCGAGTGGTGGTAAGTCAGCTTCACCGTTCTCCCGGCATTGCTTTCGAATCAACCGTTCACGTCAACGGCAAGGTGCTGTACAGCTTCCGGATCATCCCGGACCGGGGTTCGTGGATTGAGGTGCAATTCGACACGGCTGATCTTCTTTACATTTATCTCGATCGACGTAAGCGGCGTAGAAAATTTCTCGCCACGACGTTCCTGCGCGCGCTCGGTTACGGCTCCGACGAAGACGTCATCAAGCTTTTTTACAATATCGAGACCCTAAAGCTGAGCGAGAAACTCGACGAAGAGAAACTAGCCACCAAGGTGCTGACCGCGGAAATCCGTGATGGCGAGGTGACAGTCGCGCGCGCGTTCGAACCACTCACCTTGGCGACCGTCCGCCAGATCATGGCACTCAAGATTCACGAGGTGAAAGTGATCGATATCTCGAATGACGACACAATCGTGAAGGCGCTTAGAAAGGATCCGGCGCACGATCAGGAAGAAGCGCTAAAGGATATCTATCGGCGTCTTCGTCCGGGTGATCCGCCGACCGTTGCCAACGCCCGTGCTTTGCTCAAAAGGCTCTTTTTCGATCCCAAAAAATATGATCTTGGCCGGGTCGGCCGTTACAAAATTAATCAGAAACTCGGAATCAACATCGATCCCACCGAGCGCATTTTGACCGACAAAGACTTTATCGCGGCGATCAAGTATTTGATCAATTTGCGGCGAGGGGAGGGCACGCTTGATGACATTGATCATCTGGGGAGCCGCCGTGTACGGACCGTGGGCGAGCTGCTGTCAAACCAATGCCGAGTCGGTCTTGCTCGCACCGAGCGGTTGGTCAAAGAGCGCATGACGCTGTTCGACATCAACGTCGACGGAATGACGCCGCAGAAACTGATTAATCCAAAGGCGCTGAGCGCGGTGATCCGCGATTTCTTTGGCCGTTCGCAGCTTTCGCAATTCATGGATCAAACAAATCCGCTCGCAGAATTGACGCATAAGCGACGATTGTCGGCTCTCGGTCCTGGGGGTCTCAGTCGGGAGCGTGCCGGATTCGAGGTGCGCGACGTTCACCCTTCGCATTACGGGCGCATTTGTCCGATCGAGACGCCGGAAGGCCCAAACATTGGGTTAATCAGCTCGATGAGCACGTTTGCGCGCATCAACGAGTTTGGTTTTATCGAGACGCCATATCGCAAGGTGGAAAAGGGCCGCGTAACGGACGAGGTCGAATATCTTACCGCAGATCGCGAAGAGAATTTTCTCGTGGCGCAAGCCAATGCGCCGATTGACGGACGTGGACATTTCACTGGGGAAAAAGTCTCTGTGCGTTACCGTGGCGACTTTCTTGAAGTCGATCCCGCCAAAGTGCATTACATGGATGTGTCGCCGAAACAGCTCGTGTCCGTGGCAGCGGGTCTCATTCCCTTCCTCGAACACGACGACGCTAACCGAGCGCTGATGGGTTCCAACATGCAACGGCAGGGTGTGCCGCTGATCGTTTCCGAAGCGCCGCTCGTAGGTACTGGGTTGGAGCAAAAAGTGGCACGAGATTCGCATGCCGTCGTTTTAGCCAGCGAGAGCGGTAAGGTTGCTTCAGTCACAGCGGATCAAATTGTTGTCACTAAAGACGGTCATATGTCCGAGAGCAAAAGGAAGCTTAAAACCGACCCGGAAGCAGGGATTCACGTTTACGAACTCCGCAAATTCATGCGCTCAAACGCCGGCACTTGCGTGAACCAAAAGCCGATTGTGCGCAAAGGCCAGCATGTGAAACGCGGCCAAGTCATTGCCGACGGCCCGAACACCGACCATGGCGAGCTTGCGCTGGGACGAAATGTGCTCGTCGCGTTCATGCCTTGGAATGGATACAATTTCGAAGACGCCATCATGATCTCCGAAAAGGTGGTGAAGGAAGACGTTTACACTTCCATCCACATTGACGAATTCGAGATCGGCGCGCGCGATACCAAGCTCGGACCCGAAGAAATTACGCGGGATATTCCCAACGTTAGCGAAGAAGCTTTGCGCAACCTGGGCCCGGATGGCGTAGTGCGGGTCGGAGCGGAAGTAAAACCAGGCGACATCCTGGTCGGGAAAATTACGCCAAAAAGCGAGACAGAACTGGCTCCGGAAGAACGCCTGCTCCGGGCGATCTTTGGCGAGAAAGCAGCGGACGTGAAGGATACTTCGCTGACAGTCCCGTCCGGCACTTACGGAATCGTCATGGACGTCAAGGTCTCGTCCCGTCGCGAAGTTTCACGCGAAAAACTCACGCCGGCAGAAACGAGACGTCAGCTCAAAACCATCAGCGAAGAACATAAGCGCAAGAAAGAAACGCTGATCGAACAGTTGACCGATTCGCTTTCGAATGTGCTGCTGGGTGAAAAGGTCCCTCTCGATGTCGTAAACGCTAAGAACGGTGAGATCATCATTCCAGCCAATCGCAAAATCACCAAAACGCTATTGCGAAAGCTGGCAACGGCGCACGATCACATTGAGATCGATCCGAGTCCGATCCGTAACAGAATTCGGGAAATCATTGGCTCGTACGAGCACAAGTTCGCGGAGCTGGAGCTCGAACGTGATCGCGCGACAGACCGGGTAGAGAGCGGAGACGATATCGATCCGGGAATCATCAAGCAGGTCAAGGTTTATATCGCAAGCAAACGCAAGCTGAGTGTCGGCGATAAGATGGCTGGGCGCCATGGCAACAAAGGGGTCGTCGCCCGGATCGTGCCTGAAGAAGACATGCCTTTCCTGGCGGACGGAACACCGGTTGAAATTGTGCTGAATCCGTTGGGCGTTCCCAGCCGCATGAATGTGGGACAGGTCTTGGAAACACACCTGGGCGTCGCTGCGAAGGCACTCGGATTCAAAGTCGCGACTCCGGTGTTCGACGGAATCAAAGAAAAACAGATCCGCGAATATTTGCACGATGCCAAAAAGAAGGAGGGTTTCACCTGGGTGCAGGAAAGCGGTAAAGCGCGGCTCTTCGATGGGCGCACTGGCGATCCATTCGATCAGGAAGTGGTGGTTGGTCACATCTACATGATGAAACTTGGTCATCTCGTCGCGGACAAGATTCATGCTCGCGCCGTCGGACCATATTCGCTTGTTACCCAGCAGCCGCTTGGCGGCAAAGCGCAATACGGTGGCCAACGCTTTGGTGAAATGGAAGTCTGGGCTCTTGAGGCGTACGGGGCGGCCTACACTTTACAGGAACTGCTTACTGTTAAGTCCGACGACGTGCAGGGTCGAACCCGCATCTACGAGTCGATCGTCAAAGGCGATAACTCCCTTGAAGCGGGCACCCCTGAATCGTTTAACGTCTTGATCAAAGAAATGCAAAGCCTCGGTCTCGACGTCAAGGTCGGCGGCCAAGCGCCCAGCTTTCTGGAGGCGGTCGGATAATTTTTAGATTCACAATTAGTTGAGAAAATCATGAACGAACATTCCTGGCGTGAGTTAGTGGGCGAAGAGCGCCCCGTGGGTTTTGACCAAGTTGCCATCGGTGTTGCCTCTAGTGACACCATGCGCTCGTGGAGTAAAGGCGAGGTCAAAAATCCCGAGACAATCAATTACCGCACATTTAAGCCGGAGAAGGGCGGCCTTTTCTGCGAACGTATTTTTGGCCCGACACGGGATTGGGAATGCTCGTGCGGAAAATATAAGCGCATCAAACACAAGGGAGTAATCTGCGACCGGTGCGGTGTCGAAGTCACGCTTGCGCGCGTCCGCCGCGAACGGATGGGTCACATCGAATTGGCCGTGCCCGTTTCGCACATTTGGTTTTACAAGTGCATGCCATCGCGCATCGGGCTCATGCTCGATATGAGCGCACGCCAGCTCGAGCGCGTCATTTATTACGAGGACTACATCGTCATTGATCCCGGCAAGACGCCGTTGCAGAAGACACAACTGCTCAACGAAGTCGAATACCGCGAGGGGCAGGAGCAATACGGCGAAGATTTCGTAGCGGGAATGGGCGCTGAAGCAATCAGGAAGCTTCTTGCCGAGATCGATCTTAATAAGCTCAACAAAGAGCTGGAGAAAGCGATGGGTGCCACCAAGAGCAAACAGATTCGCAAGAAACTGGCCAAGCGTCTCAAGCTCGTTCAAGGATTCCAGAATTCGCACGCTCGCCCCGAGTGGATGATTCTGGATGTGTTGCCGGTCATTCCGCCGGATTTGCGCCCCTTGGTTCCCTTGGAAGGCGGGCGTTTTGCGACCTCGGACCTGAACGATCTTTATCGCCGAGTTATTAATCGGAACAACCGGCTCAAAAATCTGCTTCTGCTTAAGACGCCGGACGTGATCATTCGAAATGAAAAACGAATGCTCCAGGAGGCGGTGGACGCTTTGTTCGACAACGGCAGGCACGGTCGCGCCGTGACTGGCGCCGGCAATCGGCCTTTGAAATCGCTGAGTGACATGCTCAAGGGCAAGGGTGGCCGTTTTCGCCAAAACCTGCTAGGCAAACGCGTCGATTACTCGGGTCGCTCCGTTATCGTCATCGGCCCGGAGTTGAAGCTGCATCAGTGCGGGTTGCCGAAGAAGATGGCCCTCGTGCTTTTTGAGCCGTTCATTATCCGCCGGCTGAAAGATCTCGGTTACGTGCACACGGTGCGCAGCGCGAAAAAGATGATTGAGCGCCAGACGCCGGAAGTCTGGGATATTCTCGAAGAAGTCACCAAGGGCCATCCGGTGTTGCTGAACCGGGCACCCACGTTGCATAGACTGTCAATCCAGGCTTTCGAACCACAATTGATCGAGGGCGAGGCCATTCGGATTCATCCGCTGGTGTGCACCGCGTACAACGCGGACTTCGACGGTGACCAGATGGCGGTGCATGTGCCGCTCTCAGTCGAAGCCCAAATGGAAGCGCGCATGCTTATGCTCGCTCCCAACAACATTTTCTCCCCGTCCAGCGGCAAGCCAATTACCACGCCTTCTCAAGACATCACGCTGGGTTGTTATTACCTCACGCAAAATCCGCGAGGTCAGGGTAAAGATGGCGAACGGCTCCCGCTCTTTGCCGATGCGGCCGAAGTGGAATTTGCCACGGCAGAGGGCACCGTTCACACGCACGATCGCATCCGGATCAAGAATCCTGATTTTGGCAAGCAGACCATCTACGGGAAGGCTGACACCAAAATTATCGAGACCACGCCAGGCCGCGTCATTTTCAATGAGATTTGGCCCAGCCAACTCGGATTTTTCAATAAGGCTGCCGGCAAAAAGCAGCTCAGCGACATTATCTGGCGGTGTTACCAAATCGCTGGCCCGGCGGAGACAGTCGCTACATTGGACAAACTGAAGGAGCTCGGTTTCGCCGAGGCGACCAAGGCCGGTATCTCGATCGGGATTTCGGACATGATCATTCCGAAAGAGAAACAGACGGAGCTGGAAAACGCCTATAAGCAGATTCGGCAGGTGGAGCAGCAATATCGCAGGGGTATCATCACTGACGGGGAGCGTTACAACAAGGTCATCGACATTTGGACGCACGCCGGGGACGAAATCTCCAGCGGGATGTTCCGCACTCTGGAGCATAACGAGGGTCGGAAGGAGTTGAATCCAGTCTATCTGATGGTCGATTCCGGCGCGCGTGGCAATCGCCAACAGGTGCGTCAGTTGGCCGGCATGCGCGGTTTGATGGCCAAACCTTCAGGCGAAATCATTGAGCGCCCGATCACGTCGAACTTCCGCGAGGGACTCAGTGTGCTCGAGTATTTCATTTCTACTCACGGCGCTCGCAAAGGTCTTGCCGATACAGCGCTTAAGACTGCCGACTCGGGTTATTTGACGCGGAAACTGGTCGACGCGGCACAGGACGTGATCATCAATGAAAAAGACTGCGGTACGGTAAACGGCATCGTGGTGCGCTCGATTTATGAAGGCGACGAGGAAGTCGTCGATCTCGGGCAGCGCATTATCGGACGCGTCAGTTGCGAGACGATTCCGGACCCGGTTGATAAAAAGAAAAAAATCGTGAAAGCAAACCAGTTCATTGATGAAAAGATTGCCGCAGATCTTCAGCGGGTGGGCGTAGAAAGCTTGAAGATTCGTTCGGTTCTTACCTGCGAGTGCGGACGAGGAGTATGTGCGATGTGTTATGGACGCAACCTCGCAACCGGGCAGTTCGTGAAGCTTGGCGAAGCTGTGGGGATTATCGCCGCCCAATCCATCGGCGAGCCCGGAACGCAATTGACGATGCGCACGTTCCACATTGGCGGCACGGCCAGCCAAACTTTCAAGCAACCGATTATCAAGGCGAAGAACGATGGCACTGTACGCTTTAACGACCTGCGCACTGTGCAGGCGCTCGACGGTAGCTGGATCGTTCTGAACAAGAACGGTTCAATCAGTGTGCATAACGCGGAAGGCCGCGAGCTTGAGCGTTACAACGTGGTGATCGGCTCAATGATTTCCAAAGGCGACGGAGCCACAGTTAAGAAGGGCGAAACTTTCGTGCAATGGGATCCTTACAACGTGCCGATTCTGACTGACAAAAGCGGCAAGGTCGAATTTCGCGATATGATCGCAGGTGTTACGATTAAACGCGACGTCGATGAAGCGACCGGCCTGATGGGAACCGTGATCATCGAGCACAAGGAAGATTTGCACCCGCAGGTCGTCATTGTGGATGACAAAAAGGAAGTCGTTGCAAGTTACTCCATCCCGGCTGGCGCTCACGTTATTGTCGAGGAAGGCCAGAAAGTGCGCGCTGGCGCGCTGCTGGCAAAGACGCCGCGCAAAGTCGCAAAGACAAAGGATATCACTGGAGGTTTGCCTCGCGTGGCCGAATTATTCGAAGCCCGTCGGCCGAAGGACGCGGCTGAGATTGCGAAGATCGATGGAATTGTTGAGATGGGCGGAACTGTCCGCGGAAAACGTCGCCTCATCTTGAAAGATCCTGAGACCGGAGCCGAGGAAGAGCATCTGATCCCGCTCACCAAGCATATCATCGTGTTCAAAGGCGATTTCGTGAAGAAGGGCCAGCAACTCACCGAAGGTCCAATTGTGCCGCACGAGATTTTGGAAGTCTGCGGTCCGCAGGAATTGCAGGAGCATCTGGTCAACGAAGTGCAGGAGGTCTACCGGTTGCAGGGCGTGGAGATCAATGACAAGCACATCGAGATCATCGTGCGCCAAATGCTGCGCAAAGTGAAAATTACCGATCCTGGCGATACGTCGCTGCTTTGGGGCGATCAGGTGGACAAACTCGACTTCGAGGAAGAAAACAAGAAGGTGGTCGAAAAGGGTGGCAAACCGGCGGAGGCCGTCCCAGTATTACTCGGCATCACGAAGGCTTCGCTTGAAACGGACAGCTTTATTTCTGCTGCCTCCTTCCAGGACACGACCCGCGTGCTCACTGAAGCAGCCACGCTCGGTAAAGTTGATAAGCTCCGCGGCTTCAAGGAAAACGTCATCATGGGTCACTTAATCCCGGCCGGGACTGGGTTCCCCGAGCATCGCCAGATTAAGCTGATCGAGAAAGGCGAGCCGATCGGCGCGCCTGTGATGGAGGAAGCCGAAGCGCAGCCGGCGATCGGATAGGATCAGCGTTGCGGTAGGGCTTCTGGGTCAGCTCCCAAAGCTTTCGGAGTTTACACAAGGGAGGCGGCGAGTGCCGAGCGGACGTGGACAGGGAAGCTCGAGCGGGTGAGCGAGCTGGCGCAAGAGAATCAAACGCCCTAGAATTTGCCGCATGTCGATCGTAACCAAAACGGGCGACAAGGGCGAAACGTCGTTGATGTACGGCCGTCGTCTGTCGAAAGCCGATCCCCGCGTTGAGGCTTATGGGTGTGTCGATGAGCTGACCGCCGCACTTGGCCTCGCCCGATCCATTTCGACGGACAAATTCCTTTCGGACGAAATTCTTGCCGTACAAAAAGATTTGATTGTCGTCATGGGTGAGCTCGCAACGGTGGCGGGCGACCGGGAACGTTACGTCAAAGATGGTTTTCATGTTACGACAGGTGAGATGGTGGACCGGATTACAGCGGTCATTTTTCAACTTGAGAAAGACAAAGCGCTGTATCCCAAAGATTGGGTGATCCCTGGAGGAACTGCGCTTTCTGCGGCTCTTGATTTTGCACGGGCAACATGCCGCCGCGCAGAGCGGCACATCGCCGAATTCAGCACCAGGGAGAAAGATTTTAACCCAGAGATTTTGCGTTACCTAAACCGTCTTTCTGATCTCTGCTGGATTTTGGCGAGATACGCGGAGAAGCACTTGCGAACCTCCAGTTAGCGGCGGCACGCTAATAGAGCGTTCTGGGGGACAACCGGAGACCGATTCACTTGCCGCCGATCCAGTTCGTCGGGTGAAGATCGCCATCGAGCGAGCGCGGAATTTCCGGTTGCGCACGGGCGGGTGCTGTAGCATCTTCAGCCTCCCGCTTTGGAAGCTCCCCCCGCGCGGATTTTCCCTTATGGCAGATACGACAGAATTAGTACCTGAACTGTTGGAAGCTGGCGTCCATTTTGGACACCAGACGAAGCGTTGGAATCCGAAGATGAGGCCCTTCATCTTCGAACAGCGCAACCAGATTTACATCATCAATTTGGACGAGACCGTCCTCCAACTTCGGCGGGCCACGGAATTTCTTCAGGAGGTCGCACGCCGCGGCGGCAAAATTTTATTCGTCGGCTGCAAGAAGCAGGCGCAGGAAGCAATAAAGGAAGCGGCAGTGGCTTGCGGGCAATTTTACGTGAATCAACGTTGGCTCGGCGGCACTTTGACTAATCTCGCTACGATCCGCAAGAGCATCGGTCGATTAAAATACATCGAACAGATCGAGCAGTCGCCCGAATACAAGAAGATGGGAAAACAGGAATTGGCCGCACTTAATCGCGAGGCGGCGAAGCTCCGGCGCAATCTCGAGGGAATACTTGAGATGTCGCAGCTACCCGACGTGCTAGTAGTGATCGACACGCTCCGCGAGCAAAACGCCGTGAATGAGGCGCGGCGCCTCGGGATTCCAGTGGTCGCCATTGTGGACACGAATGCGGACCCCGAGGTTATAGATTACCCAATTGCTGGCAACGATGATGCCATTCGCGCTATTCGCGTGATTTTGCAAAAGCTCGTGGATGCTATTGTTTCGGCAAGTAACGAAGCGCGCATTCGCGAGCAGGTTGAAATGGCCGGCGTGTCAGCCTGACGCGCGCGTCGCATCGCAGCGCAACGCTTTGAGATTCTAATGATTTAACGCTTAATGAACACAACGACTGAAATCGATCCACAGCTGGTGAAGCAGCTCCGCGAAAAAACCAATGCCGGCTTTATGGATTGCAAGCGCGCTCTTGTCGAAAGCAGCGGTGATCTGACGAAAGCGGAGGCGATTTTGCGGACCAAAGGCATCGCCAGCGCCGGCAAAAAGGCCGCACGTGCAACAAAGGAGGGTATCGTCGCTTCCTACATTCATCTGCAGGGCAAGGTCGGGGTGCTTGTAGAGGTGAACTGTGAGACCGATTTTGTGGCGCGGAACGAGAATTTCCGCGAGTTCGTGAAGGACATCACGCTGCATATTGCCGCAGCGCATCCGCTCTACGTTAGCCGCGCAGATGTTCCCGGTAATTTGATCGAAGCCGAGCGTGAGATTTATAAAGCTCAGGTACAGGGTAAACCGGATAGTGTCGCGGAGAAGATCGTCGAAGGAAAACTCGAGAAATTTTACAGCACCGTTTGCCTGCTTGAACAAGCGTTCATCAAAAATCCCGACGTGACCATCAAAGATTTGCTCAGTGCGAAGATTGCCGAGCTGGGCGAGAACATCGTAATCCGCCGGTTCGTACGGTATCTCGTCGGCGAGCCGCTGCCGAACGAAACGTAGGTGGAACGCGTTGTCTTCAACGCGTTATCGCAGACACCAACGTTAGGATCGCCACTCGCTGCTGCGAGCGCCTCTAGAACTTCGCGTGCAGGCAGGCGATCCGTGGTTAATTTTGGCAGCATGGCACTGGCCGAATACAAACGGAAACGCGACTTCAAAAAGACAGCTGAGCCGGCAGGCAAACCGCTGCCGCACAAAGTTAAGGGCGCATCACGCTTCGTTATTCAAAAACATGCTGCGCGCCGTTTGCACTACGATTTTCGCCTGGAGATGGAAGGCGTGTTGAAATCGTGGGCACTGCCGAAAGGACTTCCTTGGAAGCGCGGTGAAAAACATCTTGCCGTCGAGGTAGAAGATCACCCAATCGAATACGAAGATTTTGAAGGCATAATCCCGGAGGGGCAATACGGCGGAGGCACCGTGATGGTTTGGGACCGCGGCACGTATTACGTTTACGGTGAACAGCCGCTGAAATCGCTGCGCGAGGGCAAGCTTCACCTCGTTCTCGACGGTAAAAAGGCAAAAGGCGAATGGACGCTGGTGCGAATCCGCGGGCGTGATGATGAAAAGAATCAGTGGTTAATCCTGAAAACCGGCGCTGACGCAAAGCCGGTTTCGAAAAAACTCGAAGATCAGTCTGTAAAGACGGGGCGGACGATGATACAAATCGCCGAAGCTCGTGATGCCGAGTGGGAGTCCAATCGCCAAACCGATGAAAGCCAAACGTCGCAATTTAAAGCGCGGATTCGCGAAGCGATAAAAAAAAAGAAAGGAACAGAAAATAGGGAAGCTGTAGAGCAGGCGCGTCGCCTGCCGGCCGGGGAACCGGGCAGCCGGAGCGGTCGCTCTACAATCTCGTTCCTAGCAGATTTGCCCTCGGCGAAAGCGCGCTTCATCGAGCCGATGAAAGCGAAGCTGGTCGAGCAACCACCGGAGACCGGCGTTTGGATTTATGAGCTGAAATTTGACGGCATTCGCGTGATCGCAGTTAAGAGAGATAAAAAAGTCTCATTGCTCTCGCGAAACCAAAACGATTTGAGCACGCGTTTCCCGGAGATTGTCGAGGCGATAAAGAATCTACCTGCGCGGGAATGCGTGATCGACGGCGAAGTAGCTGCGCTCGACGAAGAGGGCCGCTCTTCGTTCCAACTTCTGCAAGCCCGCGAGATGGAAGGACGAAAATCGCCGATTTATTTCTACGCATTCGACCTGCTCCAGCTCGACGGCAAAAGCTTGATCGGGCTGCCGCTGGAGACCCGGAAAAGCGTTCTGGAAAAACTCTGCGCGGGAGCGGGGGATCCGATTCGCTATTCGGCCGCGATCGGCAGTGATCCCAAAGGGCTGCTCGAAGAAGTGAAGCGTCGCGGTCTGGAAGGAATTATCGGCAAACAGCGCAACTCCGTTTACGAGCCCGGCCGCCGAAGTGGCGCATGGATCAAGCTTAAATGCGTCAATGAACAGGAATTCGTCATCGGCGGATACACGCCCCCCCAGGGGGCGCGCAAACATTTCGGCGCAATCCTGGTTGGTTATTATGATAATAACAAGCTGGTATTTGCCGGCAAAGTCGGCACCGGTTTTACGGCAAAGTCACTGTCGTTGTTGCACAAGAAATTTCAGAAAGAGTCGCGTCCCGATTGTCCGTTTGTTGATCTGCCATCAAAACAAAATGGCCAATGGGTTCAGGGGATCACCCCTTCCATGATGAAAAACATGCACTGGGTGAATCCGAAGTTTGTCGCTCAAATCAAGTTCGCCGAGTGGACTCGTGACGGAAAATTGCGTGCACCCGTTTTCCTTGGTTTGCGCGAAGATAAAAAGCCCACCGACGTTGTTCGCGAGGGTAACTAAGGGCGACAAGCATGCCTTGGTGTGCGCGCTTGTGATTTTATCCAATGGACTGAGTCAAAGAATTTCGAACAAGTTCGTATCGAGGAGGCTCTCAATTGGTTTGCCAGATTAAGAGCAGGCAAGACAACCCTTCGGAGGAACGCGCATAATGGCTAGGGAAGTCATCCGTATTCGGAACGAATTTTATGTTCGTTCATCGTCCGCTCGGGTCGATGTTCGCATGCGAGTATTGAAACAGGGGGATACGTTTGCTGTGTTCGACCGCTTCGGTGATATCGAGACATTCGGGACCGGTGAACTCGGCCTTTACTATCAGGATACTCGATTTTTGTCCCGCCTAACGTTGGAAACTTGGAAAGGATCGCCCGCTACTTCTCAGTTCCACTGTCAGAGAAGACAACGCGGTCATGGCGGTGGATGCGACGAATCCCGATGCCTGGCGAGATGGCGAGATAGTAATCCCGCGAGGAACGCTGCACGTGTTCCGGTCGAAGATTCTGTGGGAGAAAACGTGTCACGAGCGGCTTCGAATCCATAACTACGGACGCGCAGCTGTCGATGTCTCTTTCGCAATTGAATTCGATGCTGATTTTGCCGACATTTTCGAGCTCCGTGGCATGAACCGAGAACGTCGCGGCCGTCGCTTGGAAACGCAGGTTATGAAGGACGGACTTGTGCTTACGTACGAAGGATTGGACAACCGCATTCGCCGGACGCGAATCGTTTTCGATCCGCCGCCTAGTCGGCTGAACCAGTCCGTCGCCACGTTTCAGATCCGTCTGGAATCCGGAAAAGATGCCAGCTACCGCTGCGCAATTGGATGCGAAGTGGATGGCGATTCGCGAAACGAGATCAAGCCTTGCTACGAAAGCGTTGTGGAGGAAGCGGCCGGTGCGCTCGAGCGCGTGCGCGCCCGAGAGCCCCAGATTTTTACCGGAAACCAACAGTTCAACGATTGGCTGAACCGTTCGCTCGCCGATCTCCACATGATGCGAACGGAGACACCCTATGGCCCGTATCCTTACGCTGGCGTTCCGTGGTTTAGCACAGTATTCGGACGAGACGGAATCATCACCGCGCTCCAGTGTCTGTGGTTTGATCCTTCTGTCGCGCGTGGCGTTCTGGCGTACCTGGCAGCTACCCAGGCTGATACGCACAGTCCCGAGCAGGACGCAGAGCCGGGCAAGGTGCTTCACGAGATGCGCGCAGATGAAATGGCGATGCTGGGAGAGGTTCCGTTTAAACGCTACTACGGCACCATCGATGCGACGCCGCTCTTTGTTATGCTCGCTGGCGCGTATCACAAGCGCACCGGCGACCGTGCCTTCGTGGAATCAATTTGGCCAAACATCGAGCGCGCGCTTGAGTGGGTCGACCGATATGGCGATTCAGATGGTGACGGTTTCGTGGAATATGCTCGCAAAGCGAAACATGGTTTGGTTCATCAGGGCTGGAAAGATTCTCACGACGCGGTTTTCCACAGGGACGGCGCTTCTGCCGAAGGGCCAATCGCGCTTTGCGAAGTGCAGGGTTATGTTTACGCCGCGAAGACCACGGCCAGTGAGCTTGCAAAAATGCTTGGGGACGCAGCACGTGCGCGCGAGTTGTCAAAACAGGCGGAAACGCTCCATCGCCGGTTCGAGGAGGCATTTTGGTGCGATGAGCTTTCCACTTATGCTCTTGCATTGGATGGCAGCAAGCGAGCTTGCCGAGTGTGCACATCGAACGCGGGGCACTGTCTTTTCACCGGTGTCGCGACAGAGGAGCACGCGCGTCGTCTAGCGGGAACCCTCACAGACGAAACATCGTTTTCCGGTTGGGGCATTCGTACGGTGGCTAGCAGCGAAGTGCGATACAATCCAATGTCCTATCACAATGGATCGGTCTGGCCGCACGATAACGCCTTAGTTGCCGCGGGATTCGCCCGATACGGTTTGAAGGAGTCAGCTGCGATGGTCCTTGCAGGTTTGCTGGACGCCAGTCTTTTCTTTGATTTGCATCGGCAGCCCGAACTATTTTGCGGCTTTCCCAGGCGCGCTGGTGAATCTCCGACGCTTTATCCCGTAGCCTGCGCTCCGCAGGCTTGGGCGTCGGGTGCGGTCTTTCTCTTACTTGAAGGTTGTCTCGGCTTGAGCGTATCGGCCTCCGAACAAACACTGGTATTTTCGAAACCAATTTTGCCGGCGTTCCTTCCCCGGGTGAGCATTCGTGATCTGAGAGTAGGAGATGCGCGAGTTGATCTTCTGCTCACCAGACACGATGAAGGCGACGTAGGAGTGAATGTGCTCCGCCGCGATGGAGCGCTCGAGGTTTTGATTTTGAAGTAAACGTGTTCGTAGATGAACGGACTTTCTCAGGGATTGCGCTTGTCCGCGCGCTCGCCGCAAATATCGTGGAGGCGATGAAGGCAAAGGTGATCGTGATGCCAAAGGCAGCGGTGCTCGATCCGCAAGGCAACGCAGTCCGTGATGCGATGCGCCACCTGGGAATGCCAGAGGTGCGCAGCGTGAGGATTGGCAAATACATGGAGATCGATATTGAGGGACAAAACGGAGATCTTGAATCGCGCCTGCATTGTCTGTGCCGCGATTTACTGTCGAACCCGGTGATCGAAGATTATGAGGTGCAGAAGGGCGAATTGGGAAAGCAGGAAGAGATCAAGACGAAGACGAAGAGGAAGACAAATAAGTGAAAGGGCTGCGATATTTTTTCTGCGTAGTGCTGCCACCGGTGGCGGTGCTTATGACCGGTCGGATTGCTAGTTTCTTTCTGAGTCTCATTTTGACATTGCTTGGGTGGATTCCAGGAGTGATTCACGCCTGCCTGGTGGTGAATGATTATCACGCTGAGCAGCGCGCTGCCGCCCGCTAGATCCAAATGAAATTCGCTGTCGTCCAGTTCCCCGGTTCCAACTGTGATCAGGATTGTGTCGCGGGGATCAACGGCCTGGATGGATTACATGCCGAGTACGTCTGGCACAAGGAAACGTCACTCGATGATTTCGACGCGATTGTGCTGCCTGGAGGCTTTGCCTACGGTGACTATCTGCGTTGTGGAGCTATCGCGCGCTTTTCGCCGGTCATGAACGCAGTGATCAGCGACGCGCGCGCGGGTAAACTCGTGCTCGGTACATGCAACGGGTTTCAAGTTCTCTGTGAAGCCGGCCTTTTGCCAGGGGCACTGGTGCGCAATCGTTCGCTTCGCTTCGTGTGCGACATGGTTATCACGCGAGTCGAAGTAGACGATTCGCCGTTCACCCACGGCTGCCCCAAAGGAACGCTTCTGCGTCTGCCGGTAGCGCACGGCGAAGGCTGTTTCTTCGCCGATGCGGAGACTTTGCGGCGCTTGAACGCTGATCAACAGGTGGTCTTGCGCTACGCGGACGCACAGGGCCGGATCGTTCCAGACGCCAATCCGAATGGCTCAATCGAAAACATCGCTGGGATCTGCAATCGCGAACGGAATGTCTTCGGTTTGATGCCTCAT
>Ga0099791_10000429_pt1 | contig 15676 bp, 16 predicted proteins | sample Rivendell_Oct201_7_FD_77318 | JGI IMG/M metagenome (GOLD analysis project Ga0099791, IMG submission 77318) | Vadose zone soil and rhizosphere microbial communities from the Eel River Critical Zone Observatory, Northern California to study diel... | ecosystem: Environmental > Terrestrial > Soil... | reverse complement strand
CGGGTGGGCGTCAGCGCGAAATACGATTCCACCGGCGCGAGCGCGTCGCCGCGCACGAAATTGCTCCGGAAGAACCGCCACAACCCGGGACCGCCCGGCAGCGTCGCCCAAAGCGAAGGAGCGGTCGGTCCTCGATAGAGCGCGGGCAGGATGCGATCGAAGCCGCCCGCCCCGCCCCGCGTCGCGCGGAGCTCGTGGTCGAGATGGATCAGGACGAAGGGCGCGAGCTCCGCGCGGGCGAGCGGCGTGCTCTTGGCGCTCGAATAGAGGATCTCGAGGTTCTGCTCGATGCCGCCAGCGTAGAAACTGGTCAGATAGCCTTGGGCGAAGCTGCGGCTCACATCATCATCCGTGAGCCGCCCGGCTGCGGCGACCGCCCGCCACGAATACCACCCCGTGATTCCGTCAACGAGCCAGTACTCGTCGGGACGCCGGATCTCGGTCCGATAGGGCGCGTACCGCGTGTAGGCACCGATCAGATCCGCCGCGAAATCGTGGATCCGAACGGGGGTGAGCGGCGCGAGAGATCGTCCCTGTCCGGTGGCCCATGCCTCCCCGACGATTTCATCGCCTTCGGGTGTGTCCGGGGCGATGATCGTCGTGTAGCTCGGTCCCAGGTCACGGCCGAATCGGGCGTGGACGAAATTCGCCGCCCGCTCGAGGCTTTCCGATGCGTCATGCTCCTCCGCGGTTCCGATCGACGATTCGAACGCGAAGCGAAAGCGTGTTCCGCCCGCCCGGAACGTGCGCTCCCGGAAGCGGCCGAGGCCGAGCGACGCTGAAATCAGGTGCTCCGCCGCGAGACGTCCCTGGACGTCGGTGCGCCAATGATCTCCTTCGCGCCGCCACGGGGTGAACGCGCTCCAACCTCGAGGCAGCGAGAAGCCGACCTGGATCCGGCCGAGGGCCTCGGCGGGCTGTGGAACGAGGAAGAGGTCACGTCCGGTCACCAAGGCGAACCGCTCCCCGGCGTATCCATAACATCGGCCGGTGAATCCCATGTGCGCGTCCCCCTCGCGGCTTCCCGGCCAGACGCGGTAGCGGATGGTCACCGAGGTGGGGAGCGGCCCTCGAACGACGACCGTGAGGAGCGAGTCGCGTGTGTCGCCGCCCGGAATCGGATCGGCTCCGATCTGGACAGGAAGAGCCCGGCGGTCCGGGCCCGACGCTTGAAGGTCGGAGACACGAAGGATCGGATCCGAGGCGTATCCCTGAAGAACCAACGAGTCGCGCGGCGCTGGACGCACGGTGACCGAAACGGCGAATTCCCTGGAACCGGTGGGCGACCGCGTCACGCGATATTCGACCGTTGGCGCGGAACTGCACGAGACCGTGATGCAGAGCAAGGCTAGGGCGAAGTGTAGGGATCTCACGGTTTGAAGTTAGGCTAGCGGGTTACGACGGTATTGAAGGAAGCCGACACCCGTTTCCGAGTGTCTCGAGCATTAACGCTCGTCAATCTGCGGCAAGTAAGCGCGGAGTCTTTCAGGAGACAGGAGCATGCGGGCCAAGGCAAGCTCCTTGTCGAAGAGCCTCATCGGAGACGCTCCGGAAAACCGATGCACTTCCCTTGCGAGGTGCGCCTGGTCCGCGAATCCGCAATCCCAGGCCAGCGACGCCCACTTTTCCTTCCGTTCCGGAGACGCGCAGGCCAGCAGGCAATGAAACCGTGCCGTCTGGGAGAGCAACTTCGGACTCAGGCCAACCTCCTCAGCGAACCTGCGTTCGAGCGTACGCTCGCTCCACCCGACCGTCCGGGCGAGACGATGTACCGAAACGAGGCCGCGAGACTTGAGGATTTCGCGAACCGCGCGAACGGTGCCCGGATGGGGTCGTCGGGTCGTGGCGACCCGCTTGAGGAGGAACCCTTGGAACAATCTCAAGGCCTCTTCAGGGGCCTGCACGTCGAGAAGCTGTTCCACGATCTGCCTGCCGGAACGACCCCACAAGCCCTCGAGCGGGACGCAGGAGTTCGACAGCTCCGCCAAATTCATGTTCAGGATGGCAAACGCCCCCTCAGGTCGGAGACGAACGCCTGCCGTCTTCCAGGTGCCCGTCGGCTTCAACCAGAGAGGCTGGGACATATGCCCGATCACGCTGGCGCGCGGCTGAACCGCATGGCCGGCGGCTGTCTGCCTCAGAACGCGGTCGCCGAAACCAAATACGAGATCGATGCTTCCATCGGGGAGGATCCGGTGCCATTCGTGGCCATGGGACGGCCCCTCGAGCAGCCAAACGCTCTCGACGAATTCCTCGAGTCCCACCATCGGCTTGGATTCACGCAGCTTCATGTCTTCGTATCCCGCCCCTCGCCTGTGGCCGACAGAATAGTAAACCTCTGACTCCCCGTATTGAACGAATCCGACGCGGCCTTGCTGGCCTCCGTACTCGCTACTGATCCGGTGATCCGGTCTCAGCTTCCCCAATTGTCCTGATTTGGTCCCGTATCTTCCCTAAAAGGCACATCGCCCCTGGTGACTTAACTCCCTGGTGCGACATGTATTGCGTTCCGCGGACAATCATTGCGGGATCGGCGCTGAAAAACGCCTGCGGTTCTTAAAAGGTAGGTGCTCTACCACCTGAGCTAACGGCCCATGCTGGGGAGGTAGAGTAACTTAGCATGGAGCACCTGCCCAATGGGCAGGTGCTCCGTTGATTCCCATCGCGTTTTGGCCTCTGAGACCGGATCACTCCGATCCACTCCTCATTCGGGGGCTTCGCAGTCGGCGAGTCGGCGACTCGCCTCACGGTGACTACGTCTCGAGGAGCGTGCCGAGCACCGCGGGCCACCGATTCTCGAAGTCGACTTCCCGTTGGAGCCCGCGCTTCAGAAGAGCTTGGATTCGCTGCCGCGCTTCTGGCCAGGTCAGCGCAGTCTGAAAGGAGTTAAGGGCGTCGAGGAGCCGGTCGGCGGATGGCAACGAGACCTGGTTGATGAGATTCTTCGCCGCCGCGATGGCGCGCCCGTCGAAGGAGGCGATCCGGCGCGCGAGGACATCGACAAAGCCGTCCAGCTCCGCGTCCGGAAGTGCCCGGTTGACGTATCCGTATCGTGCTGCAGTGTCGCCGTCGAAGTCATTGGCCCCGAGAACGATCTCAAGCGCTCGGCCGCGGCCGACCAGTTGTGGGAGGCGTTCCGTACCCCCGCCGCCGGGATGCAATCCCACCCCGACTTCGGGGTGACCCAGTCGCATGTTCTGGCGCGACGCGAAGCGCATGTCGCAGGCGAGCACGAACTCGCTGCTCACGCCGCGGACGCAGCCTCGGATCTTCGCGATGCTGACCACCGGAGACTTGGTAAGGCGGACGAACGTATCCATCAGGATCGGGAAACCTGAAGGTCCAACGGCTGTGGTGATGTTCCCCGTCTTTCCAGTCAAGTCAAAGTGGGAAAGGTAGAACTCAGGATTCGCGCTCTCGAATACTACGACCCGTAGGTTCGGACTGGCGTCCATCCGAGCCAGAACCTCCTGGAGGCCTTCGAACATGGTGGCATCTACGATGTTGAATGGCGGGCTGTCGAACACCACCCTCCAGTACGCTGATGTCTCATCGATGACCCGTAAAACCCCTGATTCAGTCACGATTCAGACTCCTTTGGTGCAGTCCGGCCTGTGCAGCTTCGAGAATCAGGAATTCGAAGTGCGTGCGGTCATCGTGGGTCGGCACACCCCATTCCCGATCGTGATACTCGCGCATCAGCTCATGGTCGACGTTGACCCAGGTACACCGTTTTGGCTGCGCACGCGACATATCGACGCGCCTATGTAAGGACTGCGCTTGTGCCTTGAACTGCCTTCGCCGCGGTACGGATCACGTCGAGCACCAGCTTCGGTTTCGACAGCATCGGGACGTGACTGCTGTCGGCCTCGTACGTGGTCGCGCCCATCCGCTTCGCGAGGAAGCGCTCCAGGTCAGGGTGCACGGTGCGGTCGTTCTTGGCCACGATGTACCAGCTCGGCTTGGTCTTCCAAGCAGCAGCCTCGATCTTCCCGTTGAACAGGTCGAGGGCCGGCGCATAGTGCGTTGCCCATACCAGCTTCTTCTCCTCCTCAGAAAGATCGCCCGCGAAACACTCCACGCCGTCTGGAAGCATCCAGATGCGGCCATCCGCGACTTCGATGTGGGAGAAGACGTCCGTCTTGGGAAAGTTGTTCTGCTGAGTCTGCGACGTCTCGCCCGCGTCCGGGGCCAGGGCGGCGATGTAGACCAGTCCGGCAACGCGCTCGTCTGTTCCGGCGGCTGTGATAACGCTGCCACCGTAGGAGTGCCCGACGAGGATGGCGGGGCTGTTGACCCGGCCCAACGTGCGAATGGTCGTCGCGACGTCGTCTTTGGTGGTGTCGAGGCCATACTGGGACGACACCACCTCGTACCCTTCCGCCTGTAGCGGGGGGATCACCTTGCTGAAGCACGAGCCATCGGCCCAAAGCCCATGGGCGAACACGATACTTGGCTTGTTGTGGCTGGACATGATCGATTCCTTTCCGGCGTTGGCCTCTCGGGTCATCCACTCGCGGACGTAAAGGGGACAATGGCGCAGCTCCACCCCGGCAACTTCGCACGAGATGAGGAACCGCACACTCTCCAGGTCGACGAGTGAGACCTCTTCGAGATCCACCCATGTCGCACCATGCACGCGGATGCCGCTGGAAACGGAGTCGAGTTCGTCCGCCCGAATGCGGCCGACCAATCGCAGTCCCGGCTTTCGCCCGGTCGAGACTTTCTCCATCCTCAACGTCATGGCAGAGTGTGTCCCCTGTACTCCGGCATGGGCAAACCTTGTGCCATCGCCATCTTGTTGTGCAGGAGGGAGGATCGGATCGAAAGGGTGCCGAAGAATCAGAATTTTCCGAAAGATCGTCGCGAGGCTAGCGACTCCGGAACTTGAACCTGTCGATGCCCAGCGAGGTAATCTTCGAATCGAGGGTCTGTCGAGGAATGCCCAGCTTGGCGGCCGCACCAGAGGGGCCGGCAATTCGGCCTCCAGATTGGGCCAAGGCAGTTTCGATCAGTTCCCGCTCACGGCCGGCGATGGTGCTGCTGAGCGGTCTAGCCGACCCCGTCGGGCGCTGGGGTTCACCCGTGAGCCACGACTCATCCACTGAGAAGACGTTCCCGTCCGAGAGGATGACGGCGCGCTCGATCACGTTCTGCAGTTCCCGGATGTTGCCGGGCCACGAGTAGGACCGAAGCAACTCGAGAGTCCTCTCGCCGACGTCCCGAAAGCGTTTCCCCATCTTCGCCGCGTACCGCTGCATCAGATACTCCGCCAGCAGAGGCAGATCTTCGAATCGCTCGCGAAGCGGTGGTAGCCGGATGGGGAAGACGTTCAACCGGTAGTACAGGTCCTCGCGGAAGCCACCGCCTGCCACTGCCGCCTTGAGGTCGCGATTGGTCGCCGCCAGAACCCGCACGTCCACCCGGGCCGATGTGCTGCTGCCGATTCGCTCGACCTCACCCTCCTGAAGCACCCGGAGCAGAGCAATCTGGGTCTCAGGGGGAAGTTCGCCGACCTCGTCGAGCAAAATGGTGCCGCCATCGGCGGCCTCGAATCGGCCGATCCGTCGCTGGGTCGCCCCCGTGAACGCGCCCTTCTCGTGACCGAAAAGCTCCGAGGCAATGAGGGAGGGTGGGATCGCGGCGCAGTTCAGCCGGATGAAGGCGCGGTTCGCGCGCGCCGAGCACTTGTGAATCGCTCGCGCGATGAGCTCCTTGCCGGTGCCGGTCTCACCAATGATGAGAACCGTGGACTCGACGGCGGCCACTCGCGCAACATCCGCGAGAACGCGCCTCAGGGCGGAAGAGGACCCAACGATCTCTTCGAACATCGAAGACGAGTCGATGTCTTCCCGCAACGCCAGGTTTTCACTCTTGACCCGGATCTCGTCCCGCTTGCGGTCGTCGATGTCGGTGCCCGTGGCATACCAGTGCAGCACGCGACCTGCATCGTCGTGGAGGGGGTTGTACCGGATCAAGAACCATCGGTACTCGCCATCCTTTCGGCGTGCGCGTTGCTCGGTTTCGAACGGCTCTCCGCGCGAAAGAGCACCCCGACGTTCCTCCGCCAGCCGCGTCACGTCCTCAGGGTGGAAGACCCGGGTCCGGAAATTGGAGGCCGTCACTTCGTCCAGCGTGAGCCCCGTGTACTCGAGCGTCGTCCGGTTGGCATGCACGGCCCTTCCATCCGGACTCAGCACGACGATCGTCTGAGGAATTGCATCGACGATCCGGCGCAGCTCGCGCTCGTCGTCGCGCAACTTCACCTGGGCGCGTTTGAGGTCTTCGATGTCGGTGTTAATGCCGTACCACTGCGTGACCTTGCCGGAATCATCGAGGAGGGGCTCGAGTCGGACCATGAACCAACGGTATTCGCCGTCATGGCGCCGCATTCGAACCTCGAACTCGCCCGGCTTACCCGCTGACAGAATCTCCTGCTGCCACTTGGTGAGCACGCGAGGGGCGTCGTCAGGGTGAAGGATGGTCTTGAAGACCTTGGCGGTGCTCTCAACGTCGCCAACTCCGTAGGCCTGTTCCCGCGAAATGCCGGTGTACTGGTGCCAGCGTTGGTTGAAGTAATTGACCGAACCGTCCGGCCGAAAGCACCACACGAGGGCCGGGATCGTGTCGATAATGGTGCGGAGGTGGTCGTGCGAGGGGCAGGCTTCGTCCAAGGCCTCTTTGAGCGCACCGTGATTTTCGGGGGCGGTGCCCTGATCTGTCGCGTCGCGCATGAACAGCTCGCCTCCCAGCGGCCCGAGAACAACAAGGTCAGCTCGTTTTGGAACTCCAGCGTGATAGCTTCGCCCATCCATGACGAGAATTCAGCATTTTCCCACAGCCCGTCTCCGCTAGGCCGGAACTGATCCGGTGATCCGGTCTCAGCTTCCCTATTTGTCCCTTGGTGTCCGGAAAAAGCACGCGCCCCAGAGGGCTCAACTCTCTGGGGCGCTTCGTATTGTGCTACGCGGACGGTATTTACGCGCTCGGCTGCTGAAAACTATGGGTCGGCTGCAGCCTCTCGGTGAGAAACATGCCGATCGCATCCAGCGCCTGTTTTGCCGCCTTCAATCTTCCAATGCTTCCGGGAAACCCATGGGGCATCCCCATCCACACATCCGCTCGGGCATCGACGCCGGCGGCAACGGCACGCTCCACATATCGGAGCGAGTCGTCCAACAGCACTTCGTCGTCACCGACGTGAATGCGGGTGGAAGGCATGCCGGAGTGTCGACCGTAAAGGGGCGAAGCCAGTGGATCTCTCGCGTCGACGCTCCCCAAGTAGGAATGCACGAGTTCCGATATCTGCTCGCGAGTAAACAGGGGATCGGCCTCCGCGCGCGTCTCGTAGCTCGCGCCGGAAAGGGTCAGGTCGGTAACCGGCGACAACACGGCAACTCCGACAAGAGTCGCGTTGGTGGAGGCGGCTTCGGCGGTAACGCGCGACGCGAGTCCGAGTGCCAGGTTGCCTCCAGCCGAGTCTCCCGTAAGAGCGATCCGGTGAACGTCCCTCGCGGCAAGTCCCTGGTAGCATGCCCACACGTCGTCCGTAGCCGCTGGAAATGGGTGTTCCGGGGCAAGCCGGTAGTCCGGGATGAACGCCCTCGCGGCCGCTCTCACCGCAATGTGCCCCACAAGATGGCGGTATGCTTTGGCGGAGCCAAGGTTGAACCAACCACCGTGCAGATGGACGATCACCTCGCTCGACCGCCGATCCGCCGGAAGCACCCAGAGTCCCGGTACGCCCCCCAGTGTGTCTTCTTCGAATGTCACGTCCTCTCGTGGCAGTACGCGCTCCATGAGAGCGTCGTACTGTCCGCGAGCTTCGATTCCTGGTCGCGCGCCCTTGCTGGAGCTGAGCATGGCGCGCATGGCGGCGGTGATCGCTGCGTCTTCGGGATCAAGCGGATGTATCTGGGTCACGTGGGGACCTCGATCTTGGCAGCCCAGTCCGGCAGCTTCGTGAGCGTGCGGCCGAACTCGCGTTCCAGGCCGGCGATGTCGGCGCTGTAGCCGACGCGCTCGAACCATTCCAGCATCAACGCCGTATCCTCGCTGTACTGCCGTACCTGTTCGATCGGCGTCTGCGCGAACGTAATCGCCCGGCCCAGAGCCGCCGCCAGGATCTCCGCCGCCTGCGGCATCGTTCGCACGTCGCCGGCGAGATCGATCTCGCGCCGGTTCAAAGCGGCGGCGTCTGTGAACGCGCGCGCGCCGAACCAGCCGATGTCCTCCACCGCAATCATCTGTAGCTTCGTGCCCAGCCCGAGCGCCCAGGCCAGCGTGGAGCCCTGGAGACTGAAGGGCGCCACCAGATTCTCCATGAAGAACACGGGACGCAGGATGACATGCGAGGGGAAGCGGAGCCCGCGCACGGTTTCCTCGACGCGCCACTTGTTGTCAAAGTGCGGGACGCCGGTCTTCTTGTGTGCCGATCCCACGGAAGAGTAGACGAAGTGCTCGACGCCGGCCTCGCGCGCCAGCGTCGCGAGACGCTTGCCCTGGACCTCTTCCCGCTCGACGCCGGCCTCCCACGTATTCTGCACGCTGAAGACGCCCCAGGCGCCGGACAACGCGCGGCGAAGCGACGCCTCGTCATCGAGATCGCCCCGGACTACGTCGACGCCCTGGCGCTTCAGCGCCGCAGCCTGCTCGCTGTCCGGTTTGCGCGTCAGGCCGCGTAGATGGAACCCGGCGCCCCGCAGCGCGTGCGCGACAGCACCGCCCTGATGGCCGGTCACTCCGGTGATGAGAATCGTTCGATCCTTCGTCATGGCTGAACCCTCATGAATTCGTGATGAAAGCTCACACGCCAAAGTCGGCGGTAACCTTCGGGATTTCAGCGAAATACCAGGCGATGACCTCGCGCGCCTTGTCGGCCTCCGGTGACGTCCAGTCGCGGAACGCCTCGCAGAGCACCGCGAGCGCGGTATTCGGGACGGCGCCCGCGTGCGTCAGCCTCTCGATCGCCGTGCGGTGCGTCGTTTGGGATCTCCCACCGACCGCATCCACGACGAACATGCTCTCGTAACCACCCTTCAGCGCCTCGACAAGGCAGATCTCGGTGTGGAGTCCCCCGAAGATCAGCCGCTTGCGTCCTGTCTTCTTGACGGCTTCGCGGAAGGCCCGATCCTCGAACGCGTTCATCGTCACGCGGTCAATGACCTGCACGCCGGGAAGGTCGGAGAGAATCGACGGAAGCGTCGGCCCATTGATGCCGGCCCCGACGCCGACGGTGGACAGCACGATCGGCATAGCGAACGCCTTGGCGGTCCTCGCCAGGAGGCGCACATTCAGCTCGACCAGCTCAGCTTTCGATTCCGAGCGAATGCTGTCGAATATCTCCTTCTGATAATCGATCAGCACCAGGGCGCAGTCTTCATAGGTCCAGACACCAAGCTCGTTGTTCATTGTTCCTCCTGAGCGCGCGGGTCGGTCTTCGCACCGACACCGGCCGCAAATAGTCCCAGTTTCTTCAAGATGGCGCGAAGCTCCTGTTTCTCCGTCGGATTCAGAACCGCCATGGCGGATTCGAGCTCCGCGGCGTGGCGACCGTAAGCCGTTTCAACGACCCGCCTGCCTGCCGGGGTCAACTTCAAAACCTTGACCCTTCGGTCTCCCGGCGCCGAGGTCCGCCTGAGGAGACCCTTTTCTTCCAATCGATCCACCGCCGCGGTCATCGAGCCGCTCGCGAGCAGTACCCTGCTCTGGATCTCGGTGATCGTCTGCGGACCCTTGTGCAAGAGTGCTTCGAGCGCCACGAAATCCGTGATGCCCAACCCGGAGTCCTCAATGCTGCGCTCCGCGATCTTGCTCAGCGCGTGATGGCACCTCATCAGGACGATCCAGAGGCCAGGTGCGTCCACGCGGGAGCTGGCGCTCATGCGCGAGCCAACCTGGGTTTTGCCGCGATCGCGCGGTCGACCGAAAGCGCGCCTGCCCCGCGGATGATGAGATAGGCCGTGATCGCCAGGACCAACAGGTGGTACTCGAAGCCCTCGCCCTTCTGCGTCCCACTCCAATTCATGAAGAAACCATAGGAGTGATGCACTGTCGCGATGGCGACCAGCATGTTGACGGCGATGCCGAAGGCTGCGATTCGAGTCAGGAATCCCAGAACGAGTCCCAGGCCGCCGAAGAACTCGGCCGCGATGGCCAGGAACGCAAGGGGCGCCGGGATATGAAGGTAACCGGTGAACATTCCCATCGTTCCCGAGAAGCCGGGGCCTCCAAACCAACCCAGCAACTTCTGCGCGCCATGCGCGAAAAAGACGACTCCGAGCACCAAGCGCAGAATGAGGGTCGCCGGGTTGTCATCTGTCGTGATCAGTTTGCGGAACATTGTGGATCTCCTCCTGGCTCAATGGCTTCTACCTACGGACAGGCGCGGTCACCCGCCCCGAACGTTCCGACATCACTGTGAGATGCAATGTCCTTACATGAGGATTCATTACATCGAGATATATTGCCGCGTTCGCATCGGACGAGATGCCGGCCTCGGGTTCCCGGTGTTCCCGGTTTGAGAGCCCTTTCTTGGGGTTTGAGCCGGCCGCTCGACCGTGTAGTCCGAGCTGATCTGCGTGCTCGATCGTTGATTGGCTCGCGGAGCCCGGATTGTCCTGAGGACGACGCGATGTTAGTGTCGGTCATCGGAGCTTCAGGACAAACGGAAGGAGAAACTTCTTGGCCCGGCACAGCCTTCGTAGCGCCATTCAGAGAGCCGGTACGAAACTGTTCACTGAACGAGGGTTCAACGCGAGTAGCGTCAAGGACATCACTGAGGCGGCAGGGGTTCCGAAAGGATCCTTCTATAACCACTTCAAGAGCAAGGAAGCTCTCGCGGCAGAGATTGTGACCGCATACGGGAAGGGTACTACCGATCGAAGTATCCTGACCAACCCTGACGTTCCAGCCCTTACCCGCCTCAGGAAGCACTTCGCGGCTCTCAACGAGTACTTCACTCGGTGCAACGAGGGCTGTCTGGTCGGCAAATTCATGACCGAGGTGTCGGACGATACACCGCAGCTTCGCGAGAACCTGCTTGGCGTACTGAGGCTTTGGGGTGAGCAGATCTCTTCAGCCATTTCAGATGGACAGAAGCAGGGCTCCATTCGCAAGGATCTCAAGGCAGACGAACTGGCTGCGTTCCTGATCGATGCCTACGAAGGAGCCATCTCCCGGATCCGCGTTGAAAGGAACCCGAGAGCGCTCAAGTCCTTCAGCAAGGTTGTGTTCTCAAGCATCGTGGTGTGAGCCTCTGGCCTATGGCTCGCCCAGGCCCTCCTACTCCCCCTCCCCGCCCCCTAGGATCCTTCTGGTGTGGCTTGCATATCAAGACGACCGGTCATATTGTCATCGCGAGCCAGATAGGAAGGAGGCCACGATCGATCGGCGCGATTCAACAGATCCAGCGCTCGGACTCCAGCAAGGAAAGGGGGTTGGGATGAACGCACCCCATGGTTCGCAGCCGGAAGGCCTGAGGTGGGAAGTTTTCGTGACTCCGGGCATTCCCATCGTCACTCGCGACCGACCTGCGGGCGTACGAGAGACGTATTTCCAGGCGATGGCGTCGACCCTCATCTATGGGAAGAGCGACGCGGTGCTTGTCGATGCCTTCATGACCGTCGAGCAGGCCAGTGCCCTGGCAGATTGGGTCGCCTCGAAGAACAAGAACCTGACGACGATCTACATTACGCATGGCCATGGAGACCATTGGTTTGGCGTTGGCACCCTTCTCGAGCGGTTTCCAAACGCCAGCGTCGTGGCGACCCCCAACACGATCGAAGTGATGCGCCAGAATGGTTCGCCAGAGGCCCTCCGCACGGTTTGGGGGGCTGGATTCCCGGGTCAGATTCCCGAGAAATTGGTGATGGCCGAGAAACTCGAGGGAAATGTAATCCATCTGGAAGGGCACGAACTGCTCGTCGTGGAGCTCGGCCACACCGACACGGACCATACGACTTGCTTATATGTCCCTTCGATTGGGCTTGTTGTCGCTGGCGACGCTGCCTATAACGACGTCCATCTCTATCTCGCCGAGTCGAATGTACAGAACCGACAGGAGTGGATCGCCGCCCTCGACAAGATCGAGTCGCTCAACCCGCGCGCCGTTGTCGCTTCACACAAACGACCGGAGAACGACGACAGCCCCGGAATCATCGAGGAGACGCGGAAGTACATCCGCGACTTCGATCGGCTCGCTGAAACCACGAAGACCGCGCAGGAGCTCTACGACCAAATGCTCGCGCTCTATCCAAGCCGGATCAATCCTGGGTGGGCCCTGTGGAGCTCGGCGCGTGCGGTCAAACCATAGATTGGAGGCCCCGATGTCATCGACCAAGACAGCCGGTAACACGACCGCAACCACGCAGTTTCTACAGGCGAATGGCCACTCCTACGCGTACCGGCGGTTCGGCAGTGGATCCGGGCTGCCCTTGCTCTTCCTGCAGCACTTCACCGGAACGCTCGACAACTGGGATCCGGCCGTGACCGATCCGCTCGCCTCCGGACGGGAGGTCATTTTGTTCGACAACGCCGGCGTGGGCCGTTCCTCCGGCGACGTTCCGGAGACGATCGCGGGAATGGCCGAACACTCGACGGCCTTTCTTGACGGACTTGGAATCAAGACGTGCGACGTCGTCGGCTACTCACTCGGTGGGATGGTCGCCCTTCAAATGGTGCAGGACCGGCCTTCGATTTTTCGCCGGATGGTTCTCGTTGGAACCGCGCCGCGAGGCGGCGAGGACATCATGCACCTCGAGAAGCCGAGCCTGGCGAAGCGCATCCAGGACCCGACGAATCAGGGCTACGACGTCCTGAGGAAGATCTTCTTCACATCGTCGCCCGCGAGTCAGGCCGCGGGTCTGGCATTCGTCCGGAGGATCTCACAGCGCACGGACGACCGGGATCCACCCTCGGGTCCGAAGGCCGCGAGCGCTCAGATGGCGGCGTTCCGCGAGTGGGATAAGCCCAAAGGCGAGCGATTCGCCGAGCTCAGGGCCATCCATCATCCCACGCTCGTCGTGAACGGTGTCCACGACGAGATGATTCCCGTCTCCAACTCCTACCGGTTGAGCGAAAACCTGACAAACGCCGTCTTGTTCACCTACCCAGACGCAGGGCACGGCTCTCTATTCCAGTATCCGGAGTCCTTCGCGAGACACGCGACAGCGTTCCTGTCCTCCGACTCCGAGTCGGCCGTCTTCTGAATGGGGTTCAGGCGTTCCCGGTATTCCCGGTTTGAAAGTCCTTTTTGGGGTTCCAAAGGTCGACAAAGGTCTCCAAACGTCCAGCGCCCCCTGATGTTTCCGGTTACTGAACGACAACCCTCCCACGGATCATCTTCTCGCCACATTGGTAGGTTAGCGTCCCTTTTGAGCTCGCGGGCAGGTTGATACGAACTGGCTCGTTGAGCGGTAGTTCGACCCGTTGGCTGGGGTTCTCGAAAAGGACCTCCTTGATGCACGTCTGATCCGTCTTGCGTGTCATCACGAGCGTGACCGGTTGCCCCGCCGGGACTTTCACTTCCGCGGGCTCGAATCCCTTATCCGTTACGTCCACCTTCACCTCGCTTCCACTTTGACCAGTCCGATTCTGCTGACAGGCTGCGAGCAGTAGCGAGGCGGCAAGGGTGACCATCAGGGCCGCACAAACACTCGCAAAGATCCGCTTCATGACGCACCTCCGACCTTGGGTTGATTTGAAATGAACGGCTCGCTAACGTACTTCCCATCGGGCATGCCTCGCCCCTTCCACCAAGCGAAGATCGCAGGATAAACCAGCAGCTCGAGCACGAACGACGTGATGACGCCGCCCACCATGGGAGCGGCGATGCGCTTCATGACATCAGCACCGGCGCCGTGGCCCCACATGATCGGGAGCAGACCGAACAGGATGGCGCACACCGTCATCATCTTGGGACGTATCCGATGCGCGGCCCCCTCGACGACTGCTTCGGTGAGATCACCCCGGTCGCGCAGCCGGCCCTGGTCGCGCCGCTCGCGGAAGGCCAGGTTGAGGTAGAGGAGCATCACCGTCCCGGTCTCGGCGTCGAGCCCGGCGAGGGCGATCATCCCGACCCACACCGCAACGCTGAGATTGTAGTGGAGCAGCCAGATCAGCCACACCGCTCCGACGAGCGAGAACGGGACGGCCAGCATGACGATCCCGGCCTCGGGAACGGAACGCAGGTTGAAATAGAGCAGACCTTCATTCCGACATCCTGCAATAGCAGTACACGAACGCCTGCTCCTTGCCCCAGGGCGTCTTGTGAACCTCGCTCGCGCTCGAAACCTTTTTGAACGCGTGCCCGAACTCAGCGCGGATCTCTTCCGGACGGTATCGCATGACATCGAGTCCGCTGCACTGCTCCGGCCCCGACGTTCCGAACGTGGCCACGACGATATGCCCGCCTACTCTTACTGCATAACGAGCTGCAGCAACGTAGCGGCGGCGCGCCCCCATATCGAGGAGGAAGTGGAAGACCGCTCGATCGTGCCAGAAGTCGTACCGATGTTTGGGTAGGTCCACGGACGTAATGTCCGCTTCGATCCATGTCACAGAGGCGGCCCGTGACCCGAGGCGCCCTTTGGCGCTGATGATCGCCTTCCTTGAGATGTCCAGAACGGTGAGATTCGAGTAGCCCCGCTCGAGCAGATCGTCCACCAACGTGGACGCGCCTCCGCCGACGTCGATGATGGCAGCATCTTTTGGAATCCTCGCTTCCTCGATGAACAGAAGCGAACGCTCGAGATGCGGACGATACCAACTCACCTGGTCGGGGGTCTTCTTCTCGTAGACATCGTCCCAGTGTCGCTTTTCGTCCATCACACCCTCCATCACATGGACCTGCCCCTTCTAGATCCCGTCCTGGAACACGGACGCTCGATGGGTCTGCGGAAGAAAGGCGTAGACCCGATGAGCATCTTCGTCATGCGCGAGTGTGTGTGCCCCGCGTTCGGTGGGAACCACCTCGCGGGTCTTCCAAGCGGCTATGTCGATGACATCGATGACACCGGGATCACCGATGGCTACATACAGGTGCCGCAGCCCATGATTCAAGAACACGACATCGGGCGAGCCGCTCAAATCGAGGGTGCCGAGGACCTCTCCCGAGCTGGAATCGAGCGAGACAAGCGTACCCTCGTCGCACGCGCAGAGGAGGCGGTGTCCGGACGAGTCAAATTCCAGTCCATGGGGACCGCGCGACGGTACGTCGATGGCGCGCGAGACCAGCGTCCGCGACTCCGGGTCGACGACAACGATCTGGAAGGGATCCGCGATGTTCACGAAGAACACACGCCGTTCCGGGTCGAAGATCGCCCAGCGTGTCCGGCCCGGCATGGGAGTCGTGGAGAGGTGACGACGGGAGCGGACGTCCACCAGGGTCACACTGGGCGGCTGCTGGGTGCCTGGATCTCCAATGTTCGCGCTCAGCAAGAGGCGACGATCAGGATCGTAGGCCAGCCCATTCGGGCGCACCCCGACAGTGACCTTCGTTACATCATCCTCCGAGAGTGGTGAGAAGATCCCCACCGAGCTCTCTCCTCGGTTCGAGGTGAAGACCAAGTCTTGCCCTTCATCCACGAGGGCGCCCGCCACGCCTCTGAGGCCGGAAATGGAGCGAACGTACCTCCCGGCCTTCGTATCGATCACGTCCAGGGCATCGTTGCCAGTG
>Ga0099791_10000427_pt1 | contig 15705 bp, 18 predicted proteins | sample Rivendell_Oct201_7_FD_77318 | JGI IMG/M metagenome (GOLD analysis project Ga0099791, IMG submission 77318) | Vadose zone soil and rhizosphere microbial communities from the Eel River Critical Zone Observatory, Northern California to study diel... | ecosystem: Environmental > Terrestrial > Soil... | reverse complement strand
GTAGGCGGTGAGCGGATGGCCCACCGATGCCGGGTCTACGAGAGCTGCGTAACCACGGATGACGCCGCGCTGTTCGAGTTTGTGAACGCGATCAGCGGCGGAAGGAGCGGAGAGGCCGAGGAGTTGGCCCAGCTCGGCCCACGTGGCGCGACCGTTGCGCATCAGAAGTTTAAGAGCCTTCACATCCAAGGACTTTATTGATATCTCCCTGCGAAACGATGGAATTGACATAGCATTTCCTTCGATTCATAATACACGAGAGATAAGGAGAAAGGAATCGAATGGACACGCATTCTACCGCATCCGGAGGCGCGGATTCCAGCAAGCCTGCGCCGAGTCGGAAGACGTTCGCGTTGCTCGAGAGCGATAGCGACTTGCAACGATTCGTGGACGCATGGAAAGCGGGAAGACTGCCAAAGGCTCAGTGGACGCACGCGGCACATGTGGCGATGGCGGCATACTTTGCGTTTGATCATGCGGCGGACGCGACGTTCGCGATCATGAAGGCTGGGATTTTGCACCACAACACCTCGGTAGGTACGCCGAATACGGAGGACAACGGCTACCACGAAACGCTGACGCGATTTTGGGCCGGGGAGATCGGCGCGTTCATTCGGTCTGGCCGCTTCCCGTCGCGATTGGAGGCGGTGCGGGCGGCGGTAGCAGAGTTCGGTGGGGATCGCGACCGGTTCCGGCTGTTTTATAGCTTTGACGTGGTGCGAGACCGGCGAGCAAGGCGGGAGTGGGTGGCTCCGGACCGCGAGCCGGCGAAGAAATAGCAGGGGGTCACGCTGGAGCGCGTTCGAGAAACAACAGCGTGTATGCTAGGCCACGCCCAGCAGCGGATCACTTCCTATCTAAGTACTTCCCACACAATAACTTGGCGTCTGGCCCGCTTCTTGCCAACTTACTGGTTCGATGCTGGCAGGCAGGAGGCAACCAATGCTGCGACGCAAACTGTTTATTGTGCTCATGGTTGCGGTTGGCTCGACTGGGCTTACCGGTTGCGGTGGGGAGGCAGCGCGATCAACGCAGACGCAGACAAGTTCGGCCGGTGCGGGCCCGCACAAGAATATAAGCCAGGCTTCTCTCGCGACCAGGCCCGCGCGTCCTTCGCGAAAGGAATTCGCACGCGAGGCGTCTCTTTCTACTTACCACAATCCTGACGAGGGGATCTCGTTTCGCTATCCGAGGAATTATTCGCTGGAAGAAGGGGATGTGCGGGAGAGTTCGTTTTTTCTGAAACGGCAGGAGGATTTGGACAGCGAACAGCCGGGAGCGGCGTTGGTGGCGACGGTGCTGATTCCTGAGGACGGCTATCCGAATACCACGTTTGAGCATGGCTCACTGCAATTGGTGGCCAATGGCGCGGGCACGGAGAAAGACTGCCGGGAGTCAACCCTTGTAGGAGCTTACGGAAACAATTCGAGAACCATGACGATCCAAGGAATCGTGTTCCGGTGGAGCGGGCAAGAAAGCGAGACGGCGGGGACCAAGATTTTGGAGCGCGCCTACGCTGGATATTCGCAGGGCACCTGCTACGAATTTTTGCTGACGGTGGCCGCAGAAGAAGCGCCTGACCCGGACGGCTTCAAGAAACCAGCGGAGATAATCAAGATTATGAAACAACTGGAGAAGGTTGTTTGGAGTGCGCAATTTTCCAGCAAGAGCGCGACGACCACCGGCCGAAAGCAACGAAGAGCCGACGGATTGCTTGTGATTACAACCAGCGGCGAGAACGCGACGCGCTGCCGACGGGAAGCCGGGCGGTGACAAGCATCCGCACCAGAAGGGCAGATTTCGTGAGTTAAGTCGTGCATCTGTAGCCGCGATTCGTTCAAGCATAAGTTTGTAGTTCGTTTGTAGGAACTCCCTCCGCTCGGCATTCCAACCAAGCCTCCACCTCTCGAAAGCGAAACAGCAACAGGCCGTAGGCTGCGCCCATGTCTTGCGCTGGGGTGAGGGTCGGATCTTCGCTCGCCCCGGGAATCTTAAGAGGAGGAAATCATGCGTTTTGTGAAAATTCTGTTGGTGTGTGTTGGTCTAGTGTTGCTGGCAGGTCTGGGGACGAATCACGGCTCGGCGGCAGTAAGGGCGGCAAACCCTGCTTTTGTGGCGGATGGAGGGGAGCCGTTCCCACCTCAGCCGCCGCAGGGTTCGGTCGTCGCAGATGGCGGCGAGCCGTTCCCGCCTACGCCGCCGCAGGCCTCGCTTGGCCTCAGGGCCGCCGCATAGGCAAGCTTGGCCGAGAGCAGGGAAAGATGCGCTGCATCTTTCCCTTACTCGTGTTACTGTCGAGGCATATCATTGTGTCCTGCGATTAGTTCCGCTGTCTCGGAGCGCGATGCTCAGCCAATTAATCTGGGTAATGAGCAATTTACTGGAAGTCGCACTCCTAGTGCGAGGGGTTCGCGGTAGACTGATTCACCGGTATCCTTTTTTTTACTCCTATATCTTCTTTGTGCTATTGCAGTCACCGCTCCGCTTGGCGTTCTACCGCTGGCATCCGCCGCTTTATGCAAATATCTATTGGCTTACCGAATTCTTGGGAGCGGCAATCGGCTGTGGAATCGTTTTTGAGGCCTATCGGGTGGGGTTGGCGGCCTATCCCGGAACGGCACGAATGGCAAGGCGGGCGCTGTCATTTGTTTTTCTTCTCGCCGTAGCGATCGCGCTCGCAAGTGCGGCCGGTGAGCCGGGGTGGTGGGCGGCGGCGACGGTCACGGAGATCGAACGCGCTCTAAGGATCGTGCAGGCGCTTGCGATCCTTGCGTTGGCGCTGCTATTTTGGTCTTATCGCATACCTTTCGGTAGGAACCTGGGAGGTATCCTGGCGGCATATGGCCTGTTCGTGGGAGCGAGCGTAGTTTGGTTGACGTTCGTTTACACGGGAGGGAATGGATTTCAGCATTTCTGGTTTTATCTGAAGCCAACCTCTTACGACTTAGCACTGGGAACCTGGCTGCGGTGTCTCTGGTCATACAACGCAGTCCCAGAGTCGCAAGCATGTGTGACTCTGGAACAGGACTATCATCAGATTGCCGCAGCAACGCGGCGCCGTTTGCGAGAAACTCGGGGGTACTTGGGAAAGGCGGTGAGCTCATGATGGAGTTCGCGAGCGTTATCGCCGGAGCGGTGCTGCTACTGTTGTTGACGGCGGCGCTAAAGGGATGGCTGGCGTCACGACAATTGGGGCCGTGGCCTGCGGCCAGTGAAGAAGACACAACCGAGCCGTGCCCAGAAGAATTTTTCACCAGGGTCTTCACTCGCGCCGACTGGGAATTCGTCCGCGGGCTTAAAGCGGGCGGCGTTGAACGACTGTTCGAGCGGGAGCGAAAAAAGGTTGCGCTGGCCTGGGTGCGCCAAACGGCGGCGTTGATCCGAAAAGTGATAAGCGAGCACGCGCGGGCCGCGCGCCAAAGTGAGAATCTGGAATTTTCGACGGAAATCAATATTTTTGCGCAATTCCTGATGTTGATGGCCGTCTGCGGGATTTTGTCGGTGGCAGTTCAGATAGCCGGACCGCTGTGGCTGGGAGGCTTGGCGCATTTTGCGCAGACGCTCTCACAACGGTTAACGAAGTTGCAGGAATCATTCCAGGCGGGCGTGCCGGCACAGACAGGGGAAGCAGGATCTGCGTAGCTGCGGGTGAAAATGGTGAACAATTCCGAGGGAAGCGCGGGGCAAGCCGCATATATGAACGTTCCAGACAGAACGGTGACGGTGGAAGAGGCGTACGACGACCTCGCGCGCCGATCCCTGTCACGAATTAGCGGCGACCTGGCGCGCCTGATCTATCTGGCGTCCACGCGAGACTACAACACCGGCCAATACCGCCACGATGGATTGGCAGCGCGCTTTCGCGCGGAAATCGCGTGTAATGCGCTGGAGCTGGCGCATCGCCAGATCTTCTATCGCATCGCGGCATGTTCACTGGAAGAGTTGGTGAGAGAAGTCGAGCTCTACGTGAGCGCTTCGCAACAGGGCCGCGAAGAGATCCTGCGGGTGTGGCAAAAACTGGAACCCTACCGCGTCGCGCTGCCCGTGAATGTCAACGTGGCGTTGGCGCAGCTATTCGTGTCGAACATTAAACTTGCCCTGGCAATCGTGCAGGGGCGTCAGAAGCAGAGGGCGATGGGGGCGTCAGCGTCATAGCCACGGCGGTGACCCTCCCGACAATTTCAGCGTCCGTACCGTGCGCGACCCTGCGAACCGAACGAGGCGAGAGCGGGTGGGGCAGCAGCAGCAGATGCCCGTCTTGCAACTCGCACCAAGCGCAAGCATAGCCATCGCGCAATTCCACAAAATATATGGGGCGGTCGAACTCCGTACGCCAGCGCATGGGCTGGACTTTGCGCACGCGGGGGTCAATCTGCACAAACGAGCCGGGGCGAAGCAGCGGGTAGAGGGTCATATCCTGAAGCCCGATGTATCCGTAGAGGCCGCGGCGAACATCGAGGTGCTGGATGAGGGCGATGGGAACTTCGCCCCAAACTTCGACGAGGCGGGAAAGGAGATTGGTGTTGTCGATGTCGAAGGAGGGATCGAAGCGAATGGGGAAGGACACGGTACGCTGGGGGTCATAAACTTCGAGATTTGTGAGGTGGGTGGCGGGCAAAGGAGCGGCCAATTGATTGCGGCTGAGGTGCTGCAAGTCGACGCCGTAAAGCAGCAGAAGGTCGGTGAACCTGATGCGGTAGATGGCGCTGAGACTGTAGAGCTTAAAAATGCTGGGGACAGAATCAGAGTTTTCGACTTGCGTGAGCCAAGCGTTGGAGATGTGAAACTCGGCATTACCTTCGGCTTCTGCGATCTTCTGGCTGAAGTCGGCCACTTCACGTGTGGTGATGCCCAAACGGAAACGAATGGCTTTGAGTTGTTCACTAGGGGGGTGAGCCCAAGCCATGCGGAAGTTTACCTCAAAACAGTAAAAGGGCGGATATGTGACTTTCACGGTATCTTCGATCGCGGGCAATCCGCGTGCTTTTGCTGACAACAGGCACAATTGGGGTCAAGACGATGACGTTCTTAGCGACGCGGAAGGCAAGGCGCTGCTGCAGAAGCTGCTGCGATGATGCCGATGGCTGGCCACATAGAGTATGATGCGAGGCATCGATAGGACATGTTCGGTGGAGGCCGCAAATGGGCGCTCCGATGATGTCGGGCAACGATGCTGCTCGCGTGGATGCGTTGCAGAAGTACGCAATCCTAGACAGCGAGCCGGAACAAGCGTTCGATGACCTGACGCTGCTGGCTTCCTACGTGTGCCAAACACCGATCGCGCTGATTTCCCTGGTCGACGAAGACCGGCAGTGGTTCAAGGCCAAGGTTGGGATTTCGGCGACGGAGACTTCGCGAGACATCGCGTTTTGCTCGACGGCTATCCAACAGCGGGACGTGTTTGTGGTGCCGGACGCGCTGCAGGATGAGCGGTTTCGCACGAATCCGCTGGTGGTATCGGAGCCGAACATACGTTTCTATGCAGGAGCACCGCTGATTAACGAGGATGGCTACGCGCTGGGTACTTTGTGCGTGATTGACCGGACGCCGCGAAATCTGGCCGCGGACCAGGAGGCGGCGCTGAAAGCGCTGAGCCGGCTGGTGTTGATGCAGATGGAGTTCCGGCGGAATTTGATTTTGCTGAAGGAAGCGCTGAATGATCGCACGCGCGAAGAACACGAGCGGGAACGCGAACTGAAGAAGGTCCAAGACCAACTGCTCAGGGTGTTGCGCCTGCAACCTTAGCGCTCGCCGGAAGACTATTTCAACGAAGCTTCTACTTTCTTTCCATATTCACGCGCTTTGGCGAGAATTTCGCCTTCGCGAAGGGTGAGAAGTTTGTGGTCTCGCATGACCATCCGGCCTCCGATGATCACCGTGTCGACGTCGCTGGCTTTCAGCGCATAGGCGAGCTGAGAGTAAACGTCGTACATGGGCACGGCGTTGGGCTCATCCAGATTGATTAGGATTAAATCCGCTTTTTTGCCTGGTTCGAGCGAACCGATCTCTTTTTCCAGATGCACGGCTTTGGCGCCTTCGATGGTGGCCATCTCCACGACAGCCTTCGCTCCGAGGGCGCGCGGATCCATCTTGGTGATCTTCTGCAGTTTGGCCGCTAAGTCCATCTCTTCCATCAAATCGAGATCGTTGTTGCTGCCGGAAGGACCGTCGGTACCGAGGCCCACGGCGATGCCGGCGGCGCGTTCTTCAATCACGGGCGCGACACCGCTGGCCAGCATCATGTTGCTGGACGGATTATGCACGCAGCCGACGCCTTTTTCGGCGAGGAGCCTACGGTCGGTTTCATCGACCCAGACGCAGTGGGCGGCGATGATGTCTGGACCGAGAAGGCCGATACGATTCATATATTGAACGGGGGTGGCGTCGTTTTGCGCGAGGCTGTCGTCGAGTTCCTTCTTGATTTCCGCGACGTGGATCAGGATTGGCGCGTGATATTTCTGGGCCAACGCTTGCACATCACGGAGCGTCTTTTGCGAGCAGAGATAGATGGAGTGAGGCGCCACCGCCGCATGAATTAGCGGATCGCCTTGCCAGCGTGTTAGGAATTTTTCGGTGTAGGCGGCGGCTTGCGCTTCGTTCTTGTTGTCGGGAACGGGAAAGTCGATCCAGGTTTCGCCGAGGATGCCGCGCAGTCCGGCGGCCTTGGTTTCTTCGGCGATGGCATCCTCGAAATAGTACATGTCCGCGAAAGTGGTGATGCCGCTGCGAATCATCTCGGCGGCGGCAAGTCGAGTACCCCAGCGGACAAAGTCCTCCGTGACGTTTTTGGCTTCTGCGGGGAAGATATAACTCTTCAACCAAACGTCGAGGGTAACGTCGTCCTTGAGGCCACGCAGAAGAGTCATGGGAACGTGGGTGTGGCCGTTGACGAAACCCGGCAAGACGAGGTGGCCAGTGGCCTCGATGTGCGTCGCGGCAGAATACTTGGCCTCGATTTGAGCGCGCGGGCCCACGTCCAGGATCGCGTCGCCTCTTACGGCGACCGCGCCGTCTTCCAGGATGCGGCGCTCCGGGTCCATGGTAACCACAGTGCCTCCAGCAATCACCAAGTCCGCCCGCTCCCTTGTCTCCTGCGCGATCGCTGAGGCAGCGAAAAGAGCGGCGCCCGCCACGAGAACACAGAAACAACAAACTTGCCTTTTCATCGAAATCGCTCCATTCACTTTGTGACTGAAAGAATATCAGAGGCTGGAAGAGTCAAAAGGCTTGGGAAAAAGATCGCTCATTTGGAGCACTTCCGCTTTGCCTTTGAGGTTAGAGAGAATGACGGGAACGTCGCCGCAAAATTCCCAGATGAGCTGGCGGCAAGCGCCGCAAGGTGAAGTAAGGGCGTCGGTATCGGTTACGACTGCGATGGCGTCGAAGCCTCGCTCGCCTTCGCTGATGGCTTTGAAAATGGCAACACGTTCGGCGCACACCGTGAGGCCGTACGTGGCGTTTTCGACGTTGCAGCCGCCAAAGATTCTGCCGGACGTCGCGCGCAGAGCGGCGCCGACGCGAAAATTGGAGTACGGAGCATGGGCATTCTCGCGTGCTTGCTTGGCCGCGACGATCAGATGATCATACTCACTCACGCTATGGCCTCCGAAATCCTTGGGATCACCGCGCGCAACAGGGCGATGAATTGCGATTTGACGCGCGCGGCGGTCTCCAGGACTTCCTCCTGGTTCAAGGGTGCGTCGGTGGTGCCGGCGGCCATGTTGGTTACGCAGGAGATTCCGAGGACGCGAATTCCACTGTGGCGTGCGGCGATGACCTCTGGAACCGTGGACATGCCGACAAGGTCTGCACCGATGGCGCGGAAAGCATAAATCTCCGCGGGAGTCTCGTAGCTCGGGCCCTGCACGGCGAGATAGACGCCATTGTGGATGCTGAGGGTGAGGTTTTTACCTTCTTCCGTTACGAAGCGCTGAAATTCGCGGTCGTAAGCTTGGGTCATATCCGGAAAACGCAGACCGAAGCGTTCGTCGTTCGGGCCCCTGAGCGGGTTGAGGCCCTGAAAGTTGACGTGGTCGCGGATCACGACGAGGCAACCTTGCGAATAGTTGCGGTTGATGCCGCCGGCGGCGTTGGTGACAATCATTGCCTTGATACCCATGCGGGCAAAGACGCGGATGGGGAAGGCGACTTCTTTCGGGGAATAACCTTCATATAGGTGGACGCGGCCTTGCATGCCGGCCACCGGGATAACGCCGACGTTGCCGATCACGAGACGTCCGGCGTGCCCTATGGCCGTGGATCGCGGGAAATTTGGAATCTTCGCGTATGGGATTTTTGTCGCGTTGGTGAAATCGTCGGCGAAATCGCCGAGGCCGGAGCCTAAAACCAAAGCGATGCGCGGGCGCAGCTTGGTTTTGCCCAGGATGAACTTGGCCGCGCGTTCGGCACGCAGGAACTCCACGCTGGGTTTCGATTTTGCTTTCGTTGCTTTCACGCTTTCCTTTGCGCTCATGAAAAAATTCCGACGATGGAGGCGGACATGAGATTCGCCATGGTGCCGGCCAGCATAGCGCGGATGCCGAATTTGGCGAGCTGGCTGCGCTGCTCGGGAGCAAGAGCGCCGATACCGCCAATCTGAATGCCGATGGAGCTGAAATTCGCGAAGCCGCACAGAGCGAAGGTGGCGATGGTGAAGGACCGGGGATCGAGGGCGTCCTTCAGGGTGCCGAGCTGTGCGAAGGCGACGAATTCGTTGAGCACCATGCGCGTGCCCAGCAAATTGCCGATCGTGGGAGCATCATGCCAGGGAATTCCGATGAGCCAAGCTACGGGAGCAAAGACCCAGCCAAACACTTGCTGCAAACTGTAGGGAAACCAGCCGATGTGCAAGTGTATCCATCCCATGATGGCGTTGACGAGGGCCAGCAGGGCGAGAAATGTAATGAGCATGGCAGCGACATTCAGCGCCAAGTGCAACCCGTCGACTGTGCCGCGGGCGATGGCTCCGAGGACGTTCGACTCCTTTTCCATGGGCGGCAGTTCTACGCGTCCCGCGGTAAGAGGCTGCTCGGTTTCAGGGACCAGCATTTTGGCCATCAGCAAGGTGCCGGGGGCGGTCATGATGACTGCGGTCAACAAGTGTTTGGCGTCCGCACCGCCGACGCGCATGTAGGCAGCCATCATTCCTCCGGAGATGTGCGCCATGCCGCTGGTCATCACGGTCATCAATTCTGATTTTGTGAGCTTGGGAAGAAAGGGCCGAATGGTCAGTGGCGCTTCGGTTTGGCCCATGAATATGCTGGCTGCAACGTTGAGAGACTCGGCGCCGCTCGCGCCCATGATAATGGTCATCAACCAAGCTGCGCCGCGAATGATGATTTGCATTACGCCCAAGTGGTAGAGAACCGCAAAAAATGCGGCGATAAAAATGATGGTCGGGAGGACCTGAAAGGCGAAGATCAAACCCAGCGAGGAATGGTTCGTACCCAGGTCGCCGAACACAAATGAAGAGCCCACATAGGAGAAGTCGAGGAGTTTTTTCGCTCCGTTGCCCAATTTTTGGAACAGCCACTCTCCCGACTTGACACGCAAAACGAAAAGTCCGAGTGCCAACTGAAGGCCAAGGCCCCAAGCAATGGTCTTCAGGCGAATGGATCGGCGACTTGTGGAAAAAAGGTAGGCGAGGCCCAGGATCGTGAGAATGCCGAGCACTCCTGTGAATCGTCCCATACGTTTCTCCTCTGCGCTTGCGCGCTGCGCTGACCCGCGGATGGCAAGCCTCTCCGCAGCAACGATTTTCCGGCCGCACGTTCCTACTTGCGCGCTCAGGCTCCCAGGATGCGCCGAATAAGGGGGCGCTCTTCCGTGGGAGATTCCTGGGCGATGAAATAGTTCTCAGCGATCAACGCTTTCGCTTCGGCGAGCCGCGTATCGGCATTGTAGCGGATGGTGGCGAGCGGCTCGCCTTTCTCGACATGATCGCCGATGCGTTTGTGAAATTGAAGACCGACAGCGTGATCGATGGCGTCTTCCTTTTTCTCGCGACCACCGCCAAGAATGGCAAGCGCAATGCCGAATCGCTCGGAGTCGGCGCCGGAGATGTAGCCGGAGGCAGGACTGGCAACATCCACATGAAAGCGGGCTTTGGGCAAGCGATGCGGTTCATCGACGACGCGGTCGTCACCGCCTTGCAGGCGAAGGCCCTGCTTGAATTTTTGCTTGGCCTGCCCGCTCGCGATCATGGTCTCGGCCAGGTTGCGGCCCTCTTCGACGCTTTTGGTGCGCTCTCCGAGGTAGAGCATCCAGGCAGAGAGTTGCAAACTTAATTCGCGAAGATCAGCGGGGCCGCCGCCGCTCAGGACTTCAATGCACTCGGCGACTTCGTTGGCGTGGCCTGCGGCGCGGCCGAGCGGCTGGTCCATATCCGTGATGAGAGCAACGACTTGTTTGCCCATGCGCTTGCCGGTCTCGATCATTACTTCGGCAAGATTGGCAGCTTCTTCTTCGCGCTTCATGAAGGCGCCGGAGCCCACTTTGACATCGAGAACGAGAGCGTCGATGCCCTCCGCGAGTTTCTTGCTCATGATGGAAGCGCAGATCAGGCCGATGTTCTCGACGGTGCTGGTGGCGTCGCGCAACGCATAGATTTTCTTATCCGCAGGGGCGATTTCCTTGGTCTGGCCGATGAGGCCCATGCCGCATTCTTGCAGCACGCGACGGAATTGATCGAGCGAGAGATTCACATTGAAGCCCGGGATGGCTTCGAGCTTATCAAGGGTGCCCCCAGTGTGACCCAAACCGCGACCGCTGATCATGGGAACGGTGAGACCGGCGGCGGCGACGATGGGAGCGAGGATGAGCGAAGTCTTATCGCCGACACCCCCAGTGGAGTGTTTGTCGACCTTCTTCCCAGGAAGATCGGAGAAATTGAGCACCTCGCCGGAATACAGCATGGCTTCCGTTAGCGCGGCGATCTCGGACCGGGACATCCCGCGAAGCCAGACGGCCATGAGCCACGCGGCCATCTGGTAATCGGGAATGTCACCACGGGTGTAGCCGGCGACAAGGAAATCGATTTCGTCACGGGAGTGTTCCCCGGAATCGCGTTTTTTGCGGATCAAATCGACGGCGCCCATGCGTGTGTGAGCGGTGCCGCGGGAGCGTAGCACTTCTGCAAGCCGGAGGCCAGAGGTTCGAAGCCGGTTTCATCAAAGCATGCGAAGAAACTCTGCTTGATTACATTTTTTGGCGCTGCTCAGGCGTATATTGCCCTAAGTTGGGCGCTCCCCGGAAAGGATCAGGTATGAACTTCCGCGCTTGGGGGCTTTGCGGGGTGAACCTTCGGATCAGCGGAGCGATGAACTACGACTTGGCGCGCAAATAGAGTCCGTAGATCAACAACCCCAGGCCGCTCAGAAAGACAGTGGGCGCCAAGTAGGTGGTGACCACGGGCGGGATAGAAACGGGCGGAGTCAGGCCACTATAGCCACCAGCGAAGTATTGAATGACTCCCGCCAGCAGCATGTACAGGAGAGCTCGACGAATCTGTTCGCGGCCTCCGCTGCGGGTGCGCGACGCCGCTTGGCGAACCTGCGGGATATCCTCGCGGCAATGCGGACAGCGCGTCAGATGAGAGAGCATGGTCTTCCCACAGTACACGCATGTGCGCGACGCCACGGTTTGGCTCTGAAGCGAGACAGACATTCGGGTCGAGAAACCTCAAGAATAGCTTAGGTTTCAAGGACTTTGGCGTCAAGCAGGGCGGATACAGACAGTAAACAGAGCAGCACCGCGAGCCAAAATCTCTTCCCCTCTTCTGTTCGGAAGGCCGCGTGCGGGGTACACTCGACCGGCGGTCGCGGGCAAAAAACGTGTCGAATCCTTCCAACGAATATTCAGTGCGGCTCGAAAGATTTGCCGGAGCCGTCGGGGCTAAGCACCGGCACCACCTACTTGCCGGAAACACGAAGATAGCCGTAATAGCCGCCGCATTGCTCCTCGCCTGGTTCTCTCTTGCGAAGGCCTGGGTCTCTCCATATTGGCTGGCGCTTCCGTCATGCGCTTATGCAGCGCTCGCGGTTCTCCACGAATATATCGTCCGCGCCCGCACTCGCGCTGAAACGGCTGCAGAGTTCTATCGCAAGGGTCTTGCACGGATTGAAGACCGTTGGGCGGGAACCGGCCACACCGGCGATCGATTTCGCAAGGAAGCGCATGTATACGCGGAGGACCTTGACCTTTTCGGCCGAGGCGGCCTCTTCGAACTGCTTTCAACCGCGCGCTTGCCAATGGGCGAAAACCAACTGGCGCACTGGCTTTGCGTCCCTTCGTCGAGAGAAGCCATTCTCGAGCGGCACAGTTTGATCCGCGAACTCCGCGACAAACTCGACTTGCGCGAGGATCTTGCGGTGACCGGCGAAGATCTGCGCACCCGGCTCAATCCCGAATCGCTCGTTGGCTGGGCCGAAGGGCAGCGAGTTTTACCTAAATCTCGGTGGCGAACCGTCGCTGTTGCTCTCGCGCTTTGCTCTGTCGCGGCCATCCTCTACTACTTCGCGGGCGGACCCTATCGGATCGCGCTGATCTTTCTCGCTGTGGATGCTATTTTTTTGCGCGCTTTGAAAAAGCGAGCGCAGGCAGTCATTCACGGGGTCTCTTGTAATGCCGAAGGACTCCTTCTCTTTTCGCGGATCCTGCAACGACTCGAACGGGAGCCGCTTGCTTCGCCGCGGCTGCGAACCTTTTCGGCGGAACTGACGGCAGAAGGGCGGCGCGCTTCGCCCGCGATTCGAAAGTTGGCTCGGATCGTTTACTGGATCGATGCAGAACACAGCTTGCTCGCGCATCTGGCCGAGCTACCTTTGCTGTATACGATTCAAGTGGCATTTGCGGCGGAGGCCTGGCGCAGCCGTTTCGGCCAGAGCATGCGCCGTTGGGTGGAGATCACCGGCGAGGTCGAGGCATTGCTGTCGCTTGCGGCCTATGCATTCGAGCATCCCGCCGACGCGTTCCCGGACTTTGTGAATGCGGGGAATCCCGCGGCGACGTTTCTCGCTGAGGAACTAGGCCATCCGCTGATTCCGGCGGCTCGCTGTGTGCGCAATAACGTGCGGCTCGACCACGACACGCGAGTCCTCCTGGTGAGTGGTTCAAACATGTCGGGCAAGAGCACGCTTCTGCGCGCCGTCGGGATCAACGCGGTTTTGGCGATGGCCGGAGCTCCGGTGCGCGCAAAATCGCTGCGGCTGACGCCGCTGGCCATCGGAACGCGCATCCGCAGCGCGGATTCCCTGCAGGAAGGCCGTTCCGGCTTTTACACCGAGATTCTGCACATCCGCGCTGTGTTCGACTTGGCCGACGGTGCTGACCTTCCGCTGCTGTTCTTGTTTGACGAATTGCTTGAAGGAACCAACTCCAAAGATCGCAGGATTGGCGCCGAGGGTTTGCTTCAGGCGCTGCTCGGGCGGGGAGCGATCGGCATTGTCACAACGCACGACCTGGCGTTGACCGAAATCGGGCAATCCCTGGGTCCGCGCCTGTGCAATATGCATTTTCAAGACTACGTCGAGAACGGCAAAATGCGTTTCGATTACACGCTGCGCGACGGTGTCGTCGCCAAGAGCAACGCCATCGAGCTGATGCGCCTTATCGGGCTGCAGGTGTGATGCAGCGCCTGTGACGGCCGAGCGTACAGGCCTCGCTTCCCGCCCGCTCCCGCCAAAGCGTTTCTATTGTTTTCCCATAGGAGTTGTGCGAGCATCGCTATGGGTAACCCATAGGAGATCGCATGGCCGAGAAAAAAGACGTCTGGCAGGGAACGCTGGCGTTAATGGTGCTGAAGACGCTGGATACGCTAGGGCCGCTGCACGGCTACGGCATCGCGAGACGCATCGAGCAGACCAGCGGCGATTTGCTGGCGGTGAATTACGGCACGCTGTATCCGGCACTCCTGAAGCTGGAGCAGGAAGGCTACATCCGCTCCGAATGGGGCCTCTCCGATAACAATCGGAAAGCAAAGTATTACAAACTGACGCGCGCCGGCAAAAAGCAGCTGGAGCGCGAAGCTCGGGACTGGGAGCAAACGACCTCCATCCTTGCGCGCTTTCTGGCACCAGGGGAGGAGCCGTCATGAGAAATTTGCGCGCGTGGCTGCTGCGAGTCGCCGACGTATTCCACAAGGAGCAGAAGGAGCAAGAGCTCGCGGAGGAAATGCGCTCTCATCTGCAGATGCACATTGATGACGATTTGCGCGCCGGCATGAGCATCGAACAAGCGCGACGCGACGCGCAAATCAAGCTCGGCGGAGTCGAAGCCACCAAAGAGCTTTACCGCGAGCGTCGCGGATTACCGAATCGCTCTGACGGGTGTCGGGACCTTCGAGACAGAGATCACCGATTCCATCGCGATTATCCGCATCATGGGCGTGCTGATGGCGCTGTTTGGCTGCGTTGCTCTGGCGCTGTCTTCCGTCGGAGTTTACGGCGTGCTCGCCGAAGGCGTCGCACGGCGCATCCCGGAGATCGGCGTTCGCTTGGCTTTGGGCGCCGAACCGCGCGACGTAATGAAATTGGTTTTGGGACAAGCGGTGAAGCTCGCGGGAATCGGCTTGGCCATCGGAGTGCCCATTGCGTTTGCCGTGAACCGCGCGATGAGCAGCTTGATATTCGGTATTGTGAGCATCAATCTCCTTCTTCTCGCAGGCTTCACCCTCCTTCTGCTCCTCGTAGCTCTCGCCGCCGCGTACATCCCCGCGCGTCGCGCCATGCGCGTCGATCCTTTGGTCGCCCTACGCCACGAGTAGCACTTAACAAAGCGGCAATGGTTAGAGCGGCTGCTCGAGATATGGGGGCAGCAAGGTCGTCTGCGCGGCAACCACGCGATAGCCTCCGGGCCCATACATATACACGTGCAGTACGCGCATTTGACTGCTCATTCGCTGTCCCTTCAGTACCCCCCGCATCGACCACGTGCTCGTGGCCACCGCGATGTCACGGTACAGCCTTACTTTAGTGTCGGAAGCCCGGAACGACTCATACTTGATCCCCGGTGCTTGCACCACCGCTATAAGGGACGCCTTATCAACGTTTTGGCCGCGTGACAGCACACCGCTAAAATCATCGCTGTACACCCGCCGGAAGAATGTCGCGTCTCCGAGCTCAATGGCATGCGCTGTCTCCCTTTCCAAAGCAATCACCTCCTGACGCTGCAGGTCCGCGTTTGGACGCTCGCGCATGCACGCGCCCATGCACGCTTCTCGCTGGATTTGGCGTTCATCCTGCGGATGCAGGGGAGGGGCGAGAGCAAACCAAGTCGTCAGGACAATCGCAATCTTTTTCATGCGCTCGAGCCTCCCTCGGGAATAAAAAGGACGGTATGGAAGTTTGCTTTCCCTAAGTATAAGGAGTGCAAACGCAGACGCCTGGTTTACCAGGAGCGGTGTGTGCAATCAAAAAACGGGCACAGCGCTTCAAAGGCCAACTCGCAGGCGCCAGGCTCTTCTAGCATACGGCCGACCTTTCCCCGCGATCGGACCGACCATCACGAAACTCTACGCCGAGTGGCAAGCGAAGTAGCCGCTGCCGCGGCTTAAGAAGGTTTCTTCACTGCTTTGCTTATGCAGTCCTGCTTCAGCTACTGCGAATCAAATCCAACGATCAATCCGAAGATGAGCAGATGCTGCGTCGGCGTCAGCGCAATCACGCCAGGCGAGACTTCCGCTCCCCGGAAAAAGCCGCCGCCCTTTCC
>Ga0099791_10000423_pt1 | contig 15743 bp, 9 predicted proteins | sample Rivendell_Oct201_7_FD_77318 | JGI IMG/M metagenome (GOLD analysis project Ga0099791, IMG submission 77318) | Vadose zone soil and rhizosphere microbial communities from the Eel River Critical Zone Observatory, Northern California to study diel... | ecosystem: Environmental > Terrestrial > Soil >... | reverse complement strand
GGGAATCCGCCTGCCGCCTCCGCCGTTCCGAGGCCGCGCACCTTCGTCCGCCACGTGAAGGTGAAGACCTGGCTCCTTCCCTCATTGGCTCCCACCGGGATGATCGGGCCCTGTTGCGCCTTGCCGAGCGCGATCGGGGCCTCGATCGCCTGGACGCGCCAGGCGTAGGTACGGCCATCGAGCAGCGACGGGACGGAGACCGGATAGGGAAGTGCGGTCGCGTCCTGCACGTTGATCTCGAAGAGGGGATAGTTCGCCTCGATCGCCTGAAGGGACGTCTGGCCGCGGAGCATCTCCACCACGCGGAGGCGATAGGCCGGCTGCGTGCCCGAGGCGCGAAGGGTCGGCGTCCACTGGAACACCGGATTCGGAACCGCGATCACGGACTCGTTCGGCGGGAAGAGGAGCGACGGCGGCTGAGGGGTGGACACCACGAACGTGGTCTCCGTGAAAAAGTCTGCGAGCGGCTGCCCACTGACGGTCCTTACGTTCAGGCAGTGGATCGTGAGCGTGTAGGTACCATCCGGAAGGTGACCGGTCTTGTCGACGCTGCTCTTCAGCTTGCCGTAGAGGGCCAGGCTGGCCCACTCCGCGAGCTTCGGAGTGGGCAGGAACGTGGCTCCCGGCGGGAACTGCCGGGGACTCGGCCTGGTGGTGCCGCTCCCATCGCTCGAGAGCAGGAGTCCTTCGATGAGGCAGTCGATGGGCTCGTTCGCGTTGTTGATCATGACCATGTTGGCGAAGTTGCCTGAGTGCTGCCAGTCGGCGGGGTAGGCGGAGGGCGTCTTGATGATGACCACCTGTCCCTGCACCTGCGCGCTTGCCGTGCCGCAGAGGCCGAGCAGCAGGAGGCTAAGCAGGGGAACGGCTTTCTTCCAGCCGATCCAGCCGCTTCGAGGGGATGATGCGCTCCGGCTTCGCAAGGATCGCCTCTGTGATTGGGCCCAAGGGCATTTCTGCGGTGGGGTGGGCAATATTCAACAAAGAAGGCCCGCCGTCAAGCGAATCCAGGAGCCGGCAAACGGCTCTGGAGCGCCGGCGTCAAGGGTGGTAGCGTGCCTGTCGAGGCGCGACCCTCCGCGCCACTCACCCAATCCAGTTGGCGGTTCGGCCCGACTCGGGGCCAAGGGGACCATCGTGATCCGGCGCCTGATCTGCCTCGGGATCCTTCTCGCGTCTCTCGTCGTTCCAAGCGTCGCGCCGGTACATGCGGCCGGCACGAGAGTCGGAAACGCAGCCTTGCCCCCCGGCTACTTCGTGGATCGGAAACAGCTCGTGGCGGATCGGCCCATCGATCGCGTCGAGGCCGAGGGCGACTTCACGCTCGCGATCCATCGCCGCTACGAAGGGCCGGGCGAGCTCAAGCTGCTCAGCATCGCGGAAGCCCTCTACCCGCCTCGCGAGACCCTGATCGCCCGGTCCCTCGACCGGAATCTGGTGATGGGCTCCGACTCGGCCAAGGTGTCGCTCTGGTGGTGCGATGGATCGGGAGTGTCGCGCGTTCCCTACGCGGTCACGCTCGGGGCCATCCAGCACTATACCGAGCTGACCGATCGATTCCGCGCCCACAACTTCCGCGGGGCCTGGGACCACAATCTCTTCTGGACCGACCTCCGCTACGACGCTTCGATCTCGTTCCGTCCACACTACTATCTCGAGGACAGCACCGTATCGAACGTCTATGTCGCCGAGATGGCTTTGTCCTGGAGCTTCGATGACGGCACCTTCGTTCCGGTCGCCATCGCGCACCGCGTGGTCGTGATGTCGCGCGAGGGGGACGTCCTGGTGGTCAAGGGGGACGGCTACACGGACGAGCAGGTGTACATGTCCTCGCACCGGGGGATCGGCAGGGTCGAGCAGCAGATGCGGTAGTACCCGGGAGAGGACCTAGTTCTGCCCCGACAGCCACGCGTCGAACTGCCGGAAGTCGTAATCCCGCCCGAGAAAGTCGTGCACCATGTCCTTCGCCGGACGCGTTCCCCCTGGAGCCAGGACGACATCCCGGTACCGCGTCGCCACCGTGGGGCTCAGGAGGTCCGACTTGTCGAAGGCGCTGAACATGTCCTTCGAGATCACGAGCGACCACATGTAGGTGTAGTACATCGCCGAGTAGCCGTCGAGATGCCCGAACGAGGTCTGCATGTGTGCGTCCGGCATGGGCGGCACCGGCGTGAAGCGCGGCTCCAGGTCGGTGACGATGGCGTCCGTCACCACCTGGTCCGGCGGCTTGTTGTAGATGTTCAGGGATACCGCCGAGTAGAACGCCTGCGTCGCGGTCTGGAGCGCGCGCCCGAAGGCGTCCGCGCGGCGCATCTTCTGCACCAGCTCCACCGGGATGGGCTGGCCCGTCTGGTAGTGCTTGGCGAAGGTCTGAAGAACTTTGGGATCCCACACCCACTCCTCGAGCATCTGCGAGGGCGCCTCGACGAAATCCCGCTCCGTCGCCGTGCCCGCCACGGGCTCCCACTGGCCCTGCCCACCGAAGATCGCGTGGAGCAGGTGCCCGAACTCGTGGAAGAAGGTCTGCACGTCCGAGTGCTCCATCAGCCCCGGATCGCCGGGCTTTCCGCCGGGGAAGTTGCAGACCAGCGCGTGCTCCGGCAGCTGGAGCCCTTTCGCGCCCTGGCGGATCGAGAACTTGGCCGCGTGATTGTATTTTCCCGGCCGCGGATGGAGATCGAAGTAGAAACGGCCGAGGAGCTTGGGCCCTTCATAGACCTCGTACGCCTCCACGGAGCGGTCCCAGACCGGCGCGTTCACGAGCCGCTTGTAGGTGACGCCGAACATCTTCGAGGTCACGTCCAGCACGCCCTGCTTCACGTTGTCGAAGGCGAAGTAGGGCCGCACTTGCTGGGGATCGAAATCGAAATCGCGCTTCCGGATGAGCCGGCCGTAGTAGGAAGTCTCCCAGCGGTTCACCTGCGTGGCGGAGGGATCGTCCTCCTGCTTGCGCTTGAGATAGACCGCGTATTCCTCCTGGGCGCGCTTCATCGTCGTCTCGTTCAGGCGCTTGATGAAATCGGCGGCGTTCTGGGCCGTGCCGATCATCTTGTCCTCGGTGATGTAGTCGGCCCAGGTGGGATAGCCCAGGATGCGCGCCACGCGGTAGCGCTTCGCCAGAAGGGAATCGAGCACCGCGATGTTGGGCGGGTAGGCGCGGTTCAGCGCCTCGTGCATGAGATTCTTCCGCAGATCGCCGCTCTTGGCGTAGCGGATCACCGGAAAGTAGTCGGGATTCTCGATGCTGAGCGTGACCTTTCCATCCGCGCCCGGGGCGTGCGCCCGGACGAAATCCTCGGGCAGCCCCTCGAGGTCCGCCGGGGCCACCTCGATCTTGCGGGAGTCGGTCCGGATGTTCCGGTCGAACTCCTGGCTCGTCTTCACCAGCTCTTCATCGATCCCGGCGATCTCCTTGCGTGTGGCTTCGTCCTTGTCCACGCCCGCGCGCCGGAAATCCCGGAGCGTCCTCATCATGAAGTACTGTGTCGCGGCATCGGCCTTGGAGACGTCGACGCTCGAGAGCGCGTCGTACACGTCTCGGCGCAGGCTGAGATCGTCCAGGAACTTGTTCGCGCTCTGGGTAACCAACTCGGCGGCGTAGCGGAAGGACGAATCGGGATGGACCGCCTCCAGCAGATGGGACTGGTAGGCGACGTTCTCTCCGTGGGTCATGGCCTCGTTGAAGACCATCACGGTGTTCGCGAGGGTGCGGGTTCCCTTGGCCGCGAGCATGCGGGCGATGGCGAGCTGCGCCTCCCGCAATTCTCTCGAGGCCTGGGCGCGGTATTGCTGCGCGCCGGGCCGGCCGGTGAAGAAGGGGACGGAGGCGGCGCTCCTCGCGTCCGTCGCGGCCTTGGCAGGGGACTTAGCGGGCGTGGCGGCCTGGGCCGGGGCAGAAAGGAGGAGGGCCAACGAGAGCACCAGGGTAAGGCTGCGTGAGTCGGGGAATCTCGAGAACACGGATCCTCCTCTCAACGGAGAAGCTTCTGGAATTTGTGCTGCGACTTCACGATGGTGTATCCGAGGTCCTTGTAGAACTGGTGGGCCTCGGTGCGGAGGGTATTGGACCGGAGCATCAATTGCTTGAAACCCCGCTCGAGCGTCCATGCTTCCGCGGCGGCCATCAGGGCACGGCCGATCCCACGGCCGCGGAAGCGCGAATCCACCACCAGACCGCCCACCTCGACGTAGGTCCCGGACACGATGAGGGGCAGGCAGAAGAGGTGGACCCAGCCCACGACCTCGCCGGCATCGTCCACGGCCACGATGACCTTGGAATCGTTGCTCCCCTCGATCTCGCGGAACCGGGCCTCGATCTGGGCGCGCGTGGACGGATAGCCCAGCTCGCCCGCCAGGATCGCGACGCGATCCGCGTCCGCCAGGGTCATCTCGCGCACCGTCGTTGTTCTACTGCCGCCCATGGGGACTCGATATTCGCGCGGTGATTTCGCCCGCTAGAAGAGGAAGATCCCGAACGTCACCGGGACGATCCGGGTCTTGAAGTCCTTCATCGCGCCGCTCACGCCCTCGTTGGTGTAGATGTTCTCGATCTTCCCCTCGAGGAAGGCGTGCACCGGAAGCCCGGGGACATCGATGTTCACCCCGCCGCCGCCGTTGATCCCGAACTTGGTGGTCGACGTGCTCGCCGGCGCGCCGGCACCTTCCAGATTCGCCTTGATGTTGTAGGTCCCGACCCCGGCGAGGAGATACGGCTTGATCGGACCCGGGATCGGCAGGCCGAACCGCGCGTCCGCGATGCCGGACAGGACCCGTTCGCTTCCGGAGAAGCCCACGTTCTGCTGATCCAGCGAGAAGTGGTTGTACGAGAAATTCCCCTGCAGGCCGAAGGGCATCATGGGCAGGTTCAGCCGCACGATGCCCGAGCCATGCCAGCCCTTCTTGAACGCGTCCTTGGCGTCGGAGACCGGGATGCTGGCGCCTCCGCCGAACCCGATCTGGAACGGCTTCACCGGGAGCGGGGACGCGATGGCGGCCGCGGGAAGGAAGCACAGAAGCAGGAACGAGAAGAATGCGCGTGATCGCATGATGGGTCTCCTGGAGCGGGTGAAGAAAATGGAGGACCGAGAGAGAGTCTGGCTCGAACGGTCAGCGCAGGGTAGCGAAGCTACCGCGGATGCGCAAGCGAGGCCAGCGCGGGGAGCTGATGGTTGTAGATCAGATACCCACCGATGCCCACGACGCAGAGCAGGAACAGGATCGTCAGCACGAGGACCAGAACCAGCCTGGTGCGGGCGCCCTGCTGCAGCTCGTAAAAGCGCCAGAGCAGCTCGGCCTTTTCCTCGGGCGTGAGGGGCCGGCGGAGCATCAGCTTCTGCACCACCTTGGGGAGGCGCTTGGGGTCGCCCCGGTACTTCCCGTTCCAGCGCGGCAGGGGCAGATCGGGCCGGAGGGGATCGACCTCGACTCCTTTTTCGTGCTTGTCCATCGATTCTCCGGGTTCGAAACGCGCGAAGCCGACGGAACCGGCGCCGGGCCGTTGACGTAAGGGCCGCGTGCGGGCCACAATGCCGGCTCCCGTAAACGTCAGCCCCCCTTGCTCTATCCAATCGTGGGTACGCCGGCCGTCACGAAAGGGGATTCATGCCGTTCCGTCTTCCGTATCTTATCGGTAGGAATCGCCGGACCTTGAATCTCGTGGCGGCGCTCATCCTCTTGCCCTTCGCGCTGATACCGCGCTCCGCGCCGGCCTCCTTCAAATCCTTCCTTCCCGGTGGGGAGGGCACCGTGTTCCCCAGCGCCGCGGATGGAAGGGCCACCGCCATGCCGACGGTTCAGGCGTACCAGCTCTCGGGCGACGAGCGGATCAAGCTCGACGGACATCTCGACGACCCGGCCTGGGAAAAAGCGGAGGCGGGGAGCGGATTCAAGGTATGGGAGCCCGATCGTGGAACGATCCCGACCGAGGAGACGGTCTTCAAGGTGGCCTACGACGAGAACGCGATCTATTTCGGCGTGGCGTGCCTGGAGAAGGATCCTTCCAGGGTGACGGCGCGGCTCTCGCGGCGCGACCGCTTCAGCAACTCCGACATCGTCAGCGTGTACATCGATCCCTATCTCGACAAGACGACCGGGTACAACTTCAAGGTGAACCCGCTCGGCGTGCTGCTCGACAGCTACATGTACAACGACGGGGACCGCGACGATAACTGGGACGCGGTCTGGGAAGCCGAGACCTACCGGGATTCGGACGGGTGGTACGTGGAGATGCGGATCCCGTTCTCGGCCATCCGCTACCGCACCGCCCCGTCGATGACCTGGGGCCTCGAGGTCTATCGCTACATGCACGGGCGCGGGGAAGACACCGCCTGGGTCACCTGGGATCGCGCCGAGAAGGGGTTCGTGAGCCGGTGGGGCCAGATGACCGGGATCCGCGGCGTGCCCTCTCCACGTCAGCTCGAGATCATGCCCTACCTGGTGGGCAGGGCGACCGATCCGCCGACGATCGGCAAGGAGAAGATCGACAAGTTCGAGAACGTGGGGGCCGACGTGAAATACGGCATCACCGCGGATCTCGCCCTGAACGCCACGGTGCAGCCCGATTTCGGTCAGATCGAGGCGGATCCCGCCACGCTCAACCTCTCTCCGTTCGAGACGTTCTACGAGGAGAAGCGGCCCTTCTTCATCGAGGGGAGCCGGCTCTTCCAGCATCCGGACTTCAACCTCTTCTACTCGCGCCGCATCGGCACCGGCGATCCGAACTCGCGCATCCGGTACGCCGGCAAGCTGACGGGGAAGGCCGCGGGCAACACGACCATCGCCGCGCTCGTCGCGTCCTCCGACATCACGGGACGCGGGCAGGCGCACAATCTCTTGAAGAATGGCGACCGGCTCTCGCGCTACTTCGTGGGCCGCTTCGGAAGGCAGTTCAACGGCGGCCGCCAGCGGTTCAACTTCATGGGCACGGCCGTCGTGAACACGGCGAATCGCGACGTGTTCGGCGAGTTCGCCTCGCGCGAGGCGTACACCTCGGGGATCGACTTCGATCTCTTCTCGAAGAACCGCACGTACAATATTCAGGGATCGGTGGTGAGCTCCGTCATCGCTCCCGAAGGCTCCGCCAGCGATTCCACCCTGGACACCGCGCGGCGCTTCGGGTCGGGTGGAGCGCTCGACATCCGCAAGGTCGGCGGAAAATGGCGCACGGGCGTGACCGGACGCTGGGAATCGGCCAAGCTGGACATCAACGACATCGGCTTCCTGGCATCCCCGGACGAGATGGACTTGAGTGGATTCATCACGAACATCTACAACCCGGAAGGGAAGAGCAAGACCTGGAACCAGGGGAACGCCAATCTCAATTTCTGGAAGAATTTTCTCTACGGGGCGCGGAAGGGCTACGACGTCAATACGGGGCAGGAGGTCTGGGCCTACGGCCGCGGGCACAAGCAGTGGATGGGCTCCGAGCTGAACTGGTGGCGGCAGTTCCGCGATTACCGCGAGACCTGGGGCGGCATCAATGCCCAGGTCGAAGGGACGCGCCGGTACGAGACCCGCGGCGGGCCGCTCATGCGGGAGCCGGCGACGTACGGAGGCTGGCTGGGCTACAAGACCGACACGCGAAAGAGCCTCGTGGTGTCCGTCGAGGGGAATCACTTCCGCGACACGTCCCTCAACGAAGACACCAATGCCACGCTGGGAGTCACCTGGAATCAGAGCAGCGCGGTGAATCATGACCTCCAGATCTCGTTCCACAACCGGCAGGACGACACGCAGTGGATCGACGCTCCCGGACCCTCGTACGTATGGCCCGTGCAGGTTGGAATCGGCGGCATGAGCTATGTCTTCGGCCGCATCCACCAGCAGACCGCAAGCCTCACCCTGCGCACCAACGTGCTCTTCAGCCGCGACAAGTCGCTCGAGATCTACGCGCAGCCCTACATCACCGTGGGGGACTATTCCCAGCTGCGGGAGCTGATCCGGCCCGATACCTACGACTTCGCGAACTACACCGCTTCGGGACGGGACCCACAAGACTTCAACTTCAGATACACGGCGGTGAACTGGAACGTGGTCTACCGGTGGGAGTATCGCCCGGGGAGCACGATTTATCTCGTGTGGACTCAGGGGCGGCAGGACTACGACCAGCGGAACTTCCACGCCTCGCCGGGATCGTTCCGGAACGACGTCCGCATCGGCAGCCTCTTCGGAACGGAACCCGAGAACAAGGTGCTCGGCAAGATCACGTACTGGTTCGCGATCTGACGTAAGATCCGGGGCGTGAAGCCCTGGATCAAGCGCTGGCCCGAGGACGCGGTCGAGCGGGCGCGCTACGCCGAATCCATCTTCCACCGCGTCGCCCCCCGCTACGACGTCCTGACGCGCGCGCTCTCGTTCGGGCAGGACGGCCGCTGGAAATCCAGGCTCGTCGCGGAGACGCTTCGCGCGGGCGCGAGCACGAGCGTCCTCGACCTCGCGACCGGGACCGCCGCGGTTCCCATCTTGATGCGGCGCTCCGGGCATCGCGGACCGATCGTGGGACTGGACCGGAGCGGAGACATGCTCTCCCGCGCGCGCGCCAAGTGCGCGGGCCTTGGGCGCGTGACCTTCCTCCGCGGGGACCTGAGCCGCCTCCCCTTCGCGTCCGAGCGCTTCGATGCGGTCACGATGGGCTACGGGCTCCGCTATCCCGCCGACCTTCCCGCGTTCCTGCGAGACGTGCTCCGCGTCCTTCGCCCCCAGGGCCGATTCCTGAGTCTCGACTTCGGCCTGCCGGAATCCGCCTCCTATCGGTCGCTTGGAATGGGATACCTCTATCTCGCGGGGTCCTTCTGGGGATTCGCCCTCCACGGCCGCCCCGGCACCTACCATCACATCGTGGAATCGCTCCGGGCCTACCCCGGGCAGCGCGCGCTTGCGGCGGTGATGAAGGACGCGGGGTTTGCCGATATCCAGATCGAGGAACACATGGGTGGAATGGCCGCGGCCATCACCGGCCGGAAGCCCTGATCGCCCGCAAGTCCTGATCGCGTTTGGGTTATCCTTGTCCTCGGACCGGGGCCATTCGCCTCGGCACGCACAACCCATAGAGGTCTGCGAATGTCCCTGCTCGTCATCGTCCTGATCCTCGTCCTGGCTGCGGTCGCTGTGCTCGCAATCCCGGCCATCCGCCGCTTGCTACTCACGCCCTTCCTCATGCGTGCTCTGGCCCGGGCGCTCCCGCGCATGGGGGACACGGAGCGGATCGCGCTGGAGGCCGGCACCGTCTGGTGGGACGGGGAGCTCTTCTCCGGCCGTCCCCGCTGGAAGAAGCTCCTCGCCTTCCAGAACAAGCCGCTCAGCCCGCGCGAGCGCGCGTTTCTCGACGGTCCCGTGGAAGAGCTGTGCGGGATGGTCGAGGAATGGAAGGTGGAGCGGGATGGCGATCTCTCCCCGGAAGTCTGGCGGCTCATCAAGGAGAAGCGATTCTTCGGGATGATCATCCCCGAGGAGTACGGCGGTCTGGGGTTCTCCGCCATCGCCAACTCGGCGGTCGTGACGAAGATCTCGAGCCGGAGCGTGGCGGCCGCGGTCACCGTGATGGTCCCGAACTCGCTCGGCCCGGCCGAGCTTCTTCTCCACTACGGGACCGAGGAGCAGAAGCGCCACTATCTCCCTCGCCTCGCGACCGCGGAGGAGATTCCGTGCTTCGCGCTGACGGGACCCGAGGCGGGAAGCGACGCTGCCTCCACGAAGAGCCGGGGGGTCGTCTGCCGCGGCACCTACCAGGGCCGGGAGGTCCTGGGCATGAAGCTCCAGTTCCGGAAGCGCTACATCACGCTCGCCCCGGTCACGACCCTCATCGGACTGGCGTTCCGGCTCTACGATCCCGACCACCTCCTGGGGGACAAGGAGGATCTCGGCATCACGCTCGCCCTGATTCCACCCAACCTCCCCGGAGTCGAGATCGGGAAGCGGCACGATCCTCTGGCCGTGCCCTTCCTCAACGGCCCCATCTATGGGCGCGACGTCTTCGTGCCGCTCGACACCATCATCGGAGGCGGGGCGCGCGTGGGGCAGGGCTGGCAGATGCTCATGGCCAATCTCGCCGCGGGACGCGGGCTCTCCCTTCCGGGCCTGGCCACCGGCGCCGCGCAGCTCTGCTCGCGCGTCGCGGGCGCCTACGGCACCGTCCGCGAGCAGTTCGATCTTCCGATCGGACGCTTCGAGGGAATCGAGGAGCCGCTGGCCAAGATCGGCGGCATGACCTACGTCATGTCGGGCGCGCGCGTCCTGACGGCGGGCGCCGTGGACGCCGGGGAAAAGCCCGCCGTGATCTCCGCGATCATGAAGGCCTACCTCACCGAGGGCATGCGGACCGTGGTGAACGCGGCGATGGACATCCAGGCGGGCGCCGGAATCTCGAAGGGGCCGCGGAACGTCCTCGCGCACGCCTACACGGCGGTGCCGATCGGGATCACGGTCGAGGGCGCGAACATCCTCACGCGGACGCTCATCATCTTCGGGCAGGGCGCGATCCGCTGCCATCCGTACGTGCGGGCCGAGATGGAGGCGGTGGCGTCGCACGACCTCGAGAAGTTCGACCGCGCGTTCTTCGGGCACCTGGGCTTCATCTTCTCGAACGCCTTCCGCTCGTTCGGAATGGCGCTCACCGGAGGGGCCTTCGTGAGCACCGGGGTGGAGGGGCCCGCGGGCGCGTACCTTGCCGGATTCACGCGCCTCAGCACGGCGTTCGCGCTGGTCTCGGACGGCGCCATGGCGACCCTGGGCGGACAGCTGAAGCGCCGCGAGAAGATCAGCGGACGTCTCGCGGACGCGCTGGCGTGGCTCTATCTGGGATCCGCCACGGTGAAGAAATTCTGGGACGACGGGAAGCCCGGGGCCGATCTGCCATTCATGAAATGGGGATGCGAGAAGGCGCTCCACGAGGTGGAGGTAGCACTCCTGGGCGTGCTCGAGAACTTACCGGACAAGCTCGCGGCCGGACTCCTGCGCTTCGCGATCTTCCCCCTCGGCGCGCACACCCGGCCCCCCAGCGACGCTCTGGGCGCATCGGTGGCGCACGCACTCCTCGACGATCGTGAGGAGCGTCTGCGGCTGACGCGGGACATCTATGTCCCCGCGCCCGACGATCCGGGGCTCGGCCGGCTGGAGGCGGCGCTGGACAAAGTGGTTGCCGCGGCCCCCGCGTTCCAGGCGCTCAAGTCCGCGATTCGCGCCCGCGCGCTTGCGCGCGAGCCGGAAACCACGCTGGTGGAGCGCGCGGTCAAGGCGGGCGTGATCGACGAGGCCGCCGCCCGGAAGATCCGCGACGCCGAGAAAGCGCGCGACGACGCGATCCAGGTGGACGAGTTCGATCCGGGGCAGGTCGTGCAGCACATTCCCGGAGCCCTGGAAACGGAACCCTCGCGCCACTGAGGGGGATGTGCTAGGTTAGCAACTCGTGAGCCTCGGCCCCGCTCAAATCCCCGAACGGCGACCGAGGGCCATCCTGGCCCTGGAAGATGGTGCTTTCTTCCGGGGCGTTTCATGGGGCAGGGTGGGGGAGACCGAAGGAGAAGTGGTCTTCAACACCGCCCTCTGCGGCTACCAGGAAGTCCTCACCGATCCCTCCTACGCCGGCCAGATCGTCACCATGACGTATCCCCACATCGGCAATTACGGTGTGAACGGCGAGGACGTGGAGTCCGCGCGGCCTCAAGTGTCCGGGTTCGTCGTGCGCGAGATCTCGGCGGTCGCCTCGTCCTGGCGCTCCAAGGGATCGCTCGAGCGATACCTGGACGACGCGGGCGTCGTGGGCATCAGCGAGATCGATACGCGCGCCCTGACGCGCCATCTGCGCGTGCACGGCGCGAAGCGCGGCGTGATCTCGGCGCTCGGCCGGAACCCGGACGAGCTGGTCGATCGCGCGCGCGCGTCGCGAACCATGGTCGGGCTGGACCTGGCGCGCGAGGTGACCTGCCCCAAGCCGTACCGGTACGCGGCGACCGCGCGTTCTCATGGAGACGGCGGGTCTCGGACGGAGCCGTTCCACGTCGTGGCCTACGACTTCGGCATGAAGGAGAACATTCTCCGCATGCTCGCGGCGCGGGGATGCGACATCACCGTCGTACCCGCGACCACTTCCGCCTCGGAAGCGATGGCTTTGCGGCCGGACGGAGTCTTCCTCTCCAACGGTCCCGGCGATCCGGAGCCCTGCACCTACGCCATCGAGGCGGCCCGCAAGCTGATGCGGGTGCGGCCCACGTTCGGGATCTGCCTCGGGCACCAGATCCTGGGTCTCGCGTGCGGGGGAAGGACCTTCAAGCTCAGGTTCGGGCACCGCGGCGCGAACCATCCGGTGAAGAATCTCGACACCGGGCAGGTCGCGATCACGTCCCAGAACCACGGATTCGCGGTGGAGCCGTCGCTCTTCGATCACCCCGACTACCAGCTCACGCATCTCAACCTGAATGACGGCACGGTAGAGGGATTCCGCCACCGCACGCTCCCGGTGCTCTCCGTTCAGTACCACCCCGAAGCGAGCCCCGGACCGCACGATAGCCACGATCTCTTCAACCAGTTCCTCAAGCTGATGGCCGCGTCCTAGGCATGCCCAAAGACCCTTCGATCCGCTCCGTCCTGGTCATCGGATCGGGGCCGATCGTCATCGGCCAGGCCTGCGAGTTCGACTATTCGGGCACGCAGGCGGTGAAGGTGCTCCGGCAGCAGGGAATCCGCGTCTCGCTGGTGAATTCCAATCCCGCGACGATCATGACCGACCCCGAGTACGCGGACCGCACGTACATCGAGCCTCTCACGCCGGACATCCTCGAGAAGATCCTTCTGCGCGAGCGCCCCGACGCCGTGCTTCCCACGGTGGGGGGACAGACCGCGCTCAACCTCGCGGTCGATCTCTCGCGAAGGGGCGTCTTCGACCGCCTGGGCATCCGCCTGATCGGTGCGAGCCGGAAGGCGGTGGAGGTCGGCGAGGACCGCCGGCTCTTCAAGGAGGCCATGAACCGAATCGGCTTGGACCTTCCGTTGAGCGGGTTTGCGCGGAACCTCGAGGAAGCGCTCCGGGTGCTCGAGCAGACGGGATTGCCCGCCGTGATCCGGCCCTCGTTCACCCTGGGCGGGAGCGGCGGAGGCATCGCCTACAACAAGGACGAGTTCGAGGAGATCGTGGCCCGCGGCCTGGATCTCTCACCCGTGCACGAGATCCTGGTCGAGGAGTCGGTGCTGGGGTGGAAGGAGTACGAGCTCGAGGTCATGCGGGATCACGCGGACAACTTCGTCGTGATCTGCTCCATCGAGAACTTCGATCCGATGGGCGTCCACACCGGCGACTCGGTCACCGTGGCGCCGGCCCAGACGCTGACCGACCGCGAGTACCAGACGATGCGGAACGCGGCACGCCGGGTCATCCGCGAGGTCGGGGTCGAGACGGGCGGATCCAACATCCAGTTCGCGATCGATCCCAAGACGGGACGCATGGTCGTGATCGAGATGAATCCCCGCGTCTCGCGCTCCTCCGCGCTGGCGAGCAAGGCGACCGGGTTCCCGATCGCCAAGATCGCGGCGCTGCTCGCGATCGGGTACACGCTCGACGAGATCCGGAACGACATCACGCGCGTCACGCCCGCCTCCTTCGAGCCCGCGATCGATTACGTGGTGGTGAAGATCCCGCGCTGGGCCTTCGAGAAGTTCCGGGGTGTGAATGCCAGCCTGGGCACGCAGATGAAATCGGTGGGCGAGGTGATGGCGATCGGACGCACGTTCAAGGAAGCGCTCCAGAAGGGGCTTCGAGGGCTGGAGATCGGCGCCAGCGGTTTCTCGCGCGAGGATCTGGACGACGCGCGCATCCAGGAGAAGCTCCTGACTCCCGATCCGGACCGGATCTTCTACGTGAAGCGGGCGCTGGACCTGGGATGGACCCAGGCCAAGGTTCATCAGATGACCGGCATCGATCCCTGGTTCGTGGATCAGATCCAGCAGATCGTGGACCTGGAGCGAAGGTTGGAGCCGGGGATCGACGACGAGACGCTTCGCGAGGCGAAGCGCATGGGGTTCTCGGACTCGAGGCTGGGCGCCTTGACGGGGGCCGGGGCGGACGAGGTGCGCGCGCGGCGCCTGAAGGCGGGCATCGTGCCGGTCTACAAGCGGGTCGACACCTGCGCCGCGGAATTCGAATCGCACACGCCTTACCTCTACTCCACCTACGAGGAGGAGTCGGAGGCCTGGCCGACGGATCGCCGCAAGGTGATGATCCTGGGGTCCGGCCCGAACCGGATCGGCCAGGGGATCGAGTTCGACTACTGCTGCTGCCACGGCTCCTTCGCGTTCCAGGAAGAGGGCTACGAGACGATCATGGTGAACTGCAATCCCGAGACCGTCTCCACCGACTACGACACCTCCGACCGCCTCTACTTCGAGCCGCTCACCTTCGAGGACGTGATGAACATCATCGAGGTGGAGAAGCCCGAGGGCGTGGTGATCCAGTTCGGAGGACAGACGCCGCTCAAGCTGGCGCTCCCGCTCCATCGCGCCGGCGTGCGCATCCTGGGCACGAGCCCCGACGCCATCGACCTGGCGGAAGACCGGAAGCGCTTCAGCGCGCTTCTGCGAGAACTCGACATCCCGCAGCCCGAGAGCGGAACCGCCGTCTCCCTCGCTGAGGCCAAGGAGGTCGCGGCACGGATCGGCTATCCGGTCCTGGTCCGTCCTTCCTACGTGCTCGGCGGCCGGGCCATGGCGATTGTCTACGACGAGGCGAATCTCGAGGGCTACGTCCGCGAGGCCGTGAGCGCCTCGCCGGAGCATCCGGTGCTGGTGGATCGATTCCTCGAGGACGCGTTCGAGGTGGACGTGGACGCGGTGGGGGATGGGGAGCGCGTCGTGATCGGCGGCATCATGGAGCACATCGAGGAGGCGGGCATTCACAGTGGGGACTCCTCCGCGGTCCTCCCGCCCTACAAGATCGCGCCCCGGCACCTCGACACGATCCGCGACATGACCCGCCGGCTGGGGCTCAATCTGGGCGTTCGCGGGCTCATGAACGTCCAGTTCGCGATCCAGTCGGACATCGTGTATGTCCTGGAAGTGAACCCGCGCGCCTCACGCACCGTGCCCTTCGTGAGCAAGGCCACCGGCGTTCCGCTGGCGAAAGTGGCGGCGAGGATCATGGCGGGACGGTCGCTCGAGGAGCAGGGAATCGTGGAGGACCTGCGCGTGAGCCGGGTCTTCATCAAGACGCCGGTCTTCCCCTTCATGAAGTTCCCCGGAAGCGACATCCTCCTCGGGCCCGAGATGAAATCCACCGGGGAAGTGATGGGCATTTCGGAGGATTTCGGAATCGCCTTCGCCAAGGCCCAGGCCGCGGCCGGAAACACCATCCCCACCGAGGGCACGGCGTTCATCAGCGTGAACGACCGCGACAAGCGGGGCCTCCTGCCGCACGCGCGCGCGCTGCACGAGATCGGATTCATCATCGTCGCCACCCAGGGGACGGCGGATTTCCTGAACGAGCACGGCGTGCCGGCGCAGCTGGTGTTCAAGGTGAACGAAGGACGGCCGAACGTCGTGGATCGGATCAAGAGCGGAGACATCCACCTCATCATCAATACGCCGCTCGGCCGGGAGTCCTTCTATGACGACGGGCCCATCCGCACGAACGCCATCCTTCATGGCGTGCTCTGCGTCACGACGCTGACCGCGGCGGCTGCCACGGTGCAGGCGATCCGCGCCCTTCGCGAGCACACGGTCACGGTGGCCCCGCTCCAGGAGCTCCACGGAATGTCCGGCTC
>Ga0099791_10000422_pt1 | contig 15769 bp, 19 predicted proteins | sample Rivendell_Oct201_7_FD_77318 | JGI IMG/M metagenome (GOLD analysis project Ga0099791, IMG submission 77318) | Vadose zone soil and rhizosphere microbial communities from the Eel River Critical Zone Observatory, Northern California to study diel... | ecosystem: Environmental > Terrestrial > Soil... | reverse complement strand
TCGAACGCTCCCGGGCGGCCGGCACCACGCGCCCGTTGATCCCGACGGCGGCGCCGGCCGCCGCCATGCCGCGGGCGATCGCGAGCCCCAGCCCCCGCGTCGCGCCGGTGACCAGCACGACGCGCCCCGACAGCGAGAAGCGCTCGATCCCCGGCGTCTTGTCCATGTTTCCCCCGGATAATAGAATGCTCCTCCCGACATTGAAAGGGACAGGAGGGTCGCCGTGGCCACGAACGCGCGCAAGGATTTCCCGGTCTTCGACTGCGACAGCCACGTCGTCGAGCCGCCGGCGATATGGGACGAGTACGTGCCGGCCCGGAGCCGCGCCTGGGTGAAGACGCAGTTCTGCTTCCACACCGACAGCGATCTGCTCTTCATCAACGGCCGCGTGGTTCCGGCCGCGCGTGAGCGCTCGAACGCCGCCGAGGTCGGCTGGGCTCGCTGGGACAAGAAGGAGGTGGGCAAGCTGACCCCCGGCACCGCGGCATGGCAGAGGAAGTTCGGGCGCCTGCTCGGTTGTCGCGACCCGCAGGCGCGGCTCCAGGACATGGACGCGCTGGGCACCGACCAGGTGATGCTGTTCCCCACGTGGTTCGTGCGGCTGGCCCTGGTGCGCAGCGCCGAGGCGGCGACGGTGCTGGCCCAGGCCTACAACAACTGGGTGCTCGACTACTGCGCCGCGGACAAGCGCCGGCTCTTTCCCTGCGCGGTCCTGCCCTTGCAGAGCGTCGAGGCGTCGATCGCGGAGCTCCGGCGGGTCGCCAAGCTGGGCTTCAAGGCGGCGGCGGTGCGCCCCTGCTTCTGGAACGGGCGCTATCCCACGTTGGCCGAGTTCGACCCGCTGTGGCGCGAGTTCGAGGCCACCGGGACGGTGCTGGCCATGCACACCTTCCCCTCTCGCGAGGCGCTGACGCCGGAATGGGGCGAGCGCATGGCCCAGGCGCGCGGCCACTCGGGCCAGGGCCTGCTCTTCACCGACGAGGCGGTGGTCTATTCACCCGGCCAGTTCGTGTCGAACATCACCGCGGCCATGGATCCCGCCACCGACGCCTCCGAGACGCTCGGCTTCCTGCTGGAGGCGATGACCTGGGTGACGGTGGTGGTGCAGACCGGGTGGCTGGAGAAGTTCCCGAAGCTGAAGGCGGCAGTGCTGGAATCCAACGCTTCGTGGCTCCCGCTGGTCCTGTCGCGCTCCTCGAACTTCTCGAACCTCTTCGCCTTCCAGCGCGACAACCGGCTCATCCGTGATCCGGTCGACGTGTTCAACGAGCGGTGCTTCATCGGCTTCGAGTCGGACGAGACCCTGGTCTACCGCCTGTGGGACGTGTTCCAGGACGTGGCGATCTGGTCGTCGGACTATCCGCACCACGACGCCGAGGACGCGTGGGACGGGTTGCACCACATGGCCGAGTTCAAGGTGCCGGTCGCGGCGCAGAAGAAGCTGATGGGCGAGAATGCGCGCACGCTCTACGGCATCGAGCCGCTGTTGACGGTGGAGGAGCGGATCGCGGATTACGCGCCCGCGATCCTGCCCTGGTAGGCCGGGAAGCGAGGCGCCCGCCTACGCGCGCGCCCGCACGCTGAAGAGGCGGAGGGACTCGGTCTTGCCCCGCAGCTCTCGCTCCCCCATGTCCTCGATCTCGAGCTCCTCGGGGACCCGGCACCGGTCCAGCAGCGCCGCCGATACCAGCACGCGCCGCTCCAGCGGGCGACACTGCGCCTCGACCCGGGCCGCGGTGTTGACGGTGTCGCCGCTGTGGACGATGTCCTTCTTGATGTCGCCGATCTCGGCGGTGACGACGGGGCCCCCGTGGATGCCGGCCTTGAACTGGGGGACGACCCCATACCGAGCGAGATACCGATCCTTCCGCTCGTGGATGCGCTCGGTCACGAGGAAGACACAGCGGAGACAGTTGCCCTGGCGGAGCCCACGCTCGACCGTCCAGGTCACCACCGCCTCGTCCCCGACGTACTGGTAGATCCGGCCGCGCGTCTCGAGAATCGGCTCCGCGATGTCGTGGAAGAAGTCGTTCTTGAAGTCGTTGAAGCGGAGGGGACCCAGCGCCGCTGCGATCGCGGTGGAGTCGTTTAGATCGAGGAACATGAAGATGCGCTCTTCCGCGACGGGTCGGTGATACCGGCCCAGCAGGAGACTCACCAGGGTACCCGGACCGAGCATCCGGTTGAGCTGCCGGAAGAAGTTGATGAGAAAGCTCGCCAGCGTGAGGATCGCCAGCGCCACCAGGAACCGACCGCCCAGCACGAAGTCCCGGTATTGCTCGGACGTGTAGTACGCGAGCAGGCCCCCGTGCTCGGAGAGTCCGAGCAGGCTCATCGTCACGGCGTGGATGACCACGGCGCACAGGGTGACGTAGAAGAAGGTCCGGACGAGGAGGAGACCGCCGACGGTCAGCGAGCGCACGTGGCGCGGGATGAGGCGCAGCTCGAACCACGCGCTGCCGAGCCCGATGGCCGCCCCGGTGGCGGTCGCGGTGAGCTCACGGGCGAGGTGCGTCGGCACCCGCCGGACGACCCAATGCACGAGCAGCGCCGCTCCGATCCAGCCGCACGTGATCCAGAGAGCGGTCCGCGCGGTGTGGAGCGCTCGTGGGGAGACCACCGGTCAGATCTCGATCTCGATCCAGGCGCGACGCGGGAGCCGGCCGGTGAGCCGGGAGAACAGGTCGCCCACCCGGGCCTGCCAGCCGTATTTCGCCCGCATCGCGGCGTGCGCCCGCTCGATGACGCGGGGCTCGGTGACCACGCGCGCCTGCGCGTCCCACCACTCCCCGCGCGCGTTTCCGCGCGCGTCCGAGGGCGCGATCCGCGCGCGGGACGAGTGGCGCAGGCGCTTGACCTTGCCGGAGTCGCCGGCGCTGAACACGTAGAGCTTGCCGTCCATCGCCGCGAACCAGACCGGAGTCCTGACCTCGGCGCCGCTGCGACGGAAGGTCGCGAGAGCCGCGTAGCGCCGGCGGTCGAGCGCGGTGATGTCCTTCATGTCAGTGCGACCCTAGGCCAGCCCGATCGATCGGGCCACCGCGTCCAGGTTCTGGGTGGCGTCGCCCGCGTCCAGGGAGGCCGCGAGGATCCGCTTGTGGAAGAGGTGGAGCGGATGCTCCTCGCTGTAGCCGATGGCGCCCATGATCTGGTGGGCCCGGCGGGCCACGCGCAGCGCGGCCTCGCCGCCGTAGGCCTTGGCCGCGGCCACCGCGGCGTCGGCGTCGGGCCGGCCGGTGGCGAGCTTCCACTCCGCCTCCCAGGTGAGCCACCGCGCGCTCTCGACGTCCCGGTACGAATCCGCACATGCGTGCTGGATGGCCTGGTGGGCGCCGATGGGGCGGCCGCCCTGCGTGCGCACCCGGGCGTGCTCGACGCAGAGCTCGAGCACCCGCTGCGCGGCGCCCGCCATCTCCGCGCTGCGGGCGAGCGCGCCTACGCGCAGGGCGGGGGTGAGGAGCGCCCAGGCCTCTCCGGGCGCGCCGAGCAGGTCGTCCGATCGGATCTCGACGTCCGCGAGGACGAGCTCGAAGAGCTTGTCGCCGGTCATGCTGTCGAGCCGGTGCGCGGCGATGCCGGCGCGGTCCATCGGCAGCAGGAGCGCGGTCGGCCCGGCGGGGCCGCTCGCCAGCACGAGCACGTCGGTGGCCACGTGCGCGTCCGGGACGAAGAGCTTGCGGCCGGTCAGGCGTCCCGGGTCGAGTCCGGCCGAGCCCTCGAGGAGCGCGAGCGTGCAGATGCGCTCTCCCATGGCGAGAGAGGCGAGCAGGTCCCTGGCGCGCCGGCTCTCGGCCCGCCCGAGCGCGGTGGTGGCGACGACGGCGCTCGCGATGAACGGGCTTGGGAAGCAGGCGCGACCGAGCTCCTCGACCAGCGCGAGGGCGTCGGCGACGCTGCCGCCGCTTCCTCCGAGCTCTGGAGAGATCAGGAGCCCGGGCCAGCCGAGCGTCGCGATCTCCTTCCAGAGATCGGCCGCGAAGCCCCGGGGGTCGAGCGCCAGCTCCTGCACCCGCTCGGGTGGGCAGCGGTGCTGGAGGAAGGTGCGCGCCGACTGCTGGAGGAGCTGCTGCGCCGGCGAGAGGGCGAGATCCATCGGCGCGCCGCCTATCCGCGCCCGCGCGGCTCGGCGGGCAGGCCGAGAGCGCGCACCGCGATGGTCGTGCGCTGGATCTCCGAAGTGCCGCCGGCCAGGGTGTGGCCCCAGCTCGTCTGGTACTGATGCTCGATCTCTCCGCGGAGCCTGGCCCAGCGGGAGCCGGCGCGGAGCACGCCGTACGGGCCGAGCAGCTCCATGCCGAGCGACAGCACGCGCTGCCCCAGCTCGTCGGCCATGACCTTGGCGGCGGAGACCGGACCGGTGGCCGGCAGGCCCTGCTCGATGAGCCACGCCGCGCGATGGAAGAGGGCGCGGAGGGCGGCGATCTCGATGGCGGCGTGGGCCAGCCAGTGCCGCGCCACCGCATCGTCGGGCTTCTCGGCGCGCACGTACTCGACCAGCAGGCCCAGGATGCGGCGGAGGAACGGCGCCTTGTAGAAGCGCCCCCAGAAGCGGTCGGTGTCGAGCCCGTGCAGGAGCTGGCCGAAGCCCTCGCCCGGCTTGCCCAGGACCCACTCGCGCGGCACCCGCACCGCGTCCATGAAGACCTCGTAGTGATAGACCTGCCCGGTGAGACTGCGGATCGGCCGTACCTCCAGCCCGGGCAGCCGGTTGTCGACCATCAGCATGCTGAGACCGCGGCTGCGGGTCGACGCGGGATCGGTGCGCGCGAGCACCGTGCCGTAGGTCGCGATGCCGGCGTGGCTCGACCAGATCTTGCGGCCGTCGAGCACCCAGTGGTCGCCGTCGAGGCGCGCCCGCGTCTCGAGGGCGAGGAGATCGGAGCCCGCGCCCGGCTCGCTGTAGCCCTGCCAGAACGTCGCGTGGCCCCGGGCTATCTGCGGCAGGATCTCCCGCTGCAGCGTGGCCGACCCGTGGCGGATGATCGATTCGGCCACCTGGAGGCAGCCGGCGAGCGGACCGAAGGGAGCGCCGGCCATGGCCAGCTCCTCCAGCAGCACGAGCTGGAAGCCCATGGGCCGCTCCTGGCCGCCGTGTTCCCGCGGCCAGGTCAGGCTGAGCCAGCCGCGCTCCCCGAGCGCGGCGGTGAAGGGGCGGGAGTGCGCGCCCGAGCCGTAGCCGGCGTCGGTGCCGTCGGGCGGAAAGGTGTCCGGGGGATGCGCCCGCAGGAAGGCGCGCACCTCCTCCGCGAAGGCCTGCTCTGCGGCGGAATACCCGAAGTCCATTGCGATGGGCCTAGCCGGCGGGGTCGCGGGTGGCCTTCAGGGAGAACATCAGCGGCAGGCTGCCGGGGCCCTGGGGCAGCCGGGCATCCGCGGGCAGGCGACACCAGCCGTCGGCGCCCTGCTCCATCCACGGGAAGAACTTCCAGCCGAGGAACGGGTACTCCTCGAAGGACTCGATGCGCAGACCGGCCCGGAGGAGCGAACCGATGATGGCCGACAGCGGGTGCAGCCAGACGTGCTCGACGCTCTCGATCGGCGCGTCGGGCACGCTGTAGCAGCCGGTGCGCTCGTCGCGGATGGGCTCGGGGCCGTGGAAGTAGGGATAGAGCAGGCGTAGGTCCGGCTCGGGCAGGCGGTCGTTGAAGCACTGGAGGATCGGGTGCGCCTCGACGATGTAGAAGACGCCGCCCGGCGCCAGGTAGTGCGCGATGATCTGCGCCCAGCGCTCCAGATCCGGGAGCCAGCCGAGCACGCCGTGGGAGGTGAAGACCACGTCGAAACGACCGGAGAGGGTGGACGGCAGGTCGTAGAGATCGCTCTGCACGAAGGTGGCGGGTACGCCCATCCGCGCGGCGAGCGCCCGCGCCGCGGTGATGGCCTCCTCCGAGAAGTCGACCCCGGTCACGGTCGCGCCGTGGCGAGCCCAGCGGATGGTGTCCATGCCGAAGTGGCACTGCAGGTGGAGGAGCGTCTTCCCGCGCGCGTCGCCGGGTCCCGCCCGGGCGATCGGATCGAGGTCGCGTCCGCGCCCGGCCGCGAACGCCTCGACGTCGTACATCTCGGAGCGAAGATTGACGCGCGTCCAGGCGTCCCAGAGCCCGCGATTGGCCTCGCGGTACGGGTCCATCAGTCCAGGCGGTACACCCGGCGCGCGGTTCCCGCGAACATCGCCTGCTTCTCGGTGGCGGACGCGCCGGCGACGATGCGCTTGAACCCGTTCCAGAGCGCGGCCCAGCCGATGCCCATCTTGTCGACTGGGAAGTTGCTCTCGAACAGGCAGCGGCTCGGCCCGAACAGCTCGATGCCGGTCTCGAAGTACGGGCGCCAGAGCGCGGCCAGCTCGGTCGAGGTGGGCGGCTTCGGCTCGGTCCGGTAGTCGTAGGCGGCCAGGCGCATCATCATGCCGCCGAGCTTCAGGCTCACGTTGGGGCACTTGGCGACTTCGGTCATCTGCGCCTTCCAGGCCGCGAAGACCTCCTTCTGCTTGCCGGTGTAGGGGCCGTAGCCGAGCACGCCGCCCACGTGGCCCAGGATGATGTTGGCGTCTGGGTGCGCGCGGGCCAGCTCCGCCACTAGGCCGAGCTGCGGGTGGAAGACCCACGCGTCGAGCGAGAGGCCCAGCCGGGTCAGGCGCGCGAGGCCGGCGCGGAACTCGGGGCGCCGGTAGAGATGGGGGCCGCCGGCGGCCTCGCTGTTGCCGATGACCTCGCTCGCGTCCCACGCCGCCGAGTGGCGCACCCCGCGGAACCGCCCGCCGCCCGCGCGCAGCTCAGCTTCGAGCACCGGCTCGACGCGGTCGCCCAGGGTCAGGTCGGCGAAGCCCACGATGCCGGCGGCCACGCGGGTCGACCCGTACATGCCGCTGGCGCTCATCGCGGCCTGGCCGGTGACGAACTCGATCTCGCCCACCGGCCGCATCTCCGCGGGCCCGCCCGCGCGGTACATCGAGTGGCATTCGAGGAACACGGTGGCGACGACGTTGTGCCCGGTGGCCGCGTCGGCCAGGAAGTCGGGCAGGAAGTAGCGATGGCCGCCGCGGTCCCACAGGTGGTGGTGGGTGTCGATGATCGGGAGATCCGGCTCGAGGATCGGCTCGGGCGGGTTCCGGCCGAGCCACGCCTCGTCGGGCGGATGGATGCGGCCGAACTGGGTGGGACGGGCGGGCGCGGTGGTCATGAGAGGACCTCGTTCCACTCGCGGATGTGCCACCGCGCGACGACGCCGTGGAGCACGAATGGGTCGCCCTGCGCGAACTCCTCCGCCGCCTCGCGGGTGGTGAAGATGCCCATCGCGCCCTCACGCTCCGGATCGCCGAAGGGGCCCGACATCAGGAGCGTGCCGCGCCAGTGGAAGTCCTGCATGCGGGCCCGGTGGGCGGAGAAGTGGAGCGGCGCCTTCGCGCGCACGTCGGGCGACGACTCGTAGAGGAGCACGTACTTCACAGCGCGAGCCCGCGCAGCAAGGCCTCGCTCGCGGTGTCCGCCGGGAAGAAGCACTCCACCCGCAGCTCGTGCAGCGTGATGTCGTACGGCACGCCGAGGCTCGCGAGGGTGGAGAAGAACTTCACGTGGAAGTCGTCCTTGCGCATCTCGACGGCCAGGAACGGGACCGGGGTCACGTCGAGATCGAGGCTGCGCCACTTCTGGGGCACGTCGGGATAGGCGAGCAGCTCCGCGAGCAGGCGGCGCGTCTCGTCGTCGCCGACGCCGCGGGCCAGGTCGTGGTGCAGCCACTGGATGAGGGCCGCCGCGGTGGCCTCCCAGTTCACGATGTAGGGGCGCATGCCGCGCGGGTGATAGAAGAGCCGCATCGCGTTCGGGCGGCCACCCACCGCGGCCATGTCCTCGGGGGAGACGAAGCGCGCCATCAGCCGCTGGGCGCCCTGGTTGCTCATCAGCAGGTTCCAGTGCCCGTCGACGACCAGGGCCGGGAAGGGCTCCTGCTGGCGCAGCGTGAAGTCGAGCGCGCGGCGCACGTCGCTCATCTGCGGGGCGTCGAGCGCGGTCTCCCGGTAGACCGGCGCGTAGCCCGCCGCGGCGAGCAGGTCGTTGCGCCCGCGCGGCGGCACCTCGAGGGCGCGCGCCAGGAGCAGGACCATGTCGCGGCTCGGCTGGGACCGGCCGGTCTCGATGAAGCTCAGGTGGCGGGTGGAGATCTCGGCGTCGACGGCCAGACTCAGCTGGCTCAGCCGCCGGCGCTCCCGCCACTGCTTGATCAGCTGGCCCACCGGGCTCGCCCGGGGCTTCTTGACGGGGGAGGTGGCGTGCCTCATGGCGGGGAAGGTACACCGGCGCCTGCCGCTCCGCCATTACCTTCGAGGTAATTGAACTGCCGCGCCGGTCGGGCCAGGATAGCCGGGGCCCGAGGCCCGGGGGAGGAACATCCATGGCGATCGATCCGAGTCACTTCAACGACCGCATGCAGGGCACCCTCAGCACCCTGCTGGGCTTGCGCATCGTGGAGGCGAGCCCGGACCGGGTGGTGGCCGAGCTGACCATCCGCGACGAGCTGCGCACGGTCGGCGGCGCGCTGCACGGGGGGACCCTGATGGCGCTGGCCGACACGGTGGGCGCGGCGGCCACCATCGTCAACCTGCCCGCGGGCGCGTCCACGACCACGCTCGAGTCGAAGACCAACTTCTTCGCGGCCGGGCGGAGCGGCGTGGTGCGGGCGGAGGCCACCCCGCTCCACCGGGGCAAGCGTACCCAGGTGTGGCAGACGCGGGTCACCGACGAGTCGGGGCGGCTGCTCTCGCTGACCACGCAGACGCAGATGGTGCTGATGTGAAGGTCGCCTTCGCGGGCGTCTTCGCGGGACAGATCGCGGACCGGGTACGCGCGCGGGTGCAGGTCCCGTGCGACGTCGTGCAGGGCGGGGAGCAGGAGGTGCTCGCGCGGCTCGGTGACGTGGACGTGCTGGTGAGCATGGCCTTCACCCGCGAGATGGCCACCGCGGCCCCGCGCCTGCGGTTGGTGCAGGTGCCCGGCGCCGGCCTCGACCGCGTCGATCGCGAGGCGCTCGGACCGGAGACCGCGCTGGCCAATGCCTACGGCCACGACGTCGGCATCGCGGAGTACGTCGTGGGCGCCATGCTCGCGCTCGCCCGGAGCTTCTGCCGGCTCGACGCGAGCCTGCGCCAGGGCCGGTGGGAGAGCGTCTGGTCCGGCGCGCCGGTCCCGCTCTGGTCCGAGCTGGCCGGCAAGACCCTCGGCATCGTGGGCTACGGGCGGATCGGCCAGGCGGTGGCGCGTCGCGCGCTGGCCTTCGACATGGAGGTGATGGCCATCCGCCGCGACGCGAGTCGGCCCGACCCGCATCGCCTCGCGTACCTGCGGGGGCCGGAGGCGCTCGACGACGTGCTGACCCGCGCGGATGTCCTGGCTCTCACCCTGACCCTCACGCCGGACACGCGGGGCCTGATCGACGCCCGCGCGCTCGCCCGCATGAAGCCCACCGCGGTGCTCATCAACGTGGCGCGCGGCGAGGTGGTGGACGAGGACGCGCTCTACGAGGCGCTGTCCGGGGGCGCCCTCGCGGGTGCCGCGCTCGACGTGTGGTATCGCTATCCGCAGGGGAGCACGCCGACCCTGCCCGGCCATCGCCCGTTCCACACGCTGCCGAACGTCCTGATGACCCCCCACGTGTCGGGCTGGACGGAGGGCATGATGGAGGCGCGCGCCACGGTCATCGCGGAGAACATCCACCGTGTCGCGCGGGGTGAGGCGCCGGTCAATCTCATCCGCTGAGACGTTCCGGTGCCTAAGCGCGGCAGCGCCGTTGCCGCGGCCGGGTAGGTGTACCGCCGGAACGCCGCCTAAGTGCCCGTGAGTCTTGAGGGGCTCCCTTGGCATTCCATTTGCGGTCCTTCTCGACCATGGCCAGTCGCCAGACGTCGCAGCAGATGCGCGGGGCGTGCCGGTGCGGGCACATGATGAGCATGCACTGCCACGTCGACGGCTCCGGGCCATGCGCCGAGCCGGGATGCGGCTGCGACGGTGCTACCATGATGGCCGGTGACGCCCACGATCGACCGGGAGAGGATCGAGCGGACTCATAGCCTGATCCGTCCCCACATCCGCCTCACGCCGGTGATGGAGCTGACCGGCGCCGACTTCGGCCTCCCCGCCTTCCCCCTCACGCTCAAGCTCGAGCTGTTCCAGCACGCGGGCTCCTTCAAGACGCGGGGTGCCTTCGCCAATCTGCTGACGCGCTCCATCCCGGCCGCGGGTGTGGTCGCGGCCTCGGGCGGCAATCACGGGGCGGCGGTCGCCTACGCGGCGATGCAGCTTGGCGTCCCGGCGCACATCTTCGTGCCCACCGTGTCCTCGCCGGCCAAGATCAGCCGCATCCGCGGCTACGGCGCCGACCTCGTGGTGGGCGGCGACCGCTACGCCGACGCGCTGGCCGCGAGCCAGGCATTCGCCAGGCCCCGGACCTCGACACCCTGCTGGTGTCGGTGGGCGGCGGCGGTCTCATCGGCGGCATCGCGGCGTGGTGCGCGGGACAGCCGCGCGTGATCGGCGTCGAGCCCGAGACCGCGCCCACGCTGACGCAGGCGCTCGCGGCGGGCAAGCCGGTGGATGCCGAGCGCGGGTCGTGCTCGTGCCCGACGCGGCCATCCGGCGGGCCCAGGAGGCGCTCTGGGACGGCCTGCGCCTGGCCGCGGAGCCCGGCGGGGCGGCCGCCTTCTCCGCGCTGCTCGGTGGCGGCTACGTGCCGGCTCCCGGCGAGCGGGTTGGCGTCCTGGTGAGCGGAGGCAACACGACTGCGGTAGACTTCGGGCGATGAGCAAAGGCGACCTCGCGACGGCCCTCGAGCATCTGGCGGCGGGGGAGTGGCAGCGCGCCCACGAGATCGTGCAGGAGGACAAGTCCGCGCTCGCGGCCTGGATGCACGGCATCGTGCACACGATCGAGGGCGACCTCGACAACGCGCAGTACTGGTACCGCAAGGCCAAGCGCGAGTTCCCCGGCCCGGGCGCGGTGAAGCAGGAGATCGACGCCGCCCGGGAGCGCCTGGGCGCCGGCGACTAGGTCGGGGCCGCCGACCCCAGGAACATCTCGCGCAGCCGCGCCCTCTGCACCTTGTCGCCGTGCGGGCCTGGGGTGCGCGGCACGTCGGCCACCACGCGCACGTGGCGCGGGACCTTGAACGAGGCGATGCGGCCGCGGCAGTGGGCGATCACCTCGTCCTCGGTGAGATCCGTGCAGCCGGGGTGGGGGATCACGTAGGCCACCGCGGCCTCGTTGGTGCGCGGGTCGGGCACGCCGATGACGAAGGCCTGCCGCACCTTCGGGTGGGTCTGCAGGTAGGCCTCGATCTCGCCGGGGGCGACCATGAAGTGGCTGATGCGCAGCACCTCGCGCAGGCGGCCGCGGAAGACGACGCGGCCGTCCGCGTGGCGTACCGCCAGGTCGCCGGTTTTGAACCATCCGTCGGCGCTGAACGCCCGCGCGGTCTCCTCCCGCTTCTGGTAGTAGCCCGCGGTGACCAGCCGTCCGCGCAGCCACAGCTCGCCGTCGCCGTCGATGGGCTGATCCCGGCCGGTCTCCGGATCGACCACGCGCGCCTCGAGGCCGTCGGCGGGCCAGACGCCCGCGACCGCGAGGCTCTCGGGCGGCTCGTCGAGGTCGTGGACGAGCGCCATCGCGTTCACCTCGGTCATGCCGTAGGGCTGGAAGGCCAGGCGCACGCCGAGTCGCTCCACCACCGCCTCGAAGAGGCCCTGCACGCCGCCGCCGGTCGCGGCGAAGCCGCCGGTGCGCAGGCGCGAGCGGTCGCGTCGCGCCAGATCGGGATGCTCGAGCATCGGCACCGCCATCGCGTCGACCCCGTTCCACACCGTGATCCGCTCGTCCTCCATCAGGCGCAGGGCCACCGCGGCCTCGAAGGTCTCCATGAGGACGAGGGTGGCCCCGTGAGTGAAGGTCGCCAGGGGGATGCAGAGCCCGCCCCAGGTGCCGGAGAGCGGTAGCGCGTGGAGCACGCGATCGGCCTCGGTCAGGCGCATGACCGCGCCGCACCACCAGCCGTGAGGCAGGCAGTTGCGGTGGCTGATGATCGCGCCCTTCGGGAAGGACGTGGTCCCGGAGGTGTAGAGGATGGTGAGTGAATCGTCGGGCGTGACCGCGGCGCGCGCGGCGTCGAGCGCGACGGCGGTCTCGGACGCATCGCCGAGCTCCTCGATGTCACGCCAGGCCAGGCAGCCGGGATACGGATCGTCGGCGTGCACGATCACCCGCCGGAGCGCCGGGAACTCCGCGAGGTCCAGCTCGCCGGGGACGGACGCGGCCAGGTCGGGCAGCACCTCGGCCAGGGTCTCGAGGTAGTCCACCGGCCCCGCGTGATCGGCGCAGACGAGCGTGGTCGCATCCGACTGCCGCAGGATGTACCGCAGCTCGTGGGCCTTGTAGCGTGTGTTGAGCGCCACCACCACCGCGCCGATGAGCGCGCAGCCGTGCTGGACCGCGAGCCACTCCGGGCGGCCGGGCATCCAGAGGGCCACCTTGTCGTCCTTCCGCACACCGCAGGCGAGCAGCCCGCGCGCGAGACGCTGGGCATCCCGGAAGAGCTCCGCGTAGCTGATGCGACGGTCGGTCGCGACGATCGCCTCGCGGTCTCCCACGCGCGCGGCCTGCGTCGCGAGCATGTCGCCCACCGTCGCGCGCAGGAAGGGGTTGCCCTCGCCGGGAGGCAGCATGGGCCACATGCTAACGCAGGGCTTTACAGCGCGTGCGAGATGTGGAAGATGGAGGGAGGATGAAGTGCCAGGACGTGCGCCGGGCTCTTCCGCTCCTCGTCGCGGGCGAGATGCCTCTCACGGAGTGGGCCCTTCTCGAGACGCACCTGGTGGAATGCGCCGAGTGCCGAGGGGAGCTGGATCGCCAGCGGGTCCAGGCCGCGCAGCGCGTGCGCATCCGGCGACGCAGCGCCACCGCGGCGGCCCTGGTGGCGACCGCGCTGGTCGTGGCCGGCGCCGGCTTCTACATCTACGAGGCCAGCTTTCCCGATCCCTATCGCCCCGGCACCGTCCGGATGCCGCCGCGCCCGTCGGCCCCGCCGATGACCGTCGCGCCGGTGGCCCCGTTGCCCGCGGCTCCGACCTTGCCTGCGCCTCCGGTCGCGCGCCCGATTCCGGTCGCTCCGCCCGCGCCCGTTCGGGCGACCCCGACGCCCCGGACGGTAGACACCGCCATTCCGCCGCCGGCGCGAATCCCGGCCGCGGCCTCGGAGACCGTGCCCCGCCCGGTGCGGGTTCCCCCTGCCGTGGCCCGGCCCGCCGAGCCGCCGACCGAGGAGCGCATGCCGACGCAGGCGCGCCCCCCCGCCACCGCGGTGACCGCGGGGCCGGGCGCAGAGGCGATGCCGACGCAGGGGGCGTCGCGCCCCGCCCATTGAGTCGCCCGCGCGATCGGTGGCCGGGATGATGCGGATGCGGGTGATCGACGGGCTGACCGCCCGGGACAGCGGGCGCTTCCTCACCTGGGAGGGCGCCGAGGCGCCCTGGTAGGCTCGCTCAGGCGCGCCCGGGCCGACTCTTCTCGGGCCGGCTCTTGAGGTACTTGGCGACCGCGTCGAGAAGCAGGCCCAGCGCTTCCTTCTCGGTGCGGCCGGTCACGCTCACCTCGGGGTAGAGCACCGCGGTGGCCCGGTAGAGGCCGCCGTCCTCTTCCACGAGCTCGACTTCTAATTTCATGGGAGTCTCACGGCCGGTTCGGTCGCGCGCGCTCGGCCAGGAACAGGTAGCGCGAGAGACTGAAGAAGTACTCGCCGCGCACCGCCTGAGCGCGGACGTCCTCGGCCCAGCGCGCGGCCTCGTCCTCGGTGATCCCGCCGCGGTTGGCCACGAAGCGCGCGATCACGTCGATCATGCTCGGGCTATACGTTTGCTCGCTCGCCTCGACGTTGACCACCGGGATCAAGGTCACGCTGCGGAGCGCGAACCCGGTGCGGCGCAGCAGCTCGGGGAGGCGGGCGGGCAGGTGGGGATGGGCGAAGCGCTGCTCCCACGCCTGGAGCACCCGGGCGGTCCGCTCTCGGTCGCCGGAGTGCCACACGCAGGATTCCCAGTCCGTATCGAGCACCGCGAGCCGGCCCCGCGCCTTCAGCACGCGCGCGGCCTCCGCCAGCCCTCGCTCGACGTCCGGCATGTACTCGTAGACCTGCATGGCGGCGACGAAGTCGAAGGTGCCGGGCGCGAATGGCAGCGCCTCGGCGTCCGCCTGGCGAAACTCGGTGCGGCCGGTGACCGCGTCGTGGCGCGCGCGCTCCTCGCAGGCCACGATCATGGCCGGGACCGAGTCGACGCCCATGACGCGCCCGGTCGGGCCCACGTCGCGGGCCAGCTCGCAGGAGAGCAGGCCGAAGCCGCAGCCGATGTCCAGACCGCGCTCGCCACTGCGCGGCGCGACGATGGCGCGGACGCGGGCCCGCTGCTCGGCCACGTCCGGGGTGGAGCGTGAAGGATCGACCAGTGCCGGGCTGGCGGTTGCCACCCCGGCACGCTATCAGCGCCCGCTGCCCACGTCAACCGTCGTGACGAGTCACCGTCTCACTGGAACGTGAGCCGGACCAGAAGCGAGCGGGGAGGGCGGGAGCGGGAGCCGCGGCGGGCGCGGCGGGGCCTCCCGGGGACCGTGTCTTCTGCGCGAAGCCGAAGCGTGCAAGCTCCAATCTCGTGGCTCGCCTGAGTGCCCACGCGGATTGCGAGTCAGCGTGTCCCCGGGAGGCCCCGCCGCGCCCGCCGCGGCTCCCGCTCCCGCCCGGGCTACTCCGCCCCGGCCGCGCGCCGGACTTGCGTGAGGACCTGCAGCACGACCTGCCGCATATCCGTCAGGTTGAACGGCTTCTCGAGCGCGGGCTCCCCGGTCTCGGCGAGAAAGCTCGCGTACTCGTCGATGCCGGTGTTGGCGCTCATGAAGATGACACGGGGCGGGCGATCCGGGTAACGCTCGCGCAGGGCCCGGTACAGCGCCGGCCCCTCGAGCCCGGGCATGCGCAGGTCGGTGACCACCAGGTCGTACCGGCGCTCCTCGGCCCGGCGGAGCCCCTCGGCGCCGTCGACCGCGCTGTCCACCTCGTGCCCGTCGCGCTTCAGCACCTCCACCAGGACGTCGCGCAAGTTGTCCTCGTCGTCCACCACGAGGATGAGGTGGCGGGCCATCTCAGGTGCGGGCGTCGACGATGGCCCGGGCGATCAGGCGCGCGCCCTCGTAGCAGCGCTCGGGGGACTCGAAGCTGAAGGCCAGGCGGATGAAGCGCTCGCCGCCCCCGTTGGGGAAGAACGACGGCCCCGCGGTGTACTGCACGCGCGCCTTGACCGCTCCGTCGTAGAGCTTGCCGGTGTCGGTGCCGGCGGGGAGCTTGATCCAGATGAAGAAGCCGCCCTCCGGCTTGCTGATCTCGACGTCGGTGTCCTTCAGGACCTCCCACAGCCCGCGCAGCATCGCGTCCCGCTTGGCGCGGTAGACGTTGACCAGGAGGGCCACGTGAGGCGCGAGGTTGTCGCGCAGGAAGTAGGTGGCCACGCGCGAGGCGAAGGGATTGACGCCGCCGCCGAAGAGGAACCCCTGGAAGGCGGGGATCATCTCCCGGGGCGCGCACAGCCAGCCGAGGCGGAAGCCCGCGCCGAGGATCTTAGACACGGTGCCCGCGCGCATCACCCGGCCCCCGCCGTCGAGGGCGTAGAGCGACGGCAGGTGCTCGCCCTCGAAGCGCAGCTCGCCGTAGGCGTCGTCCTCGAGGATCAGGGTGTCGTACTCGTGGG
>Ga0099791_10000420_pt1 | contig 15802 bp, 15 predicted proteins | sample Rivendell_Oct201_7_FD_77318 | JGI IMG/M metagenome (GOLD analysis project Ga0099791, IMG submission 77318) | Vadose zone soil and rhizosphere microbial communities from the Eel River Critical Zone Observatory, Northern California to study diel... | ecosystem: Environmental > Terrestrial > Soil... | reverse complement strand
GCGAGCGGTCGAGGAGTGCGTCGAACGTTTCCTCGCGCTGCCCGCCACCAGCGTGGCCTGGAGCAAGCGGTTGATGGCGCGCGCCTTCGACCTCGAGTTCGATCAATTCCGCCGCGAGATGGAAGCCGGTTTGCGCGAGTGCCTCGACTCGGCCGAGCATCGCGCGGCCATGGACCACATCCGCGCCGCCATGGAGAAGCGACCGCGATGACCGCGTCGTGCCCGCTCCTGCCCACCTCCGTGATCGGTAGCCACGGGCTCCCGGGCTGGGTCTGGCTCGCGCGCGAGGCGCTTCAGGCCGGGCGCCTCGGGGCCACCGATCTCGCCGAGCTGATGGAGGACGCGACCCAGGTCGCGCTGCTGGACCAGGAGCGGGCCGGGGTCGACGTGCTCAGCACCGGCGAGATGGGGCGCGTGCGCTTCATCATCGGCTTCTACGACCACCTGAAGGGCATCCGCGCGCTCCCGGAGCCCCGCCTGCTCGGCCAGCCGCACTGGGACACCAACACCCCGTTCCAGGTCGTCGAGCAGGTCACGGCCCCGGCCGGGCTCGGCATCGTGGAGGAGTTCAAGCTCGCCCGCTCGCTCACCACCCGGCCGCTCAAGGCCACCGTGCCCGGGCCCTACACGCTCATGTTCCCGCTGCGCCCGGGCGGCCCCTACCGCGACCGCGACACCCTGCTCGCCGACCTGGTCGCCATCGTGAACGCGGAGTGCCGGGCGCTGGTGGACGCGGGCGCCGACTTCATCCAGATCGACGAGCCTCACAGCGGCATGTACGCGGGGACCGCGCCCCAGTTCGCGCTCGGGGTCAACCGCGCGGTGGAGGGCGTGCGGGCCAAGATCGCGGTGCACGTCTGCTTCGGCAACCTCTACGGGCGCCCGTTCCAGCCGGTGCGCAGCTATCGGAACGTCTACCCGGCGCTCCACGAGCTGACCGCGTCGCAGATCGTCCTCGAGTACGCCAATCGCGGCATGGACGATCTGCCCCTGTGGAAGGAGTTTCCCACCGACAAGGAGCTGGGCGCCGGAGTCATCGACGTGAAGGCCTTCAAGGCCGAGACCGCGGCGGAGGTCGCCGAGCGGATCCGTGCGATCCTCCGCTACGTGGCCCCCGACAAGCTGTGGCTCAACCCCGACTGCGGCTTCTGGGAGACCCCGCGCTGGGCCACCCGCCTCAAGCTCGCCGCCCTCGTCGAAGGCGCCCGCCTCGTCCGCCGCGAGCTCCAGTAAGGGTCAGATGGCGCGGAGAAGGGTGAGGTGGTCCTCGACCGTGTCGTGGGCGACGATGGCGCGCAGGACGACCTCGTCGACGGCGCCGCGCCAGGCGGCGAGCGCGGTCTTGATGCCCTCGGGTGAGGTGGCCGCGATGGCGGTGTCCACCGGCTTCACACCCATGCGGACGAAGTGGGCGCCGTACGCGGGAATGGCGGCGTAGCGCCCGCCCTCGTCGTTGAGCCGGTCGGCGGCGCCCGGGCCCAGGGCCACGCGCACGTAGGCGTAGGTCCGCGGCATCGGGCGCCCGGCGGCCTTGGCCCCGGCGCGCACCAGCTCGGCGGAGCGGCGCGCGTACTCCGGCGTCAGCCAGTTGAAGAGCACGCCGTCGGCGACCTGCCCGGCCAGCTCGCACATCTTCGGCCCGAGCGCCGCCACGACGATCCGAGCGGTCAGGCTCTTGCGGATCGCGGCCACCGCGTCGCGCACGCGCGCGAGCGCCTGCGGATTCGGGCTCCCCACCCCGAGCAGGAGCCGGGCCGGCGCGAGCCCGTGCTGCCGAACGCCCGCCACGATGGCCTCCGGACCCCGCGTGTGCAGCGGGATGACGCCGACGCCCAGATCGATGCGCTGCGTCTCCGCGCCGCCCTGCGCCAGCGAGCCCAGGCCATCGACGGGCCCGGGATGGTTCACCCAGAACGAGGCGAAGCCGCGCGCCTCGGCCTCGCGCGCCGACGCGCGGATGATCTCGGGTGCCACGCCCGCGAAGACCGCGAAGCCCTTTGCCATATCTGCCGCCATGACCGCCTCCTGTCCGTGTGGTGGGCCCGATCATACGCCGCGCCGGGCTTGCGCTCCATCGCAATACGGGATACACCCGAGCGGTCATGCCAGCCCCCGCGCGTACGCGCATCCTGACGTGGATGTGCGTGCTCATCGCGGTGAACCAGCTCGGCTTCGGGAGCATCGTGCCCGCGCTGGCCCTCTACGCGCGCTCCTTCGGCGTCGCGCAGTCCGCCATCGGCCTCGCCATCGCGGTCTACGGCCTCGCGCGATTCCTGGTCGCGGTGCCCGCCGGCCGCCTCGCGGACTCGCTCGGGCGCCGCACGACCCTCGCGGTCGGCGGCCTCGTGTCGAGCCTCGGCAACGTGCTCTGCGCGCTCGCCCCGACCTATCCTGCGTTCGTCGGCGCGCGCTTCGTGGCCGGCGCGGGCGCCGCCCTCGTGCTCACCACCGGCCTGATCGTGCTCGCGGACATCTCCACGCCCTCCAATCGCGGCCGCATGATGTCGGTCTACCAGGGCGTGTTCATCTTCGCGGTCGGGATCGGTCCCTTTCCCGGCGGCCTGCTCGCCACCCACTGGGGCCTCGCCGCGCCGTTCCTTGCGTACGCGGCCACGTCGCTCCTCGCCTCCGGGGTGGCCTGGCTCGCGATCCCGGAGACGAGGCCCGCGCGGCCCGCCGGCGAGGCCGAGGCGGCGGAGATACCGTTCCGCGCGCAGCTCCGCCTCCTGACCGTCCACCAGGGGTTCCTGCTGGTGAGCCTGATCGCCTTCGTGAACGCGGTGGCCCGCACCGGAGCCCTGTTCAACATCATCCCGATCCTGGCCCGCGACCGGCTCGCGCTCGATCCGGACCGCATCGGGTTCGGCCTGGCGCTGGCCAGCGTGGTCGGCCTCGCGCTCGCCTACCCCGCGGGCGTGCTCGTGGACCGCTACGGGCGGAAGATCATCATCGTGCCGGCCACCGTCCTGTCGGGGATCTCGCTCCTGCTCTTCCTCATGGCGCCCACCTACGCGTGGTTCTTGGTCGCCTGCGCGGCGTGGAGCGTGGCGATGGGGATCAGCGGCGCCGCGCCCGCGGCCTACGCGGCGGACACCGCGCCGGCCGGCATGAACGCGTCCGCGCTCGGCACCTACCGGATGCTCTCGGACCTGGGCTACGTGGTCGGGCCCATCGCGCTCGGCCTCGCCGCCGACCTCGCGGGCGCCAACGCGGCGCTCGCGGCCACCGCGGTCATGCTCACCGCGGTCGCGCTGTTGTTCGCCCGGCTCGCCCCCGAGACCTACCGCGCCGCCCGCTTCTAAGCCGCCGCGTCACGATCGGACTCGCCGGAACGGGAAGACCATCTGGACCCAGTAGCCGTCGGGCACCGGCGGCCCCGCGAGCCCGTACGCGGCGGGCCAGCGGTCGTCGGGCAGGTAGAGCGTCCCGAATACCGCGTCGATCACCGGCAGGTGCACCGCGAAGTTCACGTCCACCGGCTCCACCGCGTGGTGCCAGTGGTGGTACTGCGGCGTGGCCAGGAGCCAGCGCACCGGCCCGAACCGCCAGCTCACGTTGGCGTGGATGAGCACCGCCTGGAAGGACACGAAGAGGACGTAGGCGAAGACCGCGCCCTGGGCGAAGCCGGCCACGTAGAGCGGCAGGAAGGTGAGGCCGCGCGTCACCACGATGTCCACCAGGTGCAGCCGCGAGCCGGCCAGCCAGTCCATGTAGCGGCTCGAGTGGTGGATCTCGTGGAAGCGCCAGAGCCAGGGCACCCGGTGGAAGAGCCGGTGCACCGTGTACTGGGTGAGGTCGGCCACCAACAGCACCTCGACGAACTGCAGGACGAGCGGCTGCGCGGCCACCGCGGCTTGCACCTCGGGCGCCACCGCCCAGCGGAAGAAGAGCGCGGCCGGCGCCATCGTGAGGAACACGGTGAGCTGCACGAGCAGGTGGCTGACCCCGAAGTGCCACAGGTCTGTGCGCCATTCCGGCCGGAAGGTCGACTGCTCGCGGAGGCGGGCCCAGAGGAGCTCGATCGGCACGAAGATGGCCGACAGCAGGAAGAGATCGAGCAGGAACCAGTCGAGGCCCACGTGGTTGGAGCGCGCCACCGGCGTGGCCACCGCCACCTCGGAGCCGCCCATCAGCGTGGCCAGGAGCGCCAGGCCCGCGCCGGTGAGCCCGAGGGCCTTCCGTCGCTTGAGCAGGACGCTGATCACCCCGAGCACGAAGGCGACGCCGAGGGCGATCTTGATCGCGGTGCGGACGATCTCCATGGGGTAGACGTCGCGCAGCGCGGGCGTGGTGAGGACGGCCGGGAACCAGAGGCAGAGCACCGCGCCGAAGGCGAGCGCGCCCAGCACCGCCGACAGCACGCCCGTGACCCAGCCCAGCACCCCGACCCGGCTCGCCATCCTTCCCCGATCCTAGCGCCCCGGTCCGCCAATCACCTAGCCGCCGGTACGCGACGGCCTCGACGCTCCCGGCTCGTGATACTCTCCAGTTGCCTTCCACCGGGCTCCCGGTTGACGCGACTGGCGCCCCGCCCGTTCGGCATCTGGCTCGATCCCCTCCTTCTTCGACTGCCGGTCGGGGCAGAGCAGCTCGAGTTCGAGATACAGTTCGCTCGCGATGGCCGCGATCCGGGGCTCGACAAGTATCACGTCCACATCCGGTGCTTCGCGGCGTGGGAGTTCGAGCGGAACAAGCCGCCCGCCTAGATGGTAGGATGCACAGCGCCATGACCACCCTGCTCATGCTGCCGCCGCAGACGGAGACCACTCGGCAATGGGCCGCCCGCGTGACCGCCGCCCTGCCCGCCCTCCGGGTCGTGGTCGCGGAGGACGAGGCCCAGGCCGCCCGGGAGATCTCCCAGGCCGAGGCGGCCTTCGGGACGATCTCGCCCGCGCTCCTGCGCCAGGCCCGGAGCCTCCGCTGGCTGCAAGCGCCCCAGGCCGCACCGCCGGCCGGTTACTACTTCGGCGATCTGGTCGCGCATCCGGTCGTCGTCACCAACTTCCGCGAGATCTACAACGACCACATCGGCGCCCACATCATGGCCTTCGTGCTCGCCTTCGCGCGCGGCCTGCACCACTACCTGCCGCTGCAGTTCCGGCGCGAGTGGAAGCCGGCGCCGCTCGACACCGGGGTCGTCCACCTGCCGGAGTCGACCGCGCTGATCGTGGGCGTGGGCGGGATCGGCAGCGAGACCGCGCGCCTCGCGGAGGCCTTCGGCCTGCGTGTGATCGGCATCGACGCGCGCCGCCGCGACGCCCCGCCCGGCGTCTTCAAGCTGGAGGGGCCCGACGCGCTCGACGCGCTCCTGCCCGAGGCCGACTTCGTGATCCTCACCGTCCCCCACACCCCGGAGACGGAAGGCTTCATGCATCGCGCGCGCTTCCAGCGCATGAAGCGCACCGCGTTCTTCATCAACATCGGGCGCGGCATGACCACGCGCCTCGACGACCTGGTGGCCGCGCTGCGGGCCGGCGAGATCGCGGGCGCGGCGCTCGACGTCTTCGAGCAGGAGCCGCTGCCCGCGGATCACCCGCTCTGGACCACGCCCAACGTGCTGATCACGCCGCACACCGCCGGCTACGGCCCGTACCTCGACGACCGGCGCGGCGAGATCCTGCTGGACAACTGCCGCCGGTTCCTCGCGGGCCAGCCGCTCCGGAACGTGGTCGACAAGGCCCACTGGTTCTAGCCGGGCCGTCGCGCGAGGCGACGCGACTACGGAGTGGCGGGGGTGACGGCGGCGGGCGCGGGCTGGGCGCGGCGGCGAACCTGCACGACGGTGCCGATGGTGCAGAGCAGCAGCACGCCGACCGCGACGAACAGCATACGGGGATCGCGGTGGTCGAGCATCCACCCGAAGGCCACCGGCACCAGGCAGGAGCCGAGGTCGAGCCCGGAGTAGACGAAGCCGAAGACCTTGCCGGAGGCGCCGGGCGGCGTGGCCGCGCGCACCAGCATGTCGCGCGAGGGCGCGGTGACGCCCTGGCAGAAGCCGGCGACGGCCAGGAGCAGCGGCAGCCGCGAGGGCCCCACGCCCCCGGTGGCGACCAGCAGGATCACGGCCGCCGCGCCGATCAGCCCGCTCACCGCCACCACGTCGTGGCGGCTCGTGCGGTCGGCCAGGAAGCCGCCGCCCAGGATGCCGGCGGCACCTCCCAGCAGGAACGCGGTGAGCGCCGCGGTGGCGAGCGCCATCGGCGTCTCGTAGACCCGCATGAGGCCGGTCACCCCGAAGGTCTGCATCCCGACGAGCGCGGTCGCGATCAGGGCGAAGTAGGCGAACGCGGCGAGCACCGGCCCGGTCAGCAGCACGCGCACGTCGGTCACCCCGCCGGCGCGCCGCGCGCCCCCGTGGGCGCCAGTGAAGGCGCCGCCCTGGGTGGCCAGCACCACCACCATCGCGAGGCCGAGCCCGCCCACCGTCACCAGGGCCGCGCGCCAGCCAAAGTGCGCGGTCAGGGCGAAGACCACCGTCGGCGCCACCGCCCACCCGAGGTTGCCGGAGATCGCGTGCACGCTGTAGCCGCGCCCGATCCGTCGCGGGTCGACCGAGGCGTTCAGGATCGAGTAGTCGGCGGGATGGAACACGCTGTTGCCGAGGCCGGCCAGCAGCGCCACCGGCAGCAGGAACCAGTACGAGGGCACGAGGCCGGCCAGCGCGATGGCGCCGGCCAGGAGCCCCATCCCGGCCATCAGCACCCGCAGCGCGCCCACCCGGTCGACCAGGAAGCCAGACAGGGTCTGCCCGATGCCGGAGCCGCCGTAGAAAACGCTCACCGCCAGGCCCAGCGCCACGTACGGCACGCCGAAGACGTCCTTCAGCAGCGGGAACAGCGGCGGCAGCGTGAGCTGGAAGAAGTGGCTGAAGAAGTGCGCCGTCCCGATGAGGCCGATGATGCGGACGTCGCGGCGGAGGCTGGGGGGAGCGATCGAGTCGGGCACGGGCCCCCAGTCTACACCACGCTAGCTCTTCTTCTCGACCGCCTCGACCTCCAGGTTGATCTTCACCTCGTCGCCCACCACCACGCCGCCGGCCTCGATGGTCCGGTTCCACATGATGCCGAAGTCCTTCCGGCTGATCGTGGTGCTCGCGGTCGCGCCGACCCGGCGGTTGCCCTGCGGATCCTTGATCGGCGCGGTCGGCCCGTCCACCCGGAGCACCACCTCGCGGGTCACGTCGCGGATTGTGAGGTCGCCCACCAGGTCGAAGCCCTCCGCCCGCACGTTCTGGACCCGCCGGGACCGGAACGCCAGGGTGGGAAACTTCTCGATGCTGAAGAAGTTGTCGCTGCGCAGATCGTCGTCACGCCGGCCGATGCGGGTGTTGACGCTCTTGGCCTCGATGGTGATGTCCGCCTTGACCGAGCCGGGGTCGCCCGGCCGGTACTCGATGGTGCCCCTGGTCACCTCGAAGACGCCGGTGACGTTGGCGATCATCATGTGCTTGACCGTGAAGCCGGAGACGGTGTGGGCCGGGTCGATGACCCACGTCTCGGCCCCGACGCTCACCGGCAGGACGAGGCTCAGCGCCAGCACCGCGCCGGCCAGGCGGCTCGCCTTCTTCATGGGCACTCCTCTCGGAATCGGGTTTTCTGCTAGAATCCCCTCGTTCGGAAAGGAGACTCCCCATGGAAACGACGTACTCCCTCGATCAGTTCCTGGCCGACACCCGCGCCACCATCAAGACCAGGGGCATCCCGGCCGGCCTCGCCGAGATCCGCGATCACCTGGAGAAGCTCCTCCACAACCCGGAGCTCCTGAAGAAGCACCTGGGCGACCCGGTGCCGCACGTGGAGCGGACCACCATCGGCCACGATCCGGAGACCGACGTGCACGTGCTCGTGCACGGCCGGGCCAAGGGGGCCGCGTCCTCCGTGCACGATCACGGCCCGTGCTGGGTGGTCTACGGCAACTACCAGAACGCGACTCGCATGCGCCGCTGGCGCCGGCTGGACGACGGCAGCAAGCCCGGCCACGCCGACCTCACCCTGCAGCGCGAGTTCATGAACGAGCCCGGCCACGCCGCCGCCTTCGCGGTGGGCGACATCCACTCCATCGAGTTCGGCGACGACACCTTCTTCATCCGGGTCACCGGCGGCGACGTGGAGACCAAGGAGACCCACCGGTTCGACGTGGAGAAGAAGACGGTGGCGGTCGCCAACCGCGCGATCGGTCAGCGCTAGCCGCTACATTTTCCCCCAGTAGGCGCGCGCCGCCGGGAACACCGTCTGGCAGCGGGTGGGCTCGGTCGGTCCCTCCAGCACGTCGGCCACCCCGCGCCAGACCGCGTAGTGCGGCGTGTTGCGGTGGGCCTCCAGCGCGGCCTGGTCCTTGTACACCTCGAAGAAGTAGTAGACGTTGGCGTCCTTCTCGTCCTGGAGCACGTTGAAGCGCAGGCACCCCGGCTCGTCCCGCTCCGAGCCCAGCGCGTCCACCTCGATGGCTTTGAGGAACTTCTCCCGCATGTCCGGCTTGATCCGCACCTTCACCCATATCGCGATCATGATCGCCTCCGTCCTGCGAAGTGGTCGCCGCGCCGCCGCGGCCGAGATTACCACGCCGGCCCGCGGCTTGCCTTCCCGGTCCCGGCCGTCGTAGCATGCGCGACACAAGGAGCTCGATCTCATGGACCCCGCCTCGATCAGCGCGCTCACCTTCGACGTCTTCGGCACGGTGGTGGACTGGCGGAGCAGCATCATCCGGGAGGGCCAGGCCTTCGGCGCGCACCGCGGCCTCTCGGTGGACTGGGCCAAGTTCGCCGACGCCTGGCGCGGGCTCTACCAGCCCGCGATGGAGGAGGTGCGGAGTGGCCGCCGCCCATGGGTGCGCCTCGACGACCTCCACCGGGAGAGCCTGGTCCGCCTGCTGCGCGACTTCGGGATCGAGGGCCTCTCCCCGGCCGAGATCGACGATCTCAACCGCGCTTGGCACCGGCTGGACCCGTGGCCCGACGCGGTGGCGGGTCTCACCCGCCTCAAGCGCCGCTACGTCCTGGCCACCCTGTCCAACGGCAACATCGCGCTGATGGTGAACATGGCCAAGCGCGCCGGCCTGCCCTGGGACACCATCCTCGGCGCGGAGGTGGCGCGCGCCTACAAGCCCACCCCCGAGGCCTACCTGCGCTCGGCCGAGGCGCTCGGGCTCCGGCCCGAGCAGTGCCTGATGGTCGCGGCGCATCCCGGCGACCTCAAGGCGGCCGCCCGCTGCGGGCTGCGCACCGCCTACATCCCGCGCCCGCTCGAGCACGGCCCCGGCCGCGGCGCGGACGAGCCCGACACCGCGCAGCCGTTCGACGTGGTGGCGGGCGACTTCGTGGAGCTGGCCGAGCGGCTCGGATGCTGAGCCGCCTCTTCGACCTGAGCGGCAAGGTCGCGCTGGTCACCGGCGGCAGCCGCGGCCTCGGCCGGGCCATGGTCCTGGCCTTCGCAGAGGCGGGCGCGGACGTGGTCATCGCCAGCCGCAAGCTCGCCTCCTGCGAGGCGACGGCGGAGGAGGTGCGCAAGGCGACCGGTCGCCGCGCCCTGCCGGTGGCCTGCCACGTCGGCCACTGGGGCCAGGTCGAGGCCCTCGCCGAGCGTGCCTACGCCGAGTTCGGGCGGGTCGACGTGCTGGTGAACAACGCGGGGATGTCCCCGCTCTACGACCGTATCGAGAACGTCACCGAGGACCTGTGGGACAAGGTCCTCGACGTGAACCTGAAGGGCCCGTTCCGTCTCACCGCGATGGTGGGCGCGCGGATGGCGGCGGGCGCGGGCGGCTCGATCATCATGGTCTCGAGCACCGCGGCGGTGCGGCCCTCCGCCGGCGTCATCCCCTACGCGGCGGCCAAGGCCGCGCTGAACGCGCTCACCGAGGGCTTCGCGCGCGCCTTCGGCCCCACGGTGCGGGTGAACTGCATCATGCCCGGCCCCTTCCTCACCGACATCTCGAAGGCGTGGGACCTCGAGGCCTTCCGCGCGCGCGCCAAGGAGACGATGGCGCTCCGCCGCGGCGGCGAGCCCGACGAGATCGTCGGGGCCGCGCTCTACTTCGCCTCGGGCGCGTCGAGCTTCACCACCGGCGCGGTGCTCGGCATCCACGGAGGCGCCGCCTGACCGCCCGCTCCCCGCGCGCCCCGGCCGCGGAGGGCGCGCCGGTCCCGGAAGCCCTCGTCTCCGACGCGCCCGCCGAGATCGCTCCGGTCCGCTCGGGCGAGGCGCTCGACTGGGCCGCGCTGGAGACGTGGCTGCGCCCGCGCCTGGCCGAGGTCCTCCCGGAGGCGCAGGGCCCGATCGAGGTGCTGCAGTTCCCCAACGGCTCCGCCAACCTCACCTACCTGCTGCGGGTCGGGACCACCGAGCTGGTGCTGCGCCGGCCTCCGTTCGGGCAGATCGCGCCGGGCGCCCACGACATGAAGCGCGAGTTCCGCGTCCTCTCGCGGCTCTGGCGCCACTTCGACCGCGCCCCGCGGGGCTATCTCTTCTGCGAGGACCCCGCAGTGCTCGGGGCCGACTTCTTCGTCATGGAGCGGCGCCGGGGCGAGGTGATCCGCGACAGCATGCCGGCCGCCCTCCACGCGCATCCGGACGCCGGCCGCCGCGTCGCCTTCGCGCTGGTCGCCGCCATGGCCGAGCTGCACGCCCTCGATCCCGCCGCGTGCGGGCTCGGCGATCTGGGACGCCCCGACGGCTTCGTCGACCGCCAGCTCGACGGCTGGGCCAAGCGCTGGGCCCTGGCCCGCCCCGACGGCGCCGACGACGCCATGGAGCGCATCCACGAGCGTCTCGCGCGCGGCAAGCCCGCGCCCGGCCGCGCGTCGATCGTCCACAACGACCTCAAGCTCGACAACTGCCAGTTCGCCCCGGAGGACCCCGACCACGTGGCCGCCATCTTCGACTGGGACATGACCACGCTCGGCGATCCGCTCGTCGACCTGGGCACGCTGCTGAACTACTGGCCCGACCCCACCGATACGCCCGCCACCCAGCGCGGCACGCGCCCCGGCCTGGCCCACATGGGCCTGCCGACGCGCGCCCAGATCACCGCCCGCTACGCCGCGCTCACCGGCACCGATCCGGCGGCGGCGCGCTGGTGGGAGGCCTTCGCGCTCTGGAAGACCGTGGTGGTGGTGGTGCAGCTCCATCGCCGCTGGGTCCGCGGCGAGTCCACCGATCCGCGCATGGCCCACATCGCGGACCGGGCGCCCTCGCTGGTGGCGGCGGCGGAGCTCGTGCTCGACGCGACGGGGCTCTGACCGCCATGTACATCGTGGGCATCGACGTCGGTGGCACCTTCACCGATCTGACCGCGGTGGACGCGGCGACCGGCCGCGTGGTCGTGACCAAGGTGCCGTCGCGGCCCCGCCACGAGGCCGCCGCGGTACTGGCCGGCCTGGAAGCGCTCGGCATCGCCAGCGCGGACGTGCGCCGCCTCGTGCACGGCACCACCGTCGGCACCAACGCGGTGCTCGAGCGCCGCGGGGCGCGGGTGGCGCTGCTCACCACCGCGGGCTTCCGCGACCTGATCGAGATCGGCCGCACCAAGCGCAACATCCCGGCTCTGTTCATCCCGACCTTCACGCGCCCCAAGCCGGTGGTCGAGCGCAAGGACCGCTTCGAGGTGACCGAGCGGCTCGGCCCCGACGGCGCGGTGCTGGTCCCGCTCGACCCCGCGTCGATCGAGCGTGCGCTCGACGCGGCGCTGGCCGCGCCCGCCGAGGCGCTCGCGGTCTGCCTGCTCCACGCCTACCTCAACCCCGCCCACGAGCACGCGGTGGCCGACGCGGTGAAGGGCCGCGCGCCGGGCCTACCCGTCTCCTGCTCGGCGGACGTGGTGGCCGAGTACCGCGAGTTCGAGCGCTTCTCCACCACCGTGCTCAACGCCTATCTCCAGCCGCTCATGGAGGGCTACCTCACCTCGCTCGAGGAGCGCCTGCTCGCCACCGGCTACGTCCACGGCGTGCTCACGGTGGCCTCGAGCGGCGGCATGATGACCACCGACACCGCGCGCCGCCTGCCCATCAAGACCATCTTCTCGGGCCCGGCCGGCGGGGTCAGCCAGGCCTGCTTCGTGGGCGCGGCGGGCGGCATCCGCGACTTCATCACCTACGACATGGGGGGCACCTCGACCGACGTCTGCCTGGTGCGCGACCTCCAGCCGTTGATGACCGCGGACGCCATGGTCGGCGCGTTCCCGGTCAAGGTCTCGCAGATCGACATGCACACCGTCGGGGCCGGCGGCGGCTCGATCGCCTGGCTCGACGTGGACGGCAGCCTCGCGGTCGGCCCGCGCAGCGCGGGCGCCTCCCCCGGCCCCGCCGCCTACGGCCTGGGCGGCACCGAGCCCGCGGTCACCGACGCCAACCTGGTCCTGGGCCGCATCGGCACCCGGCGGCGCCTCGGGGGCAGCATCGCGATCGACGTGGAGCGGGCGCGCACCGCGGTGGCCGCGCTCGCCGCGCGCATGGAGCGCCCGCTCGGGGTGGAGGCCCTCGCGGAGGGCATCGTCACGATCGCGGTGGCGCGCATGACCTCCGCCATCCGCGAGATCTCGATCCAGCGCGGCCACGACCCGCGCGACTTCACCCTGATCGCCTTCGGCGGGGCCGGCCCCATGCACGCGCTGGCCATGGCCGACGAGATCGGCATCCCGCGCGTGCTCGTCCCCCGGCACCCGGGCAACTTCTCGGCCCTGGGACTTCTCGCCGCCGACATCAAGCACGACGACGTCCGCACCCGGGTGGGCCTCCTGCGCGAGCGCCTCCCGGCCCTGCGGGACGCCTTCGCCGAGATGGAGACCGCCGCCCGGCTCCAGCTCGAGCGCGAGGGCTTCGCGCCCGAGCAGCAGAAGCTGCTCCGCTCGCTCGATCTCCGCTACCGCGGCCAGGCCTTCGAGCTGAACCTCCCTGTCGGGCGAGGTGCAGCCGGAGGCGAGCCGGGCGCCTTGCAAGAGATCGAGGTGAACTTCCACCGCCATCACCGCGAGATCTACGGGCACTCGAACCCGCAGGCCGCCATCGAGCTGGTCAACGCGCGGCTCACCGCCTACGGGCTCGTGCCCAAGCCCGCCGCGGAGCGCCACACCGCATCCGGCGCGACCCTCGAGGGCGCCCTGGTCGAGCGGCGCCCGGTCTGGTTCGGGGGCCAGGCCCACGACTGCCCGGTCTGGGATCGCGATCGCCTGCCCGAAGGCGCCCAGGTACGGGGGCCCGCCATCGTCGAGGAGTTCGGCGCGACCACCGTCGTGCCGCCCGGCTGGCGAGGGACGCTGGACGGCCACGGCAACCTGCGCTTCGAGCGGGAGGCCCGCGCATGAGCGCCGCCACGGTGGACCCGATCACGCTCGAGGTCCTGCGGGAGACGTTCTCGTCGATCGTGCGCGAGATGCGCGTGACCCTCGTGCGGACCGCGTACTCCTCCATCCTCTACGAGGGCGAGGACTTCTCCTGTGTGCTGATGGATGGCGACGCCCAGCTCGTCTCCATGTCCAAGGGCCAGGACCACCCTCTCCACATCGTGCCGATCAGCTGGTCGATGAAGTCGGTGCGCGAGAAGTTCGGCGACGACATCCACCCGGGCGACATCTTCCTGCACAACGACCCCTACACCGGCGGCACCCATCTGAACGACGTGGCGATGATCTATCCCCTCTTCGCGGACGGCCGCCTCTTCGTCTTCCCGGTGGTGCGCGCGCACTGGGGCGACGTGGGCGGCATGAGCCCGGGCAGCCTCACCGGCGACGCTACCGAGATCTTCCAGGAGGGCGTGCGCATCCCCCCCATCCGCATCGTCGACCGCGGCACGCGCAACCAGGCCGCGCTCGATCTGATCTTCGCCAACATGCGCGGGCCGCGGGAGCGCATCGGCGACTTCGACGCCATGATCGGCACGTGCCGCAAGGCGGCCGAGCGCGTGGAGGCGCTCGCCGCCCGCTACGGCGCCCCGGTGGTGCGCGCCGCGGTGGTCGAGCTGATGGACCGGGCCGAGCAGCGCATGCGCCGCGCCATCGGCGCGCTGCCCGACGGGGAGTACTCGTACGAGTCCCACCTCGAGAGCGGGCGCGTGCGCCTCGAGCCGCTCACCATCCGGGCCCGGGTCACCGTCGCGGGCGAGACCATCACCGTCGATCTGACCGGCACGTCGCCCCAGACCGCGGCCCCCACCAACGTGGGACCGGCGATGGCGCCGACCGGGGCCTTCACCATCATCAAGTCCTTCCTCGATCCCGGTACCGACGTGAACTCGGGGGCGTTCCGCCCGCTGACCGTGATCACCCCGCGCGGCACCGTGGTGAACGCGGATCCCCCCGCGCCGTGCGGGGGGATGGTCGAGGTGAAGTACTGCGTGGAGACCGCGGTGATGGGCGCGCTCGCCCAGGCCCTGGACGGCCGGGTGGCCGGCGATCTCAAGGGCGGCGGCAACCACTGCTACGTCGGCGGGCCCGACCCGCGCACCGGCGAGACCTTCATCTTCTACGAGTACCCGGCCGGCGGCACCGGCGGCTTCGACGGCGGCGACGGCAGCAACACCGTCCGCACGTGGACCGAGAGCGACATGACCACGCTCCAGCCGATCGAGGCGGTCGAGCAGCTCTACCCGGTGCGCATCGAGTCCACCCGCCTCCGCGAGGACTCGGGCGGGCCCGGGCGCTGGCGCGGCGGCCTCGGCCTCACCCGCGAGGTCCGCGTGCTGGTGGCGTCGAGCCGTCTCTCGGTGCTGGCCGAGAAGGCGGTGCTCCCGCCGTTCGGCGTCTGCGGCGGCGCGGCCGGCGCGACCAACCGGTTCTGGGTTCGCCGCGGCGACCGGCCGATCCAGCCCTCCCCGCTGCCCGGCAAGGTCGGTGGCTTTCCCATCGAGCCCGGCGACGTGGTCCTGATGGAGAGCTCGGGCGGCGGAGGCTTCGGCGATCCGCTCGAGCGCGATCCCGCGCGCGTGGCCGCCGATCTGGCCGAGGGCTACGTGACGCCGGCCGGGGCGGAGCGCGACTACGGGGTGGTCTGGCACGCCGGCCGCGTGGACGAGTTCGCCACTCGTGCGCGCCGCGAGAGCCTGCGCGCGGCCCGGCCGCGCGTCCGCCTGAGCCCGGTCTCCGATCTCGACGCCGATCGTGGCCGCCTCGTGCGGATCGATACCGAGACCGCTAGGCGACTAGGCGTCGGGCCGGGCGCCATCGTCGAGCTGGTCAACCCGCGGGGCGCGCCCCTTCGAGCGTGGATCGCCGCGCTCCTGCCCGGCAACGGCGGGCGTGCCGAGATCGCGCCGGGCGCGCTCGCCATGCTGTCCGGTGGCGATCACGACCTGGTCGAGGTGCGCGCCGTGCACTCGGGCGTCCTTGATCGCCCGGCGTAGGCTCCCGAAAGTAAAAACTACCCGGTAGGGGTTCCTCTCCCGGGCTCGAGCGCCCCTCCGCGGACCTTGTCGCGGGTGCTCTCGAGCCGCGAGGAGATGCGCTCCTTCGCCTGGTCGAGGAAGCTCTCGGACCGGCCCTGTACGCTCCGCAGCAGCTCATCCACCGTTTCTCTGGCCGGTCCCGCATTGCCTCTGACGTACTCGGTGATCGGTTCACGGTACTTCCACACGACCAGCCCGGTGATCGCGGCAATCAAGAGTCGTCCGAACATGTAGGGATCCTCCTCGAAGTATTTTGGTCCACGCTGAGTTCAGCATCTCCTGTGCCATGACGCGCGAGTCGTTGCGCCCGGGCACGTGCCTTGCTCCAATGGGGGCGAATGGATCGCCTCGCCATCGCGCGCCCAGCGAGACGGCCGACCTGCTCGCCCTCACCGGCCGGGAGCCGTTCCGCGCGCGGGCCTATGAGCGGC
>Ga0099791_10000418_pt1 | contig 15907 bp, 15 predicted proteins | sample Rivendell_Oct201_7_FD_77318 | JGI IMG/M metagenome (GOLD analysis project Ga0099791, IMG submission 77318) | Vadose zone soil and rhizosphere microbial communities from the Eel River Critical Zone Observatory, Northern California to study diel... | ecosystem: Environmental > Terrestrial > Soil... | reverse complement strand
GCGGTCAGCGCCGGAGCGTGTCTCGCGTCGCGCGGATCAGGGCTTCCATGTGAGACAGGTACCGCGTGAGCTCGCGGCGGCCCACCGGGGTGAGCCGGTACTCGGTCCGCGGCCGCCGGCCGTCGAAGCTCTTGGTGCAGGTGACGTAGTCGGCTTCCTCGAGCTTGCGGGCGTGAACGCTCAGGTTGCCGTCGGTCGTTTCGAGCAACGCCTTCAGCTCATTGAACGTGAGCGACTCGACGGCGGCGAGCGCGCTCACGATCCCGAGGCGGATGCGGTGATGAACGAGGTTGTCGAGGCCCGCGGAGCCTCGACCCCCGGCGGGCCGCGGCGATTGGCCCCGCGCCGACTGGCCACGCGGCGCCCCCGCCTCCGCCCGCTGCCGACGTGCCGCGCTCGGATCAGCCACCGTGCTTCCTCCCCACGATCACCCCGAAGGCGACGTGCAGCCCTCCGAAGCCGCCGATCAGGAGCCAGTTGCCCCACGGGAGCGGAAGCAGCAGACCCACCGCGCCCAGGACCATGAAGGCGGTCCCGATGACCGGAACGACCCGCACCGACCACGCGCCGGCCGCGACGAGCCCCGCCCCGTAGAGCAGGAGCCACATCCCGGGCAGCAGATCGAAGCGCTCGGCTCGCTCGAGGGCGGCCGTGAGGAGGGCGCCCGAGACGACCGCGGGCGCCAGGCTCAAGGCGAACTTTCTGGCTGGCCCCGGGATCAGCGGCTCCTGCGCGGTGCGGGTCTTCCGGGCCGTCGAGAGCGCGCCGATCACCGCCGAGACGCCGGCGGCGACCACCCACGCCGTGAGCCAGCCCAGGCGGGTGGGCTGCCGCGCCGCCACGAGCCCGCACGCGGTCGCGACGCCGCCGATCAGGATCAGGCCCCAGCCGGAAAACGCCGAGAACGCGGAGGCGCTCTCCATGGTCTCCCGGATGAAGCGGAGATCGGCCATGGCCCGGGCATGGAGGGTCGACGACTCGGAGATCGGCTCGTTGCCGGCACTCGAGGGCATGGAGTCATGAATAGCGCCGTGGGTTCAATATGTCAAGTACTTTGAAACTCAGAGTTACGGACCGGCCGTGCTAGGCTGCCGGCGTGCCTGCGCTCTCCGGCGTCGAGCGTCCGAACCTCCTCGTCATCCTGATCGACGACCTGCGCTTCGACGAGTTCGGGGCGGGCGGGCACCCGTACATGCTGACGCCCCACGTGGACCGGCTCGCCCGCGAGGGCGCGATGTGCCTCAACGCGTTCCATACCACGCCGCTCTGCTCGCCCAACCGGGCGTCGATCGTGACCGGGCAGTACGCGAGCCGCCACGGCATCATCGACAACGTGGCACGCGACGCGGCGAGCCACCGGCTGCCCAACTATCACCTGGAGCTGCAGCGGCTGGGCTACGAGACCGCGCACGTGGGCAAGTGGCACATGGGCAACGACGGCTCGCCGCGCCCGGGCTACGACCGCTGGGTGAGCTTCGACGGCCACGGCAAGCTCTTCGATCCGGAGCTGAACGTCGACGGCCAGCGCCGGGCCGCTCCCGGGTACGTGACCGACGTGCTGAACACGGAGGCGATCGCCTTCGTGGAGCAGCGGCGCGCGAAGCCGTGGAGCCTCTTCTTCGCCCACAAGGCGGTACACCCGGACGCGCACCAGGCTGCCGACGGCACGCTCGATCTGAGCCGCGGCGGCTACAAGCCAGCCGAGCGCCACCGGGATCTCTATCGGGGCCGGGTGTTCCCGCCGCGGCCGAACGTGCTGCCGCCCGAGGAGGTGGTGCGGGCGAAGCCGGCCTGGGCGGAGGCCTTCCGCCTCAAGGCGACGGAGCGCGCGCAGGCGGTGCTGGCCGCGATCCACGCGGGGACGCAGGAGGAGATCCGCCTGCGCGCCGCGATGATGGCCTCGGTGGACGAGGGGGTGGGGATGCTGCTCGAGGCGCTCGAGCGGACCGGTCAGCTCGACCGCACCTGCATCGTCTTCCTCGGCGACAACGGCTACTTCTTCGGCGAGCACGCGCTCGGACCGGAGCGGCGGTTCGCCTACGAGGAAGGGATCCGCTCGCCGTTCCTCGTGCGCTACCCGCCGCGGGTGCCCGCGGGGAGCCGGCCGGACGCGCTCGTGCTGGCGCTCGACATCGCGCCCACCATGATCGAGCTGGCCGGCGGCACGCCGGGCGGGCACGTCCAGGGCCGCTCGCTCGTGCCGCTCCTCGCTGGCCGGCGCCCGCCCGACTGGCGCACCTCGTTCCTCGTCGAGTACTGGAGCGAGAACGCGATGCCCTGGCTGGTGGGGATGACCTACAAGGCGGTGCGGACCGATCAGGCCAAGCTGATCCACTGGGTCAACCGCGACGGGGTGGATGAGCTCTACGACCTCGCGGCGGATCCCTACGAGCTGGTGAACCTCATCGACGACCCAGCCCGCGCGCGCGAGCGGGCCGACCTGCGGCGGGAGCTCGCCCGGCTCGTGGTGGAGGCGCTCGGGCTCTGAGCCGTCAGCGGCCGCCCGCTCCGGCCGCCGGGCTCGGGTAGCTCACCGCGAGCCCCGCCGCCGCGTCGGACTGGATGCCGAAGGGTGGGATCGGGTAGCGCAGCCCGTTCTTGCTGAGCGCGGCCAGGCCCTCGATGACCTTGGGCAGGAAGCGCGGCGGGATCGCCATCAGCATCTCGTCGTCGGCCACCCCGCCGTAGCGGCGCTCCGCGTAGCAGGGGATGGTCAGCGCGGGCTCGCCGGTCTTGAGCGCCTTGCCCCACGAGTCCGCGCAGGCCGACTCGCCCACCGACGTGAACGACATCTTCTTGTAGCCGATCCACTGGAGCCCGTTGATGAAGAAGATCATCTGGCCGGGGGTGCCGTAGATCAGGCAGATGTCGGGCGGCTCGAGGCGGCCGGAGGTGAGCGGGGCTACCGCCATCGCCTTGTAGCGCCCGTAGGGCACGCAGTCCATCGCGTGCTGGTGGAGGCTCGCGTCCTGCTGGGTCTTGAACCACACTCCGGCCATGCGCTTGCCGGAGAGCCACTCGTCGTCCTGCGGCGAGAGCCCGATCACCGCACCGCACTGGGCTCCCACCAGGTCCGCCATCGTGATGCCCACCGTCCAGCCGAGCTGGCGGGCCTGGGCCACGATCTGGTCGGTGGTGTGCTTGGCCTTCGGACGCCGGATCTTCGGGATCGCCTCCATCTCCTCGACCGTCTCGAAGAGCTTCATGCCGATCGGGATCGAGCGCAGGCGCAGGTACTGGTTGAGGCCGTTCACGATCGCGTCCCAGTCGTACTTGTCGGTGGTGGTCATGGCGTCCTCCGTCCCGGGACATGCCCGAGGACCTGGCCGAGCTGATCGAGATGATTGTCGTCGTGGCCGGCGAGGCTCGCCACCCACTCGCCCAGGCTCATGCGCCCCCGCGCCTGGTGGATGCCGCCGCGCTGCCATTGCGTCGGGGAGAGCGCGTCGAGCAGGGCGACGACCTCACCGCGACGGCGACCGAAGGCCTGGAGCGCGCGGATCGCGTCCTGGCGCTCGTACTGCCGGTCGTCGGCCCAGCGATCCGGATCGAGCGGGTGGCCGATCTCCCCGCCGATCCCCCACGCCGCGAGGGCTTCCGGGGAGGCGCCGAGGGTGAGGATCTGGGGATCATCCGCCGCGAGGATGGTCTGGAAGCGGACGAGGAACAGCTCCTCGACGTCGCGCAGGTGGCAGACGATCTCACCCGCCGACCACCCGCCCGCGTCGGGCCAGCGGGCGAGGGCCGCCGCGTCGCGGCCCTCGATCCGGCGCGCCAGCTCCGCCGGCGTGCTCCGGAGGCGCTCGAGGCGGACGCCGAGCGGGCGGGTGAGGTACTCGTCCATCGTGGGCATGGGCTAAGGCTTGAACTCCTGGTCGAGGATCTCGGTGATGAAGCGGTCGAGCGAGACCGGGTAGAAGCGGACGTTGGGGGCCAGGATCACGCCGGTGTTGATGACCTCGCGCTGGGAGAGCTCGTCGAGGGCGCGCTCCACCTGGGCCTGCGGATTGCGGTCCCACCGCTGGATCCTGAGGTCCTCGCTCTCGAGCGTCACCTGGTGCCGGTTCGAGTACGCGAAGGAGAAGACCCGGGCCACGAGGGCCTCGTCCATCAGCTCGTGCTCCTTGAAGAGATCGCCGTAGGTCTGGCCGGCGCGCCCCGGGGCCAGCACGAGACGCGGCGAGACCTTGATCTTGCCGCGGATCTCCACCGACGAGGCCGGCTGCGTCTCCTGCGGGCCCACCAGGATGTAGGGCAGCACGTGGTAGCCCGCGATGATCCCCGCGACCGGCTTGCGCAGGATCTCGGTGGTCTCGAAGAGGTGCTTGAGGAATTCCGGGTCGTGCTTCTCGCCGAACATACCCGCCTAGCTGCGAAAGACCGAGACTTCCATGCAGTCGAAGTCGAAGTCGTACTCGCGGCTCTCGTACCGCGAATCGTTCCGCACGTGGTCGAGGTAGGGCTTCACGTCGCGCCGGTACATGCCGGTGTTGTCGGCAACCACGAGGGCTCCCTTGACCAGACGCGACTCCACCGCGCGCAGGTAGTCGAGGTAGTCCTCCTTGTTGGCGTCGATCAGCAGGAAGTCGACCGGGCCGCGCAGCAGCGGCAGCACCCGGAGGGCGTCGCCCACCACCACCCGGACCTGCCGGGCGAGCCCCGCCTTCTCCACGTTGCTCGTCACGAACTTGGCCAGGTAAGGATTCTGCTCCACGCAGACCAGGTGCCCGCCCCGCGGCATGTGGCCGGCCACCAGGATCGCCGAGTAGCCGAAGAGCGAGCCGACCTCGATGCCGCGCCGCGGCTGGTGGCGGAACAGCAGGCGGCGCAGCACGCGGCCCTTCGCCCGGCCGATGACCGGGATGCGCCACAGGGTGACTGCGCGGTCCATCAATCGGAGCATTCGCGTGGCGGTCTTGGTCATAGGCGCGCGAGAGTGCGGTTGCGATCCATCAACCGGAGCATTCGCGTGGCGGTCTTGGTCATGGGCGCGCGAGAGTGCGGGCCGGGATCCGCTCGCGCACGCCGTCGGGCAAGGGATAGCGCCGGTCCCACTTGCCGGCCTTCACGAGCTGCCCGGGCAGGGCGCGGCCCACGATCTCCTGCACCCGCTTCGAGACCGCGATCAGCGCGTCGAGATCCACCCCGGTCTCCACGCCCATGGCGTGCAGGCAGTGGATCAGGTCCTCGGTGCACACGTTGCCGGAGGCGCCGGGCGCGAACGGGCAGCCGCCGAGCCCGCCGATGGAGGCGTCGAAGTGGATCACCCCGTGCTCCATGGCGGCCATGATGTTGGGAATGGCCATCGCGCGGGTGTCGTGGGTGTGGAGCGTCCACTCGACGCCCGGGAAGCGGGGCACCAGCCGCTCGAGCACGCGCCCGACCTGGGCCGGGTTGGCCATGCCGGTGGTGTCGGCCAGGCCGATGCCGCGGGCGCCCATGTCGACGAGGCGCGCCACCACCGACTCGAGGTGATCGACCGGCACGTCGCCCTCGAAGGGGCAGCCGAACGAGCAGGAGATGCCGGAGACCACCGGCACCGTCGCGCGCCGCGCGACCTCGGCCACCGCGGCGAGCTTGGCGAGCGACTCCGCGATGGTCATGTTCACGTTGGCCAGGTTGTGGCTCTCGCTCGCCGAGACCACGGTGTGGATCTCGTCCACTCGCGCGTCGACCGCGCGCACCGCCCCCTTGTCGTTGGGCACCAGCGCGGAGTAGACGGTGCCGGGGCGCCGCACGATGGCGGCCATCACCTCGGCCGCGTCGCGGAGCTGGGGGATCGCCTTGGAGGACACGAACGAGGTGACCTCGATGCGCGGCATGCCGGCCGCGGCCAGTCGGTTCACCACGTCGATCTTCCGCTCGGTGGCGATGAAGTCGGGCTCGATCTGGAATCCGTCCCGCGTTCCCACCTCGCAGATCGTCACGCGACGGGGCAGCTTCATGGTGTCTTCTCCTGGGTCGCTTCCCACTCGTCTTTGAGGATCTCGCCCTGCCAGGCGTCGTGCCATCGCCCGTCGATGAAGTAGTAGCGGCGGCGCAGCCCGCACTGCCGATAGCCCGCCCGTTCGAGGCCACGCCGGCTGGCGTCGTTGCCCTGCACGACCAGCGTGGTGACCGTCTCCAGGCCCAGCTCCCGGAACGCGTAGCGCGTCCGGAGCCGCATCGACCCGCCCGCGTAGCCCTTGCCCCACTCGTCCTTCTCGCCGATCACGGTGCCGGTCTCACCCCGACGGTTGCGCCAGTCGATCTTCTCGATCGCGGTGTTGCCGATCAGCTTGCCGTTGTGGCGGAGCACGATGGCCCACAGCACCTGCTGCGGGTCCTTTCCCACCGCTTCGAGCCACTCTTCCTCGGCCTTGGTGGTGAGCGGGAAGCGATAGAGCAGGTAGCGCGTGACCTCCATGTCGGCGAACCACCGTTGGTAGGCCGGCAGGTACTCCGGCCGCGGCGGCTCGAGGCGGACGCGCTCGCCTTCGAGGACGGGACCGAGCATCCGCTAGTACGAGCGCGGCATGCCGAGGACGTGCTCCCCGACGAAGGCCAGGACCAGGTTGTTGTTGATCGGCGCGGCGCGGTAGAGGCGCGACTCGCGGAACTTGCGCTCGATGTCGTACTCCTCCGCGAAGCCGTAGCCCCCGTGGGCGTCCATGCACGCGTTGCCCGCCTCGATGGCCGCCTCGGAGGCCAGGTACTTGGCCATGTTGGCCTCGCCCCCGCACGGGATGCCCGCGTCGAACATCCGGGCCGCCTTGGTGCGCATGAGGTCGGCGGCCTCGATGTTGACGTGGGCCTTGGCGATCGGGAACTGCACGCCCTGGTTGGAACCGATTGGCTTGCCGAAGATCACCCGCTGGCCCGCGTAGGCGACCGCCTTCTCGATGAACCAGCGGGCGTCGCCGAGCGAGTCGGAAGCGACCAGGATGCGCTCCGCGTTCATGCCGTCGAGGATGTAGGAGAAGCCCTTGCCCTCCTGGCCGATGAGGCTTCCGGCCGGGATCTCCATGTTGTCGAAGAAGAGCGCGTTGGTCGAGTGGTTCATCATCATCTTCAGTGGCCGCACGTCGAGCCCCTTGCCCTTGAGCTCGCGGATGTCGATGAGGAACACGCTGAGCCCGTCGGTCTTCTTCTTCACCTGGTCCACCGGAGTCGTCCGCGCGAGCAGCAGCATGAGGTCCGACTGGAGCACGCGCGAGATGAACATCTTCTGGCCGTTGACCACGTAGCGGTCGCCCTTGCGGACCGCGGTGGTCTGCAGCTTGGTGGTGTCCGAGCCCGCGTTGGGCTCGGTGACCCCGAAGGCCTGCAGCCGCAGCTCGCCGGTGGCGAGCTTGGGCAGGTACTGCTGCTTCTGCTCCGCGGAGCCGTGCCGGAGCACGGTGCCCATGATGTACATCTGGGCGTGGCACGCCCCCGCGTTGCCGCCCGAGCGGTTGATCTCCTCGAGGATCAGGGCGGCTTCCATGATGCCGAGGCCGCCCCCGCCGTACTCCTCGGGGATGAGGACCGCGAGGTAGCCCGCCTTGGTCAGCTCGTTGATGAAGGCCTCGGGATACTCGCGCCGGGAGTCGAGGTCCCGCCAGTACTCGCCGGGGTACTGCTTGCAGAGATCGTAGACCGCGGCCTTGAGCGCTTTCTGCTCGGCGGTGAGTACGAAGGTCATGTCGGCCATGGCTATCTCCCGGTGAATCTGGGCTTGCGCTTCTCGTTGAAGGCGCGGACGCCCTCGAGGCGGTCCTCGGTGGTCACGGTGTTGTTGTAGGCCTCGATGGCCAGCGCCATGCCGGTCTCGAGATCGGTCTCGGCGCCCCAGGCGATCGCCTTCTTGGCCTGGCGCACCGCGATGGGTCCATTGTCCGCGATGGTGGCCGCGATCTCCAGCGCCTTCGCCCGCGCCTGGCCCGCCGGCACCACGTGGTTGACGAGCCCGATCGCCTTGGCCTCGCGCGCGTCCACCCGCCGGCCGGTGAAGATCAGCTCCTTCGCCATCGGCGTGCCCAGGATGCGGGGCAGGAGCTGGGTGCCGCCCACCCCCGGGAAGATGCCGCGGGTGACCTCGGGCACCGCGAAGACCGCGGTCTCGCCGCAGACGACGAAGTCGGAGAGCACCGCCAGCTCGCAGCCGCCGCCCATCGCGAAGCCCTCCACCGCCGCGATGATCGGCACCGGGCAGTGGAGCACGCCCGCGGCGGCCGCCTCGAAGATGACGTGCTGGGCGCGCCACGTCTCGTCGGTCATCCCCTCCCGCTCCTTGAGGTCGCCCCCCACGCAGAACGCCTTGCTTCCGGCCCCGGTGAACACCACGGCGCGCACCGTTCTATCCCAGCGTAATGCTTCGAAGCAGCGGAGGAGGTCCTCGCCCATCGCGGTGTTCATCGCGTTGAGCGCCTCGGGGCGGTTCAGCTCCACCGTGACCACGTGGCCCTCGGCCGAGGCGGCGACGTTCAGCGTCCTATAGCTGGACGACATGGCGCTCCGCGAGGTCCCGGATGGTGGCGGCGTCGTAGCCCAGCTCGACGAGCACCTCCGTCGAGTGCTCCCCGAGCAGCGGCGGCACGCGGGTGGGGGCGGGCCGCTCGCCGTCCCACTTGATCGGCAGCGCCACCGCGCGGAAGTCGGGCACCCGCGGGTGCTTCACCGCGGGGAGCATCCCGCTCGCCTCGGTCTGCGGCTCGCCCGCGACCTGGTCCATGGTCGACACGCGCGCCGACGGGACACCGGCCCGCTGCAGCCGCTCCAGCACGTCGGCGGCGGTGAGCCCGCGCGTCACCCGCGCGAGCGCCTCCTGCAGGGCCGCGCGGTGCTCGACGCGGCGCGGGTTGTCCACGAAGCGGCCGTCGCGGGCCAGCTCGGGCACGCCGAGCGCCCCGGTCGCCTTGACGAAGAGGGCGTCCGAGGCGGCCGCGATCATCACCCAGCCGTCGGACACCGGGAAGGCCTCGTAGGGGACGATCATCGCGGTGCCCGAGCCCTGCGGGAGCGGGACCTCGCCGGTTGCGAAGTAGTGGCTCATCTGGAAGACCGACCACGCGAGCGCGGTGTCGAACAGCGCGGTGGTCACCAGCGCCCCGCGTCCGGTGCGGTCGCGCTCTCGCAGCGCGGCCAGGATGCCCATCACCCCCCACATGCCGGTGCCCATGTCCACCACCGAGACCGGCACCCGCGCGGGCGGTTGGCCGGGGTGGCCGTTGATCGACATGATCCCGCCATAGGCCTGCATGAGTGGATCGTAGCCGGGGCGGTCCTTGAGCGGGCCCTCGGTGCCGAAGGCGGTGACCGAACAGTACACGAGCCGGGGATTGAGTGCGGAGAGCCGCGGCCAGCCGAGGTCCAGCTCCTCCGCCGCGCCCGCCCGCAGCGACTGCACGAACACGTCCGCGCGGGCGAGGAGGCGCTCCAGCACCGCCCGCCCGTCGGGGCTCTTGAGGTCCACCGCGAGGCTCCGCTTGTTGCGGTTCACGCTCATGAAGGTCGCGCTCTCCCGCCCCCAGAAGGGGGGCCCCCACGCGCGGGCGTCGTCGCCGCGGCCGAGCCGCTCCACCTTGACGACCTCGGCCCCCATGTCGCCCAGTATCTGGGTGCAGTAGGGGCCGGCGACGTTCTGGGTCAGGTCGGCGACGAGAAGGCCGGCGAGGGCCGCGTTCATGGGGGACCGATTATAGCCCGATCCCCCGAGCCGCCGAGGAGGAGCCTGGAGCCGGGCGAGGGGAGCCTAGAGGCTGGCCCGGCGCGCCTGGTGGTACTTCTCGAGCTCGCGATTGGCGTTCAGCACCGTCTCGAGGCGCTCGACGACCTCCCCGACCTTGGCGCCCGGGATCGTGAAGTAGAGCTCGTCGTCGCCCAGTCCGGTGTAGACCCGGTTGCCGATGCAGCCGAGGCTGGCGACACCGCCCGGCCCCTCGAGCACCGCCGGGATCATCGCGCAGGCGGGGCGCCCCATCGCGGCGGCGTCGCCCGCGAGCCCGGCCGCCCGTGCGGCCTCCGCCACCAGCATGATCTGGCGGGCGCGGCCGCGCACCAGCACCACGTCCGGCGGCGTGGGGGTCAGGGCGAGCGGGGCGTACACCGCGACGCCGAACGCGTCCTTCCGGCGCGGCAGCGCCTCGACCTCCTCCATGCGGATGTACTGCAGGGTCACCATGGTGCCGACCACGCCTTTCAGCTCCTTCGAGCGCTGCGGCGGCAGCCCCACCCCGTGGGTGTAGGCGCCGACCGGGCAGTTGAAGTGATCGTCGGCCTCAGTGTAGAAGACTGCGCCTTCGCCGGCCTGCTTCCAGTAGGCGCAGCCGGCGGGGCCGGATCTGGAGATCCGCGGGATGCCGGCGGGCGCGGCGGCGGCGAAGGTCACCGCCACCGGGGGTGGATTGAGCCCGAGCAGCTCGGTCATACGTCGTCCGGCGGTGCGCGCGTCCATCGGACTCTCCTCAGGGAACCCGGGCGCGGAAGGTGAACGCGACGCGTACCTCGTTGCCGATCGGATTCAGGAACGAGTTGTAGTTCATCGCGTACTCGCCCCGGTTGACGATGAACTCGCCCGAGGCGACGAGCGCGGTCTCGGTGATCTGCACGTCCACCGGCACCGCGATCTCGCGGGTGACCCCGTGCAGCGTGAGGCGGCCCATCACGGCGGCCCGGCGGCCCGCCGATTCCACGCGCACGCTCTGGAATGCGATGGTGGGGAAGCGCTCGATGTCGAAGAAGTCGGCGCTGCGCAGGTGCTTGTCGCGCATCTCGATGCCGGTGTCGAGCGAGGCCGCGTCGATGGTGAGGTTGATGCGCGCGCCCGCGGGGCCGTCCGGGTCCGCCACCACGTCGCCGCTGAAGCGCCCGAAGTGGCCCTCCGCGTTCATCAGCCGGGAGGTCGCTCGGAAGGTGATCTCGCTGGCTTCGGGCTGGATGCGGAAGCGGAGCGGCTCGGCCTTCGCGGGAGCGATTCCGGTGAGCGTCGCCAGCACGAGCGCGGCCAACCAGAGCCGGCGAGTGGTGGAAGGGCGTGACACGGGCCTTAGTATCGCTCATCCGTCGCCGCGGCCGGACGGTTTCCGCCCTTGAATCGACAAATCAGGACGGGCCCGCCGGGGCCCGGGTGTAGGCTCGCCGCAGAGAGACGCCCCCAATCGTGCCCGCGATGTCGCTCGCGCTCGGCCTGTTCCTGTCCATGGTCGCTCTGGTCGCCTCCGTCATCGCGCTCCTCGCGCGAGCGCGCACGGCGCCGGAGGGCGCGGACGGGCGCGTCGCCGCGCTGGAGAGCCAGGTGCGCTTGCTGCTCGACCGGGTCCGGGCCCTCGAGGAGGCCGCGGATCAGGCTCGCGCACCGGCCGCCGTGCTCCCTACGCCGGCCGAGGCGCCGGCGCCCGAGGTCGTGACCGCGCCCGTCGGCCCGGATCCTCCGTTCTTGGCCGCTCCGCTCAGCGCCTCCGCCGGGCCATCGCTTCCCACCTCGAGCCCGCCGCTGATACCGCCACGGCCGTCGCTCGGCCTCGAGCAGCGCATCGGAGCCCGCTGGGCGACGTGGGTCGGGATCGTGGTCATCCTGGTCGCAGCCGCTCTCTTCCTCAAGTGGGCCTTCGACAACGAGTATCTGGGCCCGGCGGCGAGAGTGGGCGTCGGGGTCGTGGGCGGACTCCTGATGCTCGTCGCCGGGCTCCTGCTTCACCGGCGGCAGGACGTCCCCTATCTGAGCGAAGGGCTGGCCGGCGGCGGGCTCGGTTGTCTCTACCTCTCCCTCTTCGCCGCTCACGCTCTCTATGGTTTGATCGGGCCCGCGGCCGCGTTCACCTCGATGTTCGCGGTCACCCTGCTGGGCACGTTCGTGGCGGTCCTGAGCGGGCGACTCAGCACCGCCGTGCTCGCAGTGCTGGGCGGACTCCTCACCCCGGTGCTCCTGCGCGTGGAGCGTCCCGACGAGCGCAACCTGCTGGCCTACCTGCTGGTGCTCGACGTCCTCGTGTTGCTGGTCGCGCGCTTCCGGACGTGGCCCGCGCTCACCCAGCTCGCCTGGGGCGGCAGCGCGCTGCTCCTGCTGCCGACGCTCTGGGGCGCGCCCGAGGCCCCGCATCCGCTGACTCGGCTGCTGCTTCTCTCGGCGCTTTTCCTCGTCTTCCTGGCGGCGCCGCTGTTTCGGGAGCGGGCGACGGGGCATCGGAGCGAGCCGATCGACCTGATCCTCGTGGTCGCCAACGCGGCCGGCTACTTCTGGGCCGTCTACTTCACCCTGGAGGCCACGCGGCCGGGGCTCGAGGCTCCCTGGGCGGTCGGGCTCGCGGTGCTGTATCGCGTGGTGTCGGCGGACTACGGCTCCCGTGTGTCCGCCGACCCGGTGCCGGTCCTGGTGCACGAGGGTGTGTCGTGGACCTTCCTCACGCTGGCCATCCCGCTCGCCCTGGATGTCCAGTGGATCACCCTCGCCTGGGCGGTCGAGGGCGTGATGCTGCTCTGGCTCGCCTCGCGGGTCCCGATCTCCGTGGCGGCCTGGGGTGGCCTCGTCGCGCTCTTGCTGGCGTTCTCGCGGGCGGTGGCCTTCGATCGCTACTGGTCGGCCGACATCGTGGCGGTCTGGAACCTGACCTTCGTCGTCCACCTCCTGGTCGCGGGAGTCCTGGCCGTCGGCGGCTGGCTCGGTGGCCGGATCAGGGCCGAGGAGCGGTTCCGACCGAACCCGCCCCTTCTGCAGGGGGCGCTCTGGGTGGCCTCGGTGGTGACCCTGGCCGTGCTGTTCTGGCGGGAGCCGACCGGGCTCTGGCCCGCCACGCTGCTGACCTTCGAGATCGTTGTTGTGGCCTGGCTCGGCCGGGGCTCCACCTCTCCGGCGTTCGTGGTCGCGATTCCGTTCCTGGCCGTGGTCCTGATCCTCCGCGTTCTGCTGGCGGATGACAACCTGGCACGGGCGGCCGCGGGGTCCCTCCTGAACCTGCCGCTGCTCTCCCGGGTCGGGGCCTGTCTCGGCATGGGGCTAGCGGGGGGATTCCTCGTCCGGGCGCCGGGAGCGTCCGCGCGTCTCGTCGGACGGATCGTTTCGGGCGGCGCCGGCCTGGTGCTGCTGTTCGCTTTGAGCCTGGCGTGGACGCGGTATCAGGGCGCGCTGGAGTCGGCCGCGCGCGCCTCCGGCCGCCGGGTCGTCGGTGATGTCGGCTGGCGCATCCAAGTCGGTCTCTCGGTGCTGTGGACGGTGTACGCCGCGCTGGCCCTGGCGTGGGGATTCGCACGCCGGACCCCGGCCGTGCGATATGCGGCTCTCGCCCTGCTCGGTCTCACCGTCTTCAAGGTCATTGCCGTCGACTTCTCCGCGGCCAAGACATCCCTGCGGATCCTGTCGTTCCTGGTCCTCGGCGTTGTCCTGCTGCTCGTCAGCCTGGTCTATCAGAAGCTTCTCGGTCGGAGGATTTAAGGCTTCGAAAAGTAGGTTAGACAGTTATATCCTCGGCGCCCATGGTCGAGCCCGGTCCGCCCCCCGGAGAGCAGTTTGCATTCAAACGGTGCGGTCACGCCCATCCAGCGATCGGCTCGATCTGATTGGGTCCTATGACGATCTTCTGGGATGGGCTCGGCAGGCGACGATCCTCACACCGGGCGAGGCGGCGGTCCTGGCCGACACGGCGCGCCAGGGACCCCGTGCGGCGAGCGATGCCCTGGCGCAGGCTCGACTCCTCCGTGAGTCGATGTATGCCGTGTTCTCGGCGAGGGCTGCGGGTCTGCCCGCTCCGCCCGCTGATCTTCAAACCCTCAATCGGGCGATAGGCAGAGCCATGACTCACGGCGGTCTGACTCCCGCCGGTGCACGCTTCGAGTGGGGCTGGCCCGATTCGGTACTCGGCCTGGACCGGGTCTCGTGGTGGGTGGCGCGCTCCGCGGCCGAGCTCCTGACCTCCCCGGACCTAACCTTCGTTCGCGAGTGCGCCAGTTATGACTGCGGATGGCTTTTCATGGACTCGACCAAGAACCGGAGCCGCCGCTGGTGCGACATGCGCGTCTGTGGGAACCGGGCGAAGAGCCGGCGCCACTACGAGCGTCGGCGGGCCGCCGGCGGAAACCGGCGGCCCGCCGACCGCTAGCTCGCCGTAAGAGCTGCCGTAACTTCGCGCAGCAGCTCGGTCGATGTGAACGGCTTGGCAACCACGAACTGGACGCCGTGCCGCTCGATCTTCTCGGGCTCCAGCCGATCGCCGAAGCCGGTGATGAGCCCGATGGGCGTGGTCGGGAATCGCTCGCGGCAGGCGGTGGCGACCTCCCAGCCCGATGCCCCGGGCATGGCCAGATCCGTCAGCACCAGGTCGACCGACTCGATCTCGATCCGGGAGATCCCGGCCAGGCCGTCCGCGGCCTCGACCACGTGGCAGCCGTTCTCGCGGAGGAGGTCGGCCAGGGACTGGAGGATCTCCGGATTGTCCTCGACGATCAGCACCCGCTTGCCTGCCGGGACAGCCGTCGAGCCGCGGGTACTGCCGTCGGCCGGTAACTCGGCCGGGACCGGGAGGTTGACCACGAAGGTGGTGCCTCGCCCGAGCGCACTCTCCACCTCGATCGCCCCGCCGTGGCGCTTCACGATGCCCCAGACCACCGCCAGGCCGAGCCCGTTGCCCTGGGCGCCCTTGGTGCTGAAGAAGGGCTCGAACACCCGACGCCGGGTCTCCTCTGACATGCCGCAGCCCCCGTCCTCGGCCCGGACCACGACCTGGCCCCCTTCGGTCGCGGTCCGGAAGGTGAACCGACCCCCCGCGGGCATCGCATCGAGCGCATTGTTGAGCAGATTGAGGAACGCCTCGCGCAGCTCTTCGGCGGTGCCCGCGACCAGGGGAATCTTGCCCATCTCGATCTTCACGTCGTAGGTCACGCCGCAGCTCTGCGCCTGGTCCCGCCACCGCGGGCGCGCCAGGTCGACCACCTCTCGGATCACCCGGTTCATGTCCACCGGGGCAAACGGACGGATGCTGCGGGTGCGGGTGAACTCCTGGATCCGCCGCACGGTCTGGGCGCCGTCCTGGGCGGCCTGGCGGATCATGCTCAGGCTCTCGGCCACATCCGGCGCCTGGCCCCGCGCGAGGAGCAGCTCGGTCCGCAGCATCACGATCGCGAGCAGGTTGTTGAAATCGTGGGCCACGCCCGCGGCCATCTCGCCGAGCGCGCGCAGCCGCTCGACCTGGACGAGCTGGTCCTGGGACTTCTGGACCCCTTCGAGGGCGCGCTCGAGCTCCGCGTACAGCCGCGAGTTCTCGACGGCGATGCCGGCCTGGGCGGCGAAGGTGGTAGCCACCGCCACGTCGTCCTCCGAGCAGGTGGACGACTGGCTGGTCACCGCGGTCAGCACGCCGACCAGCCGATCGCCGGCCCGCACCGGCACCGAGAGCCAGGCCCGGAGGCCGAGCTTGGTCGCCATCTCGGCCTGCTCCGCGTTCAGGGTGGCGGAGCCGGCAAGGTCCGGGATCGCGAGCGGCTCACCCGAGGCGGCCACGCCCCCGCACGGTCCCTCACCCACGGCGATCTCGGCCGGGAGCAGGACGTCGACGCCCTCGCCCCGGGCCTCGGTCCGTACCAGCCGGTCCTCGTCGACGAGATGGAAGGCCACGGTCTCGGCCTGGAGCAGGCCGCGGTAGAGGTCGGCGATGCGCCGCTGGACGGTCGCCGGCGGCCAGAGCCGTGTCACGCGCTGGCTCACCTCCACGAGGGCCTCGAGCCGGCCCTGCCGCCGGGTCAGCTCGCGGAACAGGTTGCTGTTGGACAGGGCCACCGCGGCCTGGGAAGCGAGGGAGGCGGCCAGGTTCCGCGACGCCTGCGAATAGGGCAGGGCGTCGCGCTCGATGGCCTCGGAGGAGGGGAAGGCGCGGCCACTCTCCCGCTTGCAGTTGATCAGCTCAAGCACCCCGATGATGTCCCCGCCGGGCGTCTTCATCGGGAGGACCAGCATGGACTT
>Ga0099791_10000416_pt1 | contig 15938 bp, 13 predicted proteins | sample Rivendell_Oct201_7_FD_77318 | JGI IMG/M metagenome (GOLD analysis project Ga0099791, IMG submission 77318) | Vadose zone soil and rhizosphere microbial communities from the Eel River Critical Zone Observatory, Northern California to study diel... | ecosystem: Environmental > Terrestrial > Soil... | reverse complement strand
GTCGGCAAAATGCCTCTCGAGCGCCGCAATCGCCCCTGGGATACGATCGGGCCGACGCCGCGCCACCGCCTTGAGCCGCTCGGTTTGGGGCCACAGCCGAAAACCATCGTCCGATACCGTGCCGTCGCTCCATATACCGTTCGCCACCAGGCCGCTCGACGGGTCGACGCCGTATCGCTCGGCAAATTCAAAGAGGGAATCGGCCGCCAACGTCAATGCCGGATCCATCGGCATGCCCATCGCGGCAGCGGCCGTTTCGTACCGGTGAAGCAGCCATATCCATTCGTAGTGATGACCCGGCTCGGTCACGAAGCGCCCGGCCTCCCGGCGGGGCTCCAGCGCCTCATCGAAGTATTCCGGCAATGCGCCTTCCCATGCCTGGAAGAAGCGGGCGACAAAGAGAGCAGCCAGTCCGCTGGCACAATCGAAAAAGGGCTCGCCGCCGAACGCCTCGCAGGCAGCCAGCAGCGCCTCGAAGAGGTGCATGTGGGGATTTTGCCGGCGCAGCTGGGAGTCCGGAATGCTGTCGCGATAGCCGCCGGCCGGGTGGGCGAACCGCGCCGCGATATGGTCAACAAGCGCGACGGCATCCGCGCGCACGCGGTCAGCGCCCACCACCTCGGCCGCCGCAGAAAACGCGAGCAGCACGAAGGCGTGATCGTAGAGGTCGCGCGTCAGGTCGATCGGCCGGTTGTCGAGATCGAAACGCCAGGCGAAGCCTCCGTCGGGAAGCCGCGCCGGCCCTTGCAGGAAATCAAGTCCAAGCGCAACCGCCTCCTTGGCCTGCGGTACGTCGTGTCGCGCCGCTTTGGCGAACACATAAGTCTGGCGTGCGGCGACGCGCAGGCGCCGAAACGGCGAGTGGCATTGCAGCGAGGTGGCATCGAGGTGTTCGTGGAAGGCGCGGCGCTGCCAATCCACCCCGCGCTCAAGCCAAAATGGCCAGGCTTGGTCAGTGAGCCAGCGTAAGCCCGCCGGTCCGGCGGGCACGCCGCCATGAAGCTTCATTTTACCTCGGCGAGGCCTGACACGGCGGTTGCCGCATCGGCCTTCAATCGATCGATGATGAGTGTGGTCGAGGAATCCGGCAGCAAGTCGACCAGCGCGACCCTGCCGCCGTATGACTCGACGACGTCGTGCCCCACGACCTGATCGATCCGGTAGTCGGCGCCCTTCACGAGTATGTCTGGCCTGATGCGGGTAATGAGTTCGATCGGAGTGTCGTCGGCAAACAGCACGACGGCGTCCACGAAGGCGAGCCCCGCCAGCACGATCGAGCGTGCGGCCTCAGGCTGTACCGGCCGTGTGGCGCCCTTGAGCCGCTTCACCGAGGCGTCGCTATTGAGGCCGACGATCAGCCGGTCGCAGCGCGAGCGCGCCTCGCACAAGAGCTGGACATGCCCGGGATGGATGAGATCGAAGCAGCCGTTGGTAAAGCCTATCGTCAGCCCATCGCGGCGCCACGCCGCAACGCAGTCCTCGACCGCCTCGACGTCCTTTATTTTTTCCCGCAATTCGAAGTGCGGGCGCGACAGCAGCAAGTCACGCAGCTCGCTTGCGGTCACTTGCGACGTCCCCCGCTTGCCGACCACGACACCGGCCGCCACGTTGGCAAGTCGGGCGGCGTTGCGGATTCCGGCATCGCTGACGAGCGCGAGGGCGAAGCTCGCCACCACGGTGTCGCCGGCACCGGAGACGTCGACCACCCGCCTTGCGGTGGCATCGAACGATGCCGCCTCGCCGTCGCGTGAAACGATGAGCGCGCCCCGTTCGCCCCGGGTGACGAGCACGCTTTCGCATTCGACGTCATCAGCCAGAGCCTGGGCGGCGGCCCTCACGGCTGCCTCGTCGTTCTTGACGGGGTGTCGCAACGCCTGGGCAAGTTCGCCGACATTCGGCGTCAATGCTGTCGCGCCCCGATAGCGCGCATAATCGAGCCCCTTCGGATCGACGACGATGGGCTTGCGAGCCCGCCCCGCCGCCGCGATGATCGCGGCGACGACCCTTGGGGTCAGCACGCCCTTGGCATAGTCGGAGAGGATGACCACATCGGCGGCACCGATCCGGCTTTGCGCGGCCGCGATGATCGCGTCCTCGACCTTTTGACCGACCGGCGTTGCTTCCTCGGTGTCGGCCCGCAGCAGATGCGTGTTATGCAGGTAGGCAACGAACCGCGTTTTGACCGTGGTGACCCGCCCCTCAACTTCGATCAATCCACCGGTGGACACTTTCATCGCTGTGAGATGGGTGCGGACCGATTGCGCCGCCTCGTCGCGGCCGATCACGGCAACGATCTCGCAGGCGGCCCCGAGGCTCACGATGTTGCGGACGACATTGCCGGAACCGCCGACGACGTCGAGGGGGCCGGTCGTCTCGATCACCGGCGCCGGCGCCTCGGGCGATATGCGCGACACATGCCCATAGACGAATCGGTCGAGCATGATGTCGCCGACCACGAGCACGCGCTTGCGGCTGAATTGATCGAGAACGGTCTCGAATGAGGACATGAGTGCCCCTGTAAGCCCGCCTTGCTTGAGCCCACCGCTTGTCAAGTCAAACTTGCGTTCTTGTCAAGTTTACCTGACGGTTTGGTATTGCGTTGCGCGCGCCAAGCAAAGTTAAGTAACTGAATATAATGAAATTTATATCCCTCAAGGGCTCGCGCGTGGCGCCAGCTCGACTTGACTATCACGCCAGCGCGGCTCAGACGTGGTGGGCAACGTCGCCACGGAGTCGGACAGGCAGAAATATGACGGCTGGGAAGAGCGGGCGCTTATGTTGCTTGTGACCGGCGGAGCGGGATTCATCGGGTCGAACGTGGTCGCCGACCTGAACGAGGCCGGGCACACGGATGTCGTTGTTAACGATATGCTGGGATCGGATGGCAAGTGGCGCAATCTGGGCAAGCGCCAGCTCGCCGACCTCATCCCCCCGTCCGATCTGTCCGACTGGCTAAAAGGACGCAAGCTCGACGTCGTGATTCATCTCGGCGCCATGTCGTCGACAACCGCGACGGACGGCGATCAGGTCATCGAATGCAACTTCCGATTGTCGTTGCGGCTGCTCGACTGGTGCACATCCACCCGCACCCCTTTCATTTATGCGTCCTCCGCCGCAACTTACGGGAACGGCGACGACGGCTTTGTCGATGACGCCACGCTCCCGGCACTCAGGCGGCTGCGGCCGATGAACCTTTACGGCTGGAGCAAACATCTGTTCGATCTTGCGGTCCTGGATCGCGCGGCCAAGAAGCAAGCGCTGCCGCCGCAATGGGTGGGGCTCAAGTTTTTCAACGTCTATGGCCCGAACGAATACCACAAGGGCGAGATGATGAGCGTGCTCTGCAAGGTGTTCGACCAGGCCAAGGCCGGGGCGCCGGTGCGGTTGTTCAAGTCGCACCGCCCCGGCATCGCGGATGGCGACCAGCGGCGCGACTTCATTTACGTTGACGATGTGACGGCGGTGGTGCGCTGGCTCATCGGCACGCCGTCGGTCAACGGGCTGTTCAATGTGGGGACCGGCAAAGCGCAGAGCTTTCGCGAGATGATCGAGGCCATGTTCCTGGCGCTGGGCCGGCCGCCCAAAATCGAATACGTCGACATGCCAGCTTCGATCCGCGATAGTTACCAGTATTTCACGCAAGCCTCGGTCGAGAACCTGCGCCGCGCCGGCTACAATGCGGGATTCACCCCGCTCGCGACCGCGGTTCGGCGCTATGTGGGTGAGTTTCTCGACCGGGCGGACCGGCACAGGTGAAGCACGTTCTTGTTGATCCAATCCACAAGCCGGGCGATGACAATATAGCGGGTGTCATTGTCGAGTCTAACTCCCATGCATCACGGTACCGGAGCGGAACATTTGGAACAGCTCTCGGCAGCACAGGTGCAGCCGCCGAAGGTTGCGAACGCCCCCCCGATGTTGACGATCGTGGTGCCGACCCTCAACGAGCGCGACAACATCAAGCCCCTCATCGCGTTGCTGGACGCGGCCCTCCCGAACGTGGATTGGGAGGTCATGTTCGTGGACGACGATTCAACCGACGACACCGCGAGACGCATCCGGGCGCTGGCGCTTGTCGATCCGCGGGTCCGATGCATCCAGCGGATCGGGCGGCGCGGATTGTCCACGGCCTGCATCGAGGGCGTGCTGGGGTGCTCGGCACCCTATGTCGCCGTGATGGACGCCGACCTCCAGCACGACGAGGCGCTGCTGCCGCGCATGCTCGACATTCTCCGGAAGGAAAATGTCGATCTCGTCATCGGCAGCCGCTATGCGGCAGGCGGCGGCTTGGGCGATTGGGCCGTCAACAGGGCATGGATCAGCCGGTTGGGTACGAAGCTCGCCCGTCTGATCTGCGAGCAGGACATCTCCGATCCGCTCAGCGGCTTCTTCATGTGCCGCCGCGATGTATTCGAGGGCGCGGTGCGTCGCATGTCCGGGCAGGGATTTAAGATCCTGCTCGATCTGTTGGCGTCGTCTTCCCGTCCCTTGCGGGTGCGCGAACTGCCGTTCGAATTCCGCACCCGGCGGCACGGCGAAAGCAAGCTGGATACGCTGGTCGTTTGGGAATACTTTGCGCTGTTGGCCGATAAGCTGTTCGGCCACATCCTCCCGGTCCGTTTCGCTCTTTTTGCATTGATCGGCGCCGTCGGATTGGCGGTCCACATGTCGATATTGTGGGGAGGATTGCACTTCGCGGCACTGAATTTTGGCGCAGCGCAGTCATTGGCGACGCTGACGGCGATGACGTCGAATTTTTTCCTGAACAACATCCTGACCTACCGGGACCAGAGACTGCGCGGCTGGCGAACATTGCAAGGACTCTTCACATTCTACGCCATTTGCGCTATCGGCGCGACCGCGAACGTCGGCATTGCGTCCTACCTGTTCAACGCCAATCAGACTTGGTGGGTTGCCGGCCTTCTAGGGGTGATCGTCGGGGCGGTATGGAACTACGCGATGTCATCGATTTTCACCTGGAGGGCAGCCTGACGACCGGCTCGGCTGGCGTTTGCCGGGTAGCCGTGCAAGTTCAAATTCAAAGGCATAACAAACAGTAAAATGCGCGGGGAGCACCCGCAGAACAGTTCGACGTCAGATGGCTGAGGAGCAGGAATTGCGGTCGCACGTGCTGGCGGCGCTCTATCGAATCTACGAACGTCGGCTTGTGCGGGAGGTCCGGTCGCAGGCGGTGCCACGACATGTCGGCGTCATTTTGGACGGCAATCGGCGCCATGGCCGCCGACGCCAACTCACAGACCCGGAAGAAATCTACGCAGTGGGCGCCGACAAGCTCGACGATCTGCTCACCTGGTGCGTCGAGTTTAAAATTCCGGCCGTCACGCTGTGGGTGCTTTCAACCGATAATCTCTCGCGCAACCCGCAGGAAGTATCCGGCATCCTGGCTGCGATCGAGACCAAATTGCTCGCACTCGCCAAGGCGCCGCAAATACATCGCCAGCGCGTTCGCGTCAGGGCGATCGGCCGCCTCGATCTCCTGCCGCCCGCGACGCTTGCCGCCGTGCGCGCCGCCGAAGCCGCGACAAAGGACTATGACGGCCTGCATCTCACCATCGCGGCCGCCTATGATGGGCGCCAGGAGATCACCGACGCGGTGCAGTCGTTTCTGCGAGAGCAGTCGAAGAACGGCAAAAAGCTCGAGGATGTCATCGACTTGGTGACGCCGGACGCACTCAGGCGTCATATCTATTCGCCGGATTTGCCGGATCCCGACCTCATCATCCGCACCAGCGGCGAGATTCGGCTGTCGGGGTTTCTGCTGTGGCAGAGCACCACCTCGGAATTCTATTTCTCCGAAGTGAACTGGCCGGCGTTCCGCAAGATCGATTTCCTGCGCGCGATTCGTTCATTCCAGGGCCGCACGCGGCGGTATGGGCTGTGAGGGGCGGGTGTAGGGTGGGCAAAGGCGCCTGCCGCAGCTGATGGGATGATGCACTGACCCATCCGACTTTGCCCACGCGGTCACACGGCCCAAGTCAGACAGCGTGGGCAAAGGCGCACAATGGTCCGTGCCAACAACCCTGCTCCGTGCGATGCGCCTTTGCCCACCCTACCTTCACCAACGACTTCAGAAAAAGCTCGTCGATCCCTCAAACGCCGGCAGCATGCGGCCGAGCAGCAGCACGCAGAGCCATAGGCTCAGCGAAAGCCCCGCGGCCAGCTTGACGTAGGCGCCCGCCGTCTTGCCGTCAGCAAGGACCAGCCTGTGGCGATGGTCCATGACGGTGAAGACGAGCGCGTTGAGTCCGGCGAGCAGGATCAAAGTGAGTTTCAGCTTGAATGCCGGGTTGGGCCAGTACATGAACGGGTCGGTCACGAAGAACTCAATTCCAGTTGCGAGATTGATGAGGAAGCCGACGATCACGAACGGCAGAAAGGCGAGCGCCGTCCGCATCGGCACGCCGCGGATGAAGCCCAGCAATCGGAGATCGACGATCAACAGTCCGCCCGCCATGAGGCACAGGCCGATGAAGTGAAACGTCTCCCCCATGGCGAACATCCAGCGGCTCTCGCGCACGGCGGCGCCGAGTGGCAACTCCTTGATCCAGTGAAGAACCTCTCCCTCGGTCATGTCACGATCAGTCCGATCTAGTACAGGTTTCCGTGATACCAATTATATCGACATCATCCATCAGCCTCGTCCTGAGGAGCGCGCACCGAAGTCGAGCTTGCCCGACTTCGGCAATTAAAAAAGTGTCGAAATCGGCAACAGCCGATTTCGATGCGCGCGTCTCGAAGGACGGCCACAAGCGAGATCGTGCCCGCGGCCATCCTTCGAGACGGCCGCGCCAAGAGCGCGGCCTCCTCAGGATGAGGTCCGACGGTTTGATTTCGATCGTTCGATACCATTGGTTTCATGGAGTCGATCCGCTCTCGGCCGCATCGCGCCGCCTCACAGCGGCGGCGGGGGCATGGTGTAGCCGATGAGCCGGCCCGACACGATTGCGCCCAGCCAGAACGCCACGGAAAAAATTGCCGCGATCCTGGCGTTCGGCGCCACGATGGCTTCGCCAACCATTGGGCCACGCGGCGTTGCGAGGCCGATTGCGTCTTGAGAATCTCCGTGCAGGGCCTTGCCGAGCGCCCACAGAGCAACGCCGGCGCATACGATCAGGATCATCTTGATCCAGAATGCGGGCGTGTCCATCAGCCGCCGCGGCTCGCCGAAGAACAGAAGGACGCCGGAAGCGGCGTTCATGGCAAATCCGAACCACGCGAGGCCGAACAGCCTGTCGAATGCCAAAACGGGGAAATCCCTCGCATATCCCAGTATGCGGACGCTGTACATCAGGGAAATGCCGACCACCATCGCCATGCCGACGGCATGAAAGCACAGAATGATGGGATGCCCCCAATCCGATTCGCGCAACCAGACGGACGCGTCCGTCTGCTCAAGCCATGCCAGGAATTCCATCATCGACTGCACTTCAGCCGCGATTTTGGGGATCAACGAGCTTGCCAAGCGAATGGTCCTGATACGGAATATCCTGCATCAGCTGCACGCCCGGCGTCTTGTTGAGGTTGAGCCTTCGTGTTGACATGACCCACGGTTCCAGGAACATGACCGGATCATCGACCGTCGTCGAATAAATCAAGGTGTCGCCCTCGCGCCGCAGCCGCTCGATCACCTTCATCTCGGCGCTGTGGAAATAGCCGGGCCAGTCAAGCCAGGTGACGTCGGTAAATCCCATCGAGGTCACCACCAGCGTGTCGCCTTCCCAGCACCCCACCGCCAGGCCATAGAATGTCTGGTCGTATTTCAGCACCGGGTCGTGTTCGCGGCAATCGGTTGGGATGGCGCGAAACGTGTTCTGGTACTCGTAGAGGAAAATCACCTCGTCGGCGGTCTGCACGATCTTGTTCGGCGGACCGATGCGCGGGAGCCCGCGCGGAAGGTTCTTCCATTCGGGATCGGCGTAGTCGATCCACTTGCCGCCGGCATTGGCGTGATAGTCGCTCAAGCGCACCTTTTCCCAATACTGGGGCTTGTATTGCGGCTTGTTGGTCAGGCCGCGATGCGCGATGGCGCAATCCTGCTCGAAGGTGATGTATTGCTGCGTGCCGCTCGCGCCGTTCGCCTTGAACCGCTCGTCGCCGTTGCGCGGCGGAAAGGCGTCGATGGCGGTCTTGCAGGTGGTCGGCGTCAGTTGGGCGACGCCGCCGCCCCAAATGCCGTTAAAGTCAGGGCGGGTTTGCGCGCAGGGCGAACCCGGAAGCATCACGCAGGCGGACGCCACCACAGCCGCGGCGGCGAGTTGCGGAAGAGATTGCAACATGGCGGATATCCTTGAAGGTGTTGTCACACGTCGACTGATTCGGTCCGTCCCGACATTACTTTGCAATGCCGTTTTCGTCGATGAAACCGACCTTGACGTATTTGCCGTCCGGAAACGTGAATGCATTGGTGAATCCATAGTGGGCGCCCGAGCGGTCCGGATTATAGTCGACCTTGTAGGTTTCGCCGATCACGAACAAGCGCCGGTCGCTCAAGCCCAGCCGCCGCAGTCCGTTTGGGCCGATGGTTTCCGTCGCCCATTGCTCGACCGTCCCATCGTCTTTCTTCACGTCGAAGTGGAACCAGGCGTGGGGGTTGATCCAATCGATTTTGGTTAGAACGCCGACGAAACTTTCCTGCTTGTTGACGTCGAACTGGGCTTGCACCGCGTGATGGGCCTGCGTCGTCGTCGCGACAAGCAGACCGCCACCGAACAATCCGACGAGAAGCGAAGATTTGCGCATGGTTCCTCCGTTTGTTTTGATCAACCGGAAATTACAGTAATTCCGGTCGTGTTCAGTCGCTTCACCGGAGTCATGGCCGGGCTTGTCCCGGCCATCCACGCCTTAACTGGCTGAGAGCCCAGCAAGAAAGGCGTGGATGCCCGCGACAAGCGCGGGCATGACGGCGGAGGGGCAAGTAATTCGACCATATCAGAACAGGCTCTGTCACTTCGCTTTCGCGAGCAGCTCCGGCTCGGGAAAGATCTGATACGGATTCGACCAGCCTTCCGTTAAGGTGATGTCCAGCACCTTGGCGCCGTCGATTTCCTGGACTATCCGCCCGGGCCAATAAGTTCCGGTGTGGAATTTGTCGAGCGCGGTCTGGCCCAAGCTCTGGCCATTGCGATAGCCCGAATAAATCGAGACCATCTTCTTGGACCCGCCGCCCGGCATGGCGATCGTGGTTTCGACCCGTTCGGGCCGGTTATCGCTGCCCAGCGTCGTCTTGTACGACTGCCCGTTCATCGATGTGGTCAGGATGGTCTTGCCATCCTCCTTGGTGATTTGCAGCGGCGCTTCGCACGCCTTGCCGTCCAGGCATTTCTTGGCCGAGGCAAATGCGGCTGCGTGAATGGCGGCGTGCGGCATCAGCCACAGCGCCTGGGCGCGGTAGGAGGCATTGCCGGAGGGCGACGGATTGACGCCGGGCGTCGCCTCATTCCAGGCCCGGTCCTTCTTGACGACCCGCACCGTCCGGCCGCTTGCGGTTTCGAAATCGAGGCGGCTCGCGGGAATTTGAAGCGCCACCGCGTAGCTGAACTTGCTGACTTCGATCTGCCGGCCCGGCGTCGCCGATTCGACATCGACCATTGTCCCGCTGCCGACATATTCGAGCAGGTTGACCTGGCCGATGACGAGGCGCGTGTCGCGAATGAGGCCAAGCGCATCGGCTGCGGCCCGGATCGCCGGATCGATGTCCTTGGCGGGAATTTCCGTGCCCCACCAACCAGTGTTTGCGGGCGTGTACTGGGCCAAAGCGGGTTGACGACTTAATCCCGCCGACGCGGCCGCTACGGTGGCGAGCACAACAGCCCTGGTTACCGCTTTCACGACGTTTTCCTCCCCATGACGCAAGGTCTTCTCCGACCGTAGCCCGCGTTGAGCGCAAGCGAAACCCGGGAACTGCACTGCCGAAGCGTCCCGCGCAAGCCCCGGATTTCACTTCGCAACCAATCTTACGGCGGCGACGGCCCTTCGACATGCATGTATTGCGCATGACAGCCATCGCAGGCGACGCGCAACTTCTTCACCTGCTCCCTGAACCGGTCTGCGGCGCCGGCCTGACTGGCATCATAAGCGGTCATCGCCGCGTCCTTGGCGATGCCATAGAAGGCATCGAAATCCTGCCATATCGCCAGCGTCGCCGTGGTGTTGATCGGCGAGCCGTCGGCCGCGACGCCGGGCTTCGTCTGCGGCGGGAAGAGGTGCGGGAAGGCGGTGAGCAGCGTGCTGATGCGGTCGGCGCGCGCTTTCAGGTCGTCAAATTGCGGGGCGCTGCCTTCCAACCCAAGCTCGATCTCCATCATCTCGGATTCGACGCCGTCCATGAGCAATTGGCGAGCCGCAACGACATCGTCGGACCGGTCGATCCCGGTCAAGCCCGGAACGCGGTCTTCGCCGTGCACCTTCACCGCAACCGCAACTATGACCGACAGCGCCATCATGGCGGCGGTTCCGAATCTGCCCGATACGCGTCCCTTCGGCGGTGGCAGCATTCGAAACATCGAAATCCCTCCTTATAGTCATAACTACCCTCCCCTGAAGGGGGAGGGCAAAGGACGTCCTTTTGCTGCCGGAGGCAGTCCGGGGTGGGGTGGCGGCGACGCCGCGCGCGACACCGATGCGGAATTTGCGGCGCGGCCGTCACCCCCTCCCGGCCCGCTGGCGCGGGCCGACCTCCCCCCAGCCGAACCTCGCCATAGCGAGGGTTCGGCCACTCAACAAAGTGACCGAAGTCGTCATCAGCCGACTTCGGTTGGGGGAGGTGAAGACTCTCGCGTCACATGCATTAACCCTGCGCTTCTCCGTCCTTCACCTCAGGGCCGCGGCTCCAATGCGGTGAATTCCCCATCGCCCTTAAACGACACCCAGGTGCCGGCGAGGCGTGCCTGTTCAACCCCGGGCTTGCTGTAGTCGCACACGCCGTCCGGGAATATCTGCTTGAGCTGGGCAAGGCGCTCCGTCGTTGGGGCGATCTTGTAGTCCGCCATATCGACCGGCTTGAGCGCGCATTTGAACACATCGTCGGCAGGAGGCGCGCCGGCCGCAAGGCGCGCATCCCCGGCGAACGGAAACAGCTTCCTGCAGCGCTCCTGGTCGGTGACTTTTTCGACCGCCCCCACCAACGGTCCCGCCACCGTCGGATAACAGGCGTCGACGAAATCGGCCGGCCGGTTGGCGGCGACCTTCTTCCCCCTTGGCTGATCGGATTTGTCGTTGGCGATGTTGGTCAGCCACTTGTCGAGCTGGGCGAGCGCCTCGCCGGAGATGCGGGTGAGCGGCGACCCTGCCGTGCGGGTGTCGGCCTGGACGCGGCCGAGACTCGCAACTGCAATCATCACGTGGTTGGTGGCATTGCCGTTGGCTTTGATGAGCCGGGCGCGCATGACAGCGCTGTGATAGCCGTCATGCACGTCGACATCCTTCAAGGCATCGAACGGCGACGGCGGCGCGCCGTCCACATAAGAGCGGATGTCGACGATCGGGATCATTGCCAACCCGCCGCCGGCGGAGTTGACGCGGCCGCTCTCATAGGCGCGTCGCAACGCGACAGGATCGCCGACCATACGCTGCGGCATAATCTTCCCATCGATGTCGAGCCCGCCGACCCGCGCATTCACCTCGATAAACTGTTCGAAGGTGATCTTGCCTTCGTTAAGCGCCTGCAGGCCGTATTGCACCCCGACATTGTCGAACGGGTTGCGCGCGAAGCCTGTCCTGGGGTCGCTCCCGAACGTGCTGACCAGGTTATCCTGATAGGTGCAGCGCACGCCCTTGGCCTTGAGCTTCGGATCGTTCGCCACTTCGTCCTTGACGCTCGCATCGCAGTTGCTGGGCCTGGCGTTCGGGTAACGCGTGCCGTTGCCGACGCAATAACCCCAGTACTTGCCGGCCACCGCGCCCTTCTGGTCGGTGGACCAGGTGTTGCCCGACGTGTTGAAGACGTGCTCAAGCAACTCGCAATCATAGAGCGGCTGTAAGAAGCTCATGGTGTCCGGATAGCTGCGCGCCGGCATGATGCCGTCGAGCAGGCCCGGATAGTTGTTGCCGATCATGTGCTGCTGCATCGACCCGCCGGAGGCGCCATGCCCGACGGTGAACATCGGCGGCCCGAACTCCTCGATGAAGTGCTCCTTGATTTTCGCCACCGTCTCGGCCGACTTCACGTCGTCGTTGTTGGTGCCCATGACGTTGAGCGACCCGGCCGCGACCGCATAGCCGCGCGTGACGAAGTAGTCGAGAAATCCGCCACCCAGATCCTCGATGTAGAATTTGCTGTCGGTGCCGGTCATCGCGCCGAGGCCGCGGCCCATGTGGTAGTTGGCCTGGACGCCGCCGCCGAAGCTGTAGATGAGCTTGCCGTTCCATCCCGACGCCGGCGAGCCCGCGGTCGCGGTCGGCGGCGGGCCTGCAGTCGGGTCGTGCAGGATGTTGATCAGATAGGCCGACCGGTTGATGACTCCCTTCTCCTGGCGCACGATGAGCGGGAAGTCCTTGCCTTCGCTCGTCCTGGTGGTTGCGATGTCGGCCGGCCGCGCCGCCTTGGGGTCCAGCGGTTTCCACTCGCCGCTCCTGTTGCGATAGAGGTACTTGACCACCGTCGGCGCCGCGCATGAGCTGTCGGCGGGCGAGGCCAGACCATGGGACTCGTTCTCGCAGACGAACGGTTCCTGCTGCGGCCCCGCGAACAGGGTGCCGTTCACCGGATGATTGACGAGGGTGAGGCTCGCCTCCTTGCCGCCGGCTTTGGCGATCAGTTGGTTGCCGCCGTCCTTGAGCCCTTCGATCAGGCCGATCCAACCTCCTTTCGGATCGCGCCGGAAAGCCGCGGATACGTCGCCGGCGCCGACCGTCACTTGCGGCGCCTCCGACGCCATGATCCGGACCAGCGCATCGCCGCCGGTCACGAGCTCGGGGCGGGATGACAGGACCTCGACGGACAGGGCGGTCTGCGCCCAACCTTTCTCGGACCACGTTGCAGACCCTGCGAGCACGCCGCAAACAACCACGAAGGACGTCACCAGGCGGGCGTTATTCTGATTCACTTGCACCTCCCTCGATCGTTCGCTCTCTTTATCGTTGGGCAAAAATAGACCCCGAACGACCGCCGGGCAACGTGTCTTGCGGCCGTCAGTATCAGGCGTGCCAATTTTTGACTTTCCGGGCGATGGTCCACATGAGGCGATCGAGATCTCGGTCGAGCGTATCGTCCCGGTGCCGCGTGTTGAGCAACGCTGCCCAACAGAGATGACTGTGGGTCCGCACCATGATGCCGGACGAGCCCGGGAGGTGTCCTGTGTGCCACCAGTTGTTGCTGCTGTTAACGTGCCAGCCCTTGGCGTACTTGGCGTTTGCCGCGGACGGCGTCGTCATCATGGCGACGGTGTCGCGTTTGAGGATCGACGGACGCGAAAACCCATCGACGCTGCTGGCGAACGCGGCGATCGCCGCGGGTCTGGCGAGCCAACCGCCGTGCGAATCCATGCGCCGCACGTTCAGCGCATAGGGGTCGTCTTTCCCAATCCCGTAGTGGTAGTACCGGACTTCGCGAGGCGGGCGCTCGGCGAGTGTGTTGCCGGCAATCTCCATGTCGGTCGCGCCGGCCGGCGACAGGATCGTGGCGTTCACGAATGCCGCATAGGGGCGTTGCGTCACTTTCTCGATGACGCGGCCAAGCAGGCAGTAGCCGAAATTTGAATAGGCGAACGCTGCGCCGGGCGGGTTGGCGAGAGGTTGCCGCCTGAGCGTCGTCGAAATCAGCGCGGCATGATCGAGTTCGGGCTGCCGCATCATCGGATCCGTCCGGTCATTTGGCCAGCCGCCCGACGTATGGGTGAGCAAGTGTTCGATCGTTATGTCGTCGATGCGCGAGTCCTTCAGCACGGGCCCGTAGTCGTTCTGCAGGATGCCGGATGACCCGAAAACGCGATCGCCGAGTGCCAGCCTGCCTTCCTCGATCAGCTTGAAGATGGCGACCGAGGTGATCGGCTTGGAGATGCTGCAAATGCGAAAGCGATGCGCCGGGGTGAGCGTTGTTCGGGCCTCGATGTCAGCGAAGCCGAACGCTTCGTCATAGACGAGGCGTCCCTCCTGAACGAACGCGATGCCAAGGCCGGGGATCTCGTAGGTCTTCATGAAACCGGCCACGGCGTCGGCCATTTGTCCGCGCTCGGAGGCGGACGGAGCGCCAACAGCTGCATGAGCCGGTGCCGAGAAGCCCGTGGCGGCGCCCAGGGCAGAGGCGACCGTTGCGGCCGCGCCACGAGAGATGAACGTTCGACGGTCGAAGCTCACCGGCACCTCCCGCAAAGGCATGGGCCCGCCGCATCGGCTGGCGTCTCCGAGATAACCGGATCCCAAAGCCGTATGGTGCCCCGTTTTGGCTGTGGCAGCAAGGTGGCCCCCGCGAGCCATCGCACACCGACCGCGCCGCTACAGCGAGAGGGCGGCGCTATGAGACTCTGTGAACGCTGTGCAACCGAAGAGGCCGCAAATATTTTGCGGTCGCAATGACCGGCTGCCAAAATGCCGCCCGCGGGTCCTGGACACGTCGCCGCCCCGGTGGCAATGGTGTTCCCGGAGTGTGTGGAAGAAATAACGGACTTCATCCTGAGGAGCGCCGTCAGGCGCGTCTCGAAGAGCCCGCCCCCGCGAAGGCGGGGGATGGCAACGAGTCCGTGCCGTGCGTCCATCCTTCGAGACGGGCGCAAGAGCGCGCTCCTCAGGATGAAGGCCGAATTAATTCGCACGCTCTTTGGAGGAACCAGAGAGGTCTGCCATGAAGACTTACGCCCCCTTGCTGCGGTTCTCCGCTGCGGTCGCCGTCGCGCTCAGCTTCGTCCTTGCGGGGTACGCGGCTGCCCAGGACAAACCCAGGCCCAGCCCGCCGGTGCTGGTGACGTCGCTGGGCCAGAGCCTCGACGCTTTCCAGGTGCAGCTCGCGGTGCGGCGGGCCGGCATCAAGTTCAAATACGATCCCCGCGCCGAAGTCGACCAGCTCGACGACGCCAAGACGCTGTTCCTCGCGGTCGGCGCGAGCCTCAAGGGGTTCGGCGACGCCGGCATCACCATCAAGGACGAGCTCGCGCGCGCCGGTCGCCTGCTCGACGCCGCCAAGAGCCGCGGCATTGCGATCGTGGTGCTCCACATGGGCGGAGAGGAGCGCCGCGACGCGCTGTCGAACCAGCTCATAGAACTCACGGCGCCCCGCGCCCAGCGGCTCATCATCCGCGAGGACAGCGATGCCGACGGGCTGTTCGCCAAGATTGCCGCGGACAACAAAATTCCCCTGGCCGTCATCGATAACGTGACCAGTCTCAAGCAGCCGTTGCAGGAGCTGTTCGCGGGAAGCTAGTCAGGTCATGCAGTTCCTGCTGACCAGTCTCGCCGCCGAGCACGTGCCGGACGCCAGGCTCCTTGCGATCGCGCTTGCCGCGCTTGCTGCCTGCATCATCTGGCTCGGCGCCGCGGCGTGGCGCCACCGTCGCAACCTGCGGGCCATTCCGGTGCGCATCCACGTGGCGGGGACGCGCGGCAAGTCCACCACCACGCGCCTGATCGCCGCCGGACTGCGCGCCGGCGGCCTTCGCGTGGTGGCCAAGACCACCGGCACCGAGCCGCGGCTCATTCGCCCCGACGGTAGCGAGGCGGCGTGGCCGCGCCGCGGGCCGCCGTCAGTGCGTGAGCAGACGCGGTTCTTTGCCAAAGCGGTGCGGCTTCGCGCCGATGCGGCGGTCGTCGAGTGCATGGCGATCCGGCCTGAAATGGTGTTCGCAAGCGAACATCATCTGATCCGCGCCACCACCGCGGTCATCACCAACGCCCGTGCCGACCATCTTGAGGACATCGGCGAGCATCCCGACGCCGCCGCCGATGCGATGCGCTGGGCAGTCCCAGTCAATGGCAAGCTATTCGTCGCC